>Ga0307408_100001623_pt1 | contig 16628 bp, 14 predicted proteins | sample 322Cmetagenome_FD_202116 | JGI IMG/M metagenome (GOLD analysis project Ga0307408, IMG submission 202116) | Maize rhizosphere microbial communities from greenhouse at UC Davis, California, United States - 322HYB-C-3 | ecosystem: Host-associated > Plants > Roots > Rhizosphere > Soil | place...
CTCGCCACTGGCCATGATCTGCTTCTCATCCGCTTCCGCCTCCTGCCAGTGAGTTGACGCGAAGAAATCCCGGTCGTGCTTTCCGATCACCGACTCGGGGCTTGGCTGGCCGTTCCACTCGGCCATCTGGCCGTTCACCAGCACGAAACGGGAATCCAGATCCTTGAAATAGACCTGCAGCGGCACGCAATCGATCAGCGAGCGGAGGATATGGCGCTCATCCTCGATCTGCCCCTCTGCTTCCTTGCGCAGGGAAATGTCGATGATCGAGCCGGCGATGCGCACCGCCTCGCCGCTGCGGCCGCGGACCACGGTGCCGCGGATGCGCAGCCAGCGCCAGCGGCCGCCGCCGGTTTGGAGCCGGCAATCGATGGCGAACAGCTCCGGGCCGGACGGATTGAGGACATTCGCCAGCGCGCGGGAGAAGCGGTCGCGATCGTCCGGGTGGATTTCCCCGTGGGGTGGCAGGAAGATGTTCGGCGCGGCCCCCTCACTGCATTCGAGGAACTCCAGAATGCGGCGCGAGTAGTGGATGTCCGGCTTGCCAACCCACCAATCCCAGATTCCTTCATTGGAGGCCTTTAAGGCGAGGCACAGGCGCTCGGCATCCTCGGGGGTGAATCCGCTGCTTTCCGGCGAGGTCATGGACCTTCAAGAAAAGCATCCGACCCCGGCGGCGGCAACCTGTTTTCCCGGCTGCTTGCTTTCGCCGCTGCCTCTTTCATGGTCGGAACATGAAAGCCGCTGCCCTTCTATCCCTGCTCGCCGTTGCCGCCCCGCTGGCTGCCGCCGAGAAACCGCCGGAGGTGACGGTGCCGCCGTGCTGCACGGGAACCAGCCGCGCGACGGCGCTCGAGAGCGATCTTTTCGCCGATCCCGCCAAATGGGCCTTCGGCGACTCCAAGGCGTGGAAATGGACAGGGGAGGGGAAGGACCGCGTGCTCCAGCTCGTTGCGCAGAGCACGGTGAAACCAAAGTGCCGCAGCCCCTTCAACCTGGCGTGGTTCGAGGGCAAGGAGTGGAAGGACTTCACCCTGACGGCGGAATTGCGGCTGAAGAAGTTCGACACCGGGAACAATGACCTCTGCATCGCCTTCGGCCGGGCCGCGGAGAACCGCTTTTACTACGCGCACCTCGGCGAAAAGGCGGATGAGCCGCACCATCAGATCCACATTGTGGACGAGGCTGACCGCAAGCCGATCACCGCCTTCCGCACCGCCGGGACACCGTGGAAGGAAGGCACGTGGCATCAGGTGAAGATCGTCCGCAACACCGGCACCGGCGACATCGGCGTGTGGTTCGACGACATGGAAAAGCCGGTCCTAACCGCCAAGGACAAGACCCTCGAGTGGGGAAGGATCGGACTCGGGTCGTTCGATGACCTCGGCGAATTCCGGAATGTGAAAGTGAAGGGAACGTCGAGGTGAGAGGCAAAATGCCAATCACCAATCATCAATGCTCCAATCATCAATCAGAGTGCCTGAGGAATCAGGACCGCTGACGCTATCCGCGATACCGGATGAAGAAAGCGGGCCAAAGGATTTCTCCCCGAGGGGCGCCCGGTCTTTGCCGCCAAGCCTCAATCTCCCAAGCACTTCGATTGGTGATTGGAAGATTAGTGATTGATGATCTCCCTAGTTCTTCGGCTTCGGCTTAGGCAGCAGCTTGGTGAGTTCCCCGAAGTAGGTCTTGTCCTCGATATCCGTGTAAACGGTGCCGCCGGGGCCGAAGTATTTCCACTCGTGGCAGCCGTAGCAAATCTGGAGCACGCGGCGCTTGCCGCCCTTGGTCCAGACGAGTGCGTAGTCGGGATGGAAGCCGGCGCAGGTGGTCTTGGTCGCCAGCGCCTCGTGGGAGGCGGAGCGCTTGTAGATCGTCAGGACTTTTTCCGCCGTGCCGGCGGGAAGCGAGACAGGCTCGGCCTTGAACTTGAAGCCCTCGAACTCGACCCAGCCGCCCTTTTTCACCTGGCTGTCGTAGCGTGCCTTGTCGGCGATGGGATGGTTGAGGCCGCGGTAGATTTTGACGTCGTTGGCCGACTGGTTGATGTCCACCTCGGCTCCCCACTGGGCGTGAGTCTCGGTTTCGCGCATCGGGATCCCGCCTTTCCAGCACGAGGCGGTGCTACAGGATGCGAAAACAAAAGCGGAGAGAGCGGCGAGGGCTTTCATGATGGGGAAGCTAGCAGTGGCAAGCGCGCTGTCACGATGGCTTTCGAGACAGTTGAGGGTCTTCGAGGCGACCTTGGATTTCCTCGAGCCGGGCAATCGCCGCGGGGTGCACGTTGGTGAGCGTGAACCAACCGGAATCAAATCCGCAGGTCCTCAACCGCCGCCACTGTCGCAAGCTTCCTGCAAAGAAAGCGGAAGAGCCACCAATCAATACAGCGCCCCCTTTCGAAAGGAAGCCGGGGACTAGCCGGCTTATGAGAAAACCGCCGCCCAAGATGAACAACAGGACGATCAGCCCCTCAATCCAGTCGCGCAGTCCCTCGTTTCGCTTGGCTTGGTCGGATTGGAACAGGTGAAAGCGACCGCGTTTGCTCAGTCCACGAACCAGGGTGATCAAAACGATCATCACGATCCCGATCGCGATGAATACCGAATTCCCGGGCAAGGGTGAACCATCCGTTCAAGAGCATGATGGCCCAGATTGAGAAGGCACCGAACGCAAGGGATGGCAGGTGCCGGGCCCACGCAGGACACCAGGCGATATCGAGACCATCTCGTTCTCCAGCTTCGCCGTGCGACGCCCCTGAAAGGCAGACATCCGGCAGACTCGCCCCGTCGCGGACGTGGAGAACACCCTCAGAGACATACCACAGCGCGCCGTCCCGGGGCTTTCCCTTCGCCACGTCGGGGGCCTGCGGAACCGCGTAGGGATTGTTTTCCTCAGGATTCACCGCCTTCTCCCCCGGAACCGGCTCCGCGGATCGTCCTCCGGCGTTTCCTTGTCGCGGTAGCGAAGGATGCCTTGCTGGCGCAGGTTGCGGATGAAGACCTTGGCATCGTCCGAGACGTCGTGATCGTAGGCGAGTGTGCCTAACAGGCCGTTGCCCTGCTCGGCGCGGTCGATCGCGTTGCCAGCTTTGTCGGCGGCGCGTGAAATGGACGCTACGGCCTTCGGCACTTCTTCCAACGCGGGCTTCAGCTCTTCGATCCGCTTGTCCGCATTCGCAAAGGTTCCCTGGGCGCTGCTGGACGCCTTTTCGAAGGCCGCGATCGCATCGCGCGCCTCGGTCACGGCCGGAGTCAGCTCGGCGGAGGCTTTCTCGAAGTTCGCCAGCGTGCCGTCGATGCTCTTCAAGTTCTTCTCGGAAAGGATCGAGTCGTTGATCTTGTCGAGCGTGCTGGCCAGCCGGCCGGTGACTGCCCGGATGTCGTCGATCCCGGCATCCACCTTTTTGAAGGCCACGCCGGCATCTTCCATCAGCTTGCGCGCGTCGCGGCTGATCGACTCGGCGTTGTTCTGGATGGCATCGAGGCCCGATGCTCCTCCGCCGCGGACGACGGCACCGGACTCGAGGAAGCGACCGGTGGTTTCCGACTTTGGCGGCGGAGTGATGACGATCATCTTGTCGCCCAGCAGGGTGGCAGAGGCGATCTGGATCATCGAGTTCTCCGGGATGTGGATGGGCTCGTCGATGCTCATCACGACCCGTACCTTCACGTCCGAATTGAGCTCGGGATGCTCCTCCACCTTGCCGATGCGGGCACCGCCCATCCGGATCTCCGAGCCCTTGATCAGGCCGGAGGCGTCGTCAAAGACGACCATGATCTGGTACTTCCCGTGAAGCTTGTCGCCAAAGCGTCCGAATTGGACAATCAGCGCCCCGAGCAGGGCGAGGCCGATGAAGACGAACAGCCCAACCCAGAGTTCCGTCTTCTTGGACGATTCTCCCATGCGTGGCGGAAGCTTCCACGGGCAGGCCTAGGCGCGCAAGGGCGATCCTGCCCAAGGCTCACCGGAGTCCCCGTCGATGAACGGCCGCAGGATCGGATCTTGGGTGGCCTTCAGCTCGTCCGGGCTTCCCATCCAGTGAATGCGGCCTTCTTGGAGAAAGACGACCCGGTCGGCGATGTGGAAGACGCTGCGCATTTCGTGGGTGATTACCACATTGGTCATGCCATGTTCGGTCTGGAGGTCCTTGATCAGGTGGTCGATCGAGTCCGCGGTGATTGGGTCGAGCCCGGCGTGCGGCTCGTCGTAAAGCACGCAGGCGGGCCGTCCGACAACGGCGCGGGCGAGTGCGACACGCTTGCGCATGCCGCCGGAGAGCTCGGAAGGCATTTTCTTTTCCTGACCGGGCAGACGGACGATTTCGAGGGCTTCCGACACTCTTTCCCGGATCTGCTTCTTCTCGCCAGCCTCCCGGAGAGGGAAAGCGACGTTTTCTCCGACGGTCAGCGAGTCGAAGAGCGCGCCGCCCTGGAACATGATGCCGACCTTGCGACGGTAGGGGGCGAGTTGGCGCTCATTTAGCGTGGAAATGTCCTCCCCATCGATCTCGACGGCGCCACGCCAGGGTTGCAGCAGGCCGGGCAGGTGCTTGAGCAGCACCGACTTGCCGCCGCCAGAGCCGCCGAGAATGACCAGCGTCTCGCCGCGGACGATGTCGAGGTCCACGCCCCGCAGGACGTGTTGGGAGCCGAACTTCTGTTCGAGCCCGCGGACGCGGATGAATGGATCGGCCACCTGCGAAGGATCGGGCAGCCTCACGGCCTCTGGCAAGCACGGGTGCGAGATGCGATAGAGTGTGCGAATTGCATCTGTTGTTTTACTACTGGAACAACTTTCCTATGGAAAAATAGAGGATAGACGTCTCAGTTAATAAAACGGTTTAGTAGAAAGACCAAAATTATTTTCGGAGCTGCATTCTAGCCGGAATTTGTGTCAGTACCCCTGTCCCTTGAAAATGGGACACCGTGGCATAATAAGCTGGTTTTTATCCGAAAATGGGAGTTGAGTTCATCATTTTTGGCTCTTTTCCTCGGATTTGGCCTTTTTGGGTGAACGAAAAAAGATGCAAGTCTGACGAAATACTATGCGAATAGTGCACCTGATTCTCACGGAGGGCCCACTCCGTTACGCCATCCAAGAGGCGTGGAATCGCAACCCAAGAACCCAGTGAATAACATAACCTTAAACTATCAGCGAGGCGTCACATTGGCCATCCTCTCGACCGCCTTGAGCTTGCCTGTTGTCGAAGCTTCTCTCGTCGGCCAATGGCGAGGAACGGATTACGTGGATGACCAGAGTTGGACCTCCACGCCCGCCACGGGAAGCATCGTGGCAACCATCAATGGCACCGGCGCGACCGCGGTAACTTCCGGATACGCTCCGGGCACCAAGGCCGTCGACATGCCGGGAGCCCCCTATTTCGTCGTCCCGCAGGCGAACAACCCCATCAACGGGGCGACCTCGATGTCGCTGGTGGCGATATTCAAGCCTTCGGGAAACGGTGCGAGTGGGGGCGGCTTCCATCAAGGCAGCGGCTTGATCGGGATGGAACTCGCCGGCGTCACTGACGACTGGGGGATGAGCTGGAATGGGAATCGCATCGCCGGCGCTGCTCCCGGAACCGGTGTCATGGAACGGACGATTTTTTCCGATCCTCTCTATGCGAGCGACCTGAAGGTGGCGATGTTCACCTGGAGCAACAGCGGCGTGCAGAAGATCTACGTGAACGGCGTGCTCGTCAGCACCCAGAATACGGGAGTCCTCAGCCCTCGCACTGCTGGTGCCTTTGCACTGGGTGCCACGACCAGCACGGGAGGCAATCCTTTCAACGGCCAGATCGCCGAGCTGCGGGTGTACAATTCGGATGAATCCGCCAATGCCGCGACGATCGCCAGCGATTTGAGGAATACCTATGCCACGGATATTCTGTTGGAGAGCGCTGCTCTTACACCGACCGGCGGCCGTTTCGTGCTGGTGGATACCACTGCCGCACAGGTCAACGCGGCCGGCACCTTCGACCTGATCTTCGATTCCGACGTAGTCCCGTCGGGTTCCCAGCAGGTGTCGAAGTCTGGCGCGCGCACGACCATCACCTACACCACTCCGGTCAGCTACGGCTCGAGCCACGGCTATGATCTGACCGTGCCGAAGGTGGGCGGAAGCACCGCGAACTACTTTGAAAGCAGCCTGCCCTCCTACAAGCTGCCGCTGACCATTCCCGGTCCGGCTGGCAGCGTCGGTAGCTGGGGGATTCGCGAGATCCTGACCGGAGCCACGCCGCTGCCCCCCAATTCTGGCAATATCGCGCAGGCGGTAGACATCGTGCTGGCCGATCCCGCCCCCGCCAACACGGACGGTTCTGCTCCCGTCCTCAACCACTCGGATCCGGACACCAACGACCAAGGCGGTGTGGGCAACTTCAACAACGACTTCAACGTCCTGACGAATGCCGCTGGCGAGCAGAACTGGGTGGTAACTGGCAAGACGCAGGTGACCATTACCACGCCCGGCGAGCTTCGTACCTTCTCGATCCACGGCGACGACGGTTTTGCGATGCGGGTGACCGGAGCAGGTGGAGGACGCTTCGTGCATGTCGGCGGCGATGCGCAGATCGATGAGAGCGACTTCCAGACGCTCTACCGCGATGGTGGTACGGGTGACTCGAATTCGCGTGGCACCTTCCGCTTCGACGCGGCGGGAACATACGACATCACCTACTTCGGCTGGGATGGCGGTGGCGGCGGATACCACGAGGTCGCTTGGGCCCCCGGTACCTTTTTCGACGACCGCGACACCAACCTGTGGCGTTTGGTCGGAAACGACACCGATCCGTCCATTCCGCCTTTCCGCGAGCGCTGGGCGATCAATCCCCCGGGGCCTCTCGCCGGCAATGGCACCTTCGGCGTCCGGACGTTCCTCTCCTCGGGAGCCACGGGTCTCGGCAACTTGACAACGTTCCTGAACACGACGACCCGGACTCCGGAGAATGATGCGGCGAACACCGTCGATGCCCAAGTGCCCTACCTGAATCATCGCGATCCTAACAACGGAGGGATCAACCGGTTCATCGATGACAAGCCATTCCCCGGCAACAACGCCACCGTGGACGAGAACAACGTGGTGACCGTGGCCAAGGGCCGGATCTCCATTCCGACCACCGGCACCTATACCTTCATCACCACCTCGGACGATGGCTTCGTCTTCCGTCTCAAGGGCATCAATGGGAATCCTGATCCGTCGTTTCGCCGCGTGACCTCGCCGTCCGGTGATCCGCGCTTCCAGATGTCGAACCCGAACGAGGTTTACTACGATGCCGCAAATAACGAGACCCGCTGCATCGTGGATCTACCGGCGGGATCTTATGACATCGAATACCTCCAGGTGGAAAATGTCGGCGGCTTTGCCTACGAACTCGGGGTGGCCGTTGGTGAGTGGCCGAACCAGACCACACCGCCGGGTGGCTTCCAGCTTGTCGGCGTGCCTGCCACCACGGCCGTGTTCCCCGCGGTTGCTGCTCCCGGTTGGACCGTAGAGAGTTCGATCCCTGGTCTGAACCAATACTCGAGCTCGATCGCCGGGGCTGAGGCGAGGATCACCCACACCCAGAACTTGGCCGTCAATGACCCGATCTGGACCACGCTGGCTCTGAACCCTGCCAATCGCACCACCACTTGGGCTTCGCTCGATTTCAACGATCCCCAGGACGGTCCCGCGGGCAGCTTCACGCCGACCAATCCATGGCCGCTGAATACCAACAATGCCGACAACGACTACGCGATGCGTGCCACCGGCAACATCATCATCACCCAAGCCGGCTACTACCACCTCGGCTTCCAAGGCGATGACGGCGGCTACATGTATATCTACGGTACGGGCGGAAATCCGAATCCGGTCATCGAGTCGATCGTCTTCACGAACCTGCCACAGCAGGCGGTGCTAGCGACTGCCCCCGGCAGCAGCGTGGTAAATGCCGTGCTCGTGGACTCCGGAACTGGCAATAGCCGCACGATCGTCCGCACGCTGCTTCAGCCCGGCCAATACCAGATCAAAACCCTCGTCTTCGAAGGCGGTGGCGGCTCGTTCTGGGAGGTCTTCGGTGGTTCGGAAACGGCCGCTTACAACTACCCGCTGCTTACGACCACTGCAGGCAGCGCTGCGGTCAATGGAGGGCTCACCCTCATCCCACAATCGGCAACTCCCGGTGATCCGAACTTCAAGATCACCAGCGTGGTGCTGACTGGCAATCCCGTGACCTCGGTTTCGTTCAACATCGCGGGGCAGGCCGGCCAAACCTACACCGTGCAGGGGTCGACCAATCTGACCAGCTGGGTTGATCTTACCACCAACTTGGCTTCCACCGGCACCAGCACCCCGTTCTCGGTCAATCTGTCCGAGTTCCCGCAGCTGAGCGGCCAGTCGAAGGTGTTCTTCCGCGCTACCGTTAATCCATAAGCCTCCGCGCTTTCATCCTCAGCCGCCGCCGGGAGTCCCTGGCGGCGGCTTTTTTCGTCTTCACGAAGCTCTTGGCGGAACGCCGGACTGCCCTACACTCCGCCTCCAATGTCCGTCCGCACGCGCTTCGCCCCATCGCCCACCGGCTACCTCCACGTCGGCGGCGCCCGCACTGCCTTGTTCAACTACCTCTTCGCTCGCAAGCACGGTGGCACCTTCGTCCTGCGCGTGGAAGACACCGATGAAGCGCGCAATACCCAGCCCGCCCGCGACGCGATCTTCACCGGCATGAACTGGCTCGGCCTCGACTGGGACGAGGGCGAAGGCAAGGGCGGTGACTACGGCCCCTACAATCAGAGCGAGCGCACCGCGATCTACGACAAGTGGTTCGAAGTGCTGCGCGAGAAGGGCCGCGTCTACGAAGAAGAAGGCGCGTGGCGCTTCCGCTTCGAGCGCAAGCCAATCACGATGAACGACCTCGTCTGCGGCGAAGTCACCATCGATTACCGCGATGAGTCGAACACGCCGGACATGGTGATCCGGCGGTCCGATGGCTCGTACGTCTTCCACTTCGTCAACGTGGTGGACGACCTCGAAATGAAGATCACCCACGTGATCCGCGGCGAGGACCACCTCATGAACACGCCGAAGCACCTGCAGCTCTTTGAAGCGCTCGGTGCCGAGGCTCCTCAATATGGGCACATTCCGCTCATCCTGAATGCCGACGGTTCGAAGATGTCGAAGCGGGACGTCGGCGCTGCCGTTGGCGACTATCCGCGCCAGGGCTTCATCGCTCCGGGAGTGGTCAATTTCGTCGCCTTGCTTGGCTGGTCATCCAAGTCGGACGAGGAAATCTTCACGCTCGAGGAGCTCGTCAACCGCTTCTCTCTCGAAGCCGTGAACCGTGCCCCGGCACGCTTCGATGCTGACAAGTGCGCTTGGCTCAATCAGCAACACCTGCTCAAGCTTTCGCCCGAGGCCTTCGCCGAAGCCGCCAAGCCCTTCGTGGCTCAGGCCGGCTTGCCCGTCAATGATCGCTACCCGGCCGTCGCTGCCGTGGTGCGTGAGAAGGTTCGCCTGCTTTCCGAAGTCCCGGCCGCCATCGGTTTCCTGCTTTCCGACACCTTCGACCTCGATCCCGAGGCGGTTGAAAAGGTCCGCGGCAACGCCGCCGCGAAGGACCTGCTCGCTGCCTTGGCCAATGACTTCGCCGGTCTTTCCGAGTGGTCCGCCGATGCGGCCAAGCACCAGATCGGCGAAACCGCCAAGGCCGCCGGTGCCAAGCCCGGCCAGCTCATGTTCCCGGTCCGCGTCGCCCTCAGCGGCAAGTCCGGCGGGCCGGATCTCGGTGACATTCTCGGCTTGCTCGGCCAGGAGAAGTGCGTGGCCCGGCTGCAAGCGTTCTCGGCATCACTTTGACGCGAGTATTTTCGTAGCGGAAGCGCTCAGCGCTTCCGCTACCTCGCGAACACCGCCAGCCGCCGGTCCACCGACTTGTTCGGGGCATCGTCCAGCGGCCGGCTCTGGGGATTCCGCAGGTCGGCGAGCTTTCGCCCGCCGCATTGGGACAGGCACGCCATCGCCAGCTCATGCTCGCGATCGAAGTAGGACGTAATCGCCAGCAAGCCGCCCTCCTTCAATCCATCGAGCGCATTGCGGAACAGCACCTCCCACACCGCCGAATCGTGCCAATAGTTCTGGTGGCGGATGAAGATGAAATCGAAGGGTGGCAGCTGCTTCATCCGGTCCGTCCGTGAGGCGTCCCCCGCCCGGAAATCGAGCTGCCAGCCCGGCGGCGCGTTCGGAATCCAGCGCGACTTCGCCTCGGCGATTTCCGGCGGCCGTAGATCCATCCCCAGATAAAACAGCTCCGCCGCCCGCGGAGCCAGCGCTTCCAACAGCACCCCGGTCTCGTCCGCCCGTCCGCAGGCCAGGTTCAGCACCGCCGCCTTCTCCGGCACTTGCCACTCCGCCGTCCGCAGGCCCAGCGCCAGCAGATCTCCCAGCCGGCGGACATCCGCCGCGATCCCCGGAAAACTGAATGGCACGGCAGGCGTCACGCGCCGCGAAGAAAGCTTGCTCCCGCTGTCACCCGCAAGGCTTTCTCTCGGGGGGACTTCTTGGCGAATTCCAGTTTGTCTTCGCCGCAAATCGACGTTACAACCATCGCTTTCCGCCCCGAAACCTGCGCCACATGGTTCCCAGCACGTCGCCCGTCCATCCCGTCGATCCGGCTCTACAAGAATCGATCGCCCGCATTTCCAACCAGTTCGCGATCGAGGGCGAGTTCATCGAGGGTGAGGAAATCGAGAGCGGCCACATCAATTCAACCTACCGGGCGACCTTCGAGACCTCGTCCGGCGCGCGGCACCGCTACATCCTCCAGCGGATTAATGAGAAGGTCTTCAAGGACCCGGTGGCGGTGATGCGGAACGTCGAGTGCGTGACCCGCCACATCAACTGGAAGGTGCTGAGGGTGAAGAAAGACCTCGGCGGCCAGACGCTCAGTCTCTATCCCGGCCGAGGCGGCCGCTCGTGGGTGGTGGGGCCGAATGGCGGGATCTGGCGCTGCTACAATTCGATCGAGGGCTGCGTCACCTACGACATCATCGAGAATACCCGCCAAGCGTATCAGGCGGCGCGGGCGTTCGGCTCGTTCCAGGATCTGGTGAGCGACCTGCCGGCCAGCGAGATCGAGGAGACGATCCCGGATTTCCACCACACGCGGAAGCGCTTCGAACGCCTGATGCGCGTGGCCGATGCCGATCCGCACGGTCGTGCCGGCACGGTGGGTGCCGAGCTGGAATTCGTGCGCCAGCGGGAAAAGGACGTGGGCGTGATCATCGACCTGCTCGCCACGCATTCCATTCCGACGCGCATCACTCACAACGACACCAAGATCAACAACGTGATGATCGACGCCGACACCGACGAGGCGGTGTGCGTGATTGATCTCGATACGGTGATGCCGGGAGCCTCGCTCTACGACTTCGGCGACCTGATCCGAACCGCCACCAGCCCGGCGGCAGAGGATGAGCGGGATCTTTCCAAGGTGGTGATGCAGATGCCGATGTTCGAGGCGCTGGTGGATGGCTACCTCGATGCGGCCGATGATTTCCTCAATGACGCCGAGATCGAGCACCTCGCTTTCAGCGGCAAGCTGATCACCTTCGAAACCGGCATGCGTTTCCTGACCGATTTCCTCGAGGGCGACGGCTACTTCAAGATCCACCGCGAAGGCCACAACCTCGACCGCTGCCGCACCCAGTTCAAGCTGGTGGCCGAGATCGAGCGGCAGCAGGAGGCAATGGAGAAGTTCGTGCGGAAGGTGCGCCGCGGGAAGCGCTAGCACGCCCCTTCACGTGATCCGGGCTTCGAATACATCCGGACTTCCGGGACGTGGATCGGCATCGAGCTCGAACCACCGGCTCTGTTCGCTCCGCTCCTCGGTGTAGGGCGGGGTGAAGACATCCACCAGTTGCGTCACCTTCCGGGCGGTCAGCGTGTGGATGTTCCGCTCCTTGGCGGTGAGGGTGGACAGGTCGTTCTTGCTCAGTACCTTTTTCGCGACGCGGCGGAGCAGGCAATGGCCGGCATCCAGGGTCTTTCCCGCGGGCGGCTCGACGACGTCGTAGTTGGTGGTCTCGATTTCCCCTGAGGCGCAGAGGATCATGCCGGTCAAGCCCGGATGGTCATGCGGCTTGATGACCTGTCCCACGTCGAATTGGACGAGGCAAAGGCTGAAATCGACGCGCTTCTCGAGGTAGTGGAAATCCACGTCGCCCTGCTTGAGCCGCGTATCCAACTGCTCCATCGCTTTCAGCATCACCGGATCTGTGAGGTGGAGCTGGCGCGCCAGCTTGCCGATGGACTCGACATAGTGCTCCTGATCCCAGGCATCGAGGTGCTGCTTGGCGGCTTCCTTCGCGACCGCGTCGAGGAAGGCCTCCCAGTGCATGCCGCCATCGGCGGGGAGCCGGCCCTCGCTGGCATTGGCCCGGGTGGCCAGCGCGCAGAGCGACGGCATCGCCAGCATCACCCCGAGGAATCCGGGCAGGCTGAGACTCAGGAATTCGCGGCGATCGTAGTCATCCATGGCGGCTAATACGGAAACAAGCGTGACGGCCGCTCCGCAGGCGAGCGGAAAGTCGCAAAGCGCCGGGCTGTTAGTGCGCGGTCGACGTGAGCTTCAGCCCGATGATCGCCACCAGCAACAGCCCCAGGAATAGGGCCCGGGCCGGCGTCATCGTCTCGCCGTTAAGGAACACCGCCGCGATCGCCGCACCCGCCGCACCGATGCCCACCCACACGGCATAGGCGGTGCCGATCGGCAACTGCTTCACCGCGATCGACAGCAGCACTAGGCTGGCGACGAGAGAACCTCCGACAAACACCGACGGCCACAGCCGGGTAAAGCCATCGGTCGATTTCAGGCCCAGAGCCCAGCAGATTTCGAGCAGGCCGGCGAGGACGAGTAGGATCCAGGAGTTCATGACTTGAGCACTTGAAGCGGGGTTCAGGTGCGTCGTCTTTTCCTTCAACCGGGTACGGCGCGTCTCGTCCGGGCGGCGGGACCAAACCCCGGGGCCGGCCCTTGGTCAAGTGGAGAAGAACTCCAGCGACTACGGCGTACTACGATGCCGGTCGCGCAAGATGCATCCGCCGTGACGCACCCTGCATTTGTTAGAAGACCGGTTCCGCGTGGCCTTCCCTTTGGAATCCTTGGAAGGACCGGGATTCGCGCAGGGCCCGGCGTTGGTACGGACTTCGCTAGGACGCGCCATCCAATCATGATCTCTCGCTTCACCGCACTGCTTTCACTCCTCAAGCGCCGCCGTCGTTCGACTCCACCCCGCCGCTTCCGCCGCGTGCGGATCTTCAATCTGCTCCTTCTCGTCGCGGTCCTGCCGGTCGCAGGCATGTCAGGAGAGCCCGGTGCTGGCAATTCACCCGCTCAGACTTTCATCGGAGGTTGCCGGTAGACCTCGCGAGCGTCCGTGGGGGTCTCTTTCCCACAATGCTAGCAACGGAGGTGAAGGATGCCTTGCTTCCGGAAGGTCTTTCCCGCGGTTTTTTCGCAATGGGGACAGAGAAGGGAAGCCAGCACCCGCTCGTATTTCAGCTGGTGACGGATAACGAGATTCAGCAAGAACACCGGGAAAAGGACGATCGCCACTAGCGGGAAGAACAGGGAGAAGAACAGGAAGAAGGCGGCGCATCCCACGCCGAACCAAAGCGATGGTGTCTGATAGGTCACCCTGAGATCATCCACGCAACGCACCACCGGATCCGTCTTCACGGCCGCAAGCCTAACACCTCGTCAGCGTCATCACTCACTCCAAATGCCGGGTGTGCGGGAAGAACCACGCACCTAGATTTTCGTCGGGGGCCCCTGATAGAGGACCAAACTGTCCGTGCGGGTTTCCTCGCCGCAATGCTGGCAGCGCAGGTGGAGGATGCCCTGTTTTGTGAAGGTCTTGCCCGCCGCCTGTCCGCAATGAGGGCACACGAGGGCGTTGATCACCCGCTGGTAGTCTCGCTGGAGCCGCATGATCACAGGCAGGAGGAAGATCAGGAACAAGATGAAGGGGATCACCCGCAGCCACTGCCAACCCGACCACTCGGCAATGAGCTGGAAGACAAGAAAGACGGCAATGAATGCCAGACCCTGCCCAAATGACGGCTTCGGGTAAACCGCCCTGAGATCGTCCGCGCAACGCACTACCGGATCCGTCTTCACGGCGGGGAGACTAGCACCTCGTCAGCGTCATCACACACTCCAAATGCCGGGTGTGCGGGAAGAGATCGAAGGGCTGCACCTTCTGGAGCTCGAAGCCCCCTTGCTTGAGGATCGCCAGGTCGCGCACCTGCGTCGCGGGATCGCACGACACATAGACGACGCGCGATGGCGCGAAGGCAATCAGCTGCTCGAGGAACTCCGGCGAGCAACCCTTCCGCGGCGGGTCGATGAGCACCGCGGTCTCGTTCGGGGGAAAGTCGATGTCCGCGAAAATCGTCTCCGCCGAGGCGGCGAGGAAGCGGGCATTGGTGATGCCGTTCGTCGCCGCATTGCGTCGCGCCCAGTCGGCGGCGGCTTCGCTGACTTCCACGCCAGCGACCTGCTCGAAATGCTTCGCCAGCGTCAGCGCGAAGAGACCCGAGCCGCAGTAGGCATCGACCAGGAAACGTTCGCCACCCGCCTTTGCTTCCTCGGCCGCATGGCCGGTGAAGGCGGGGAGGATGAAAGGATTGTTCTGGAAGAACTCACCGGCCAGGAAGTCGAAGGACAGTTCGCCGACGTGCTCGGTGACCACCGCATTCGGGTTTGTTTCCACGCGTCCCTCGGTGGCGCGCAGCAGCAGTGTGGCGCCCTTCTTGAACTGCTTGCTGCGTTGGCGGAATGACTCGCGCTCGCGTGGCAGTGCGGCATTGATCTCCTCCATCGCGATCGGGCACTGCGGGACATCGATGATGCCGCTGCGGCGACCATTGGGCAGGAAGCCGATCGGTCCGACGACTCCATCCTTCGGGCGATCGAAGTGCGGCGTAATCTTTGACCGGTAGTTCCAGATCTTCGGCGAGGGGATGCAGGGCAGGACCGGGAACTCGATGCCGGCCATGTGCTGTAGCAGCTCGCCGACCTGACGCGTCTTCCAATCGAGCTGCGCCTGGTAGGAGAGGTGCTGGTACTGGCAGCCACCGCAGGTGCCGAAGAGCGGGCACTTCGGATCGCCGCGGTCGGGCGACGGTTCGAGCACCTCAATCAGGTCGGCATTCGAGCAGTTCTTGTCGTTGCGGAAGACGCGGGCCCTCACCAATTCGCCCGGCAGGCAGAAGGGCACGAAGACGACCCAGCCGTCCACCCGGCCGAGGCCCACGCCGAGGTTGCTGAGCGCGTCGATGCGCAGCTCGATCTCCTGATGATAGGCGAACGGGTGGGGATGGAACTTTTTCGGCGGGCGCTGCACGGAGCCGGGTTACGGGGCGAAAGGGAAATTGCCAAGCCGTCATCATCGCGTGCTTGCGAAATCGCCCGGGGCTGCGATGGGAGATCATGGCCGAAACCTTCCATGCATGGGCTGCCGCCGACCGCGGAGCGAAACTCCAACCGTTCGACTACAGTCCCGGTCCGCTGGGTCCGGAGCAGGTTCAAATCCGCATTGAAAGCTGCGGGCTGTGTCACTCGGACATCTCGATGATCGAGAACGATTGGGGAAACTCCGTTTACCCGCTCGTCGCCGGTCATGAAGCGATCGGCATCGTTGAAGCGGCGGGGGATTTCGCGAAAGGGGTGAAGGTCGGGGATCGAGTTGGGCTCGGCTGGTTTGCGGGGTCGTGCATGCACTGCCGCCCCTGCCTTTCCGGCCGCCACAATTTGTGTGCCACGGCGGAGCAGACGATTGTCGGCCGTCACGGTGGCTTTGCGGATCGCGTGCGCTGCCACTGGAGCTGGGCGCTGAAACTCCCGGATGGCATCGATCCCAAGAAAGCCGGCCCGCTCTTTTGCGGCGGCATCACCGCTTTCGGGCCGATTGCGGATTTTGGCGTGAAGCCGACTCACCGGGTGGGCGTGATTGGCATCGGCGGCCTGGGTCACCTCGCGCTGCAGTTTCTTTCAAAATGGGGCTGCCATGTGACCGCTTTCACCTCAAGTGACTCAAAGTCGGAGGAGGCCAAAGCGCTCGGCGCGAATGCGGTGCTGAACTCCCGCGACAGCGCGGCAATGGAGTCGGCTACGGGCAGCTTCGATTTCATCCTCTCCACGGTGAACGTGCCGCTCGATTGGAATGCCTACCTGAACCTGCTCGCGCCCGATGGCCGGCTGCACTTCGTTGGTGCCGTTCTGGAACCCGTGCAAGTACCGGCCTTCTCATTGATCGGCGGTCGCAAGCGCATCTCCGGCTCGCCCCTTGGGGCACCCGCCACCGTGCTGGACATGCTCGATTTCTGCGCCCGCCACGGCATCGCGCCACAGACGGAAACCTTCGCGATGGCGGACGTGAATGACGCGCTGGAACACCTCAAGGCGGGTAAGGCACGCTATCGGATCGTGCTGGAAAATTGAGCTCTATAGGTTTGTCGGCTGACGCTACTGGAGCGGGGCCGCTGCCTGGCATAGCCTCATTTGATACTATCACGGTGAGCGTCGGACTTTGGGTTGGGGAGTTCCAGGTTTCGTGGTCATCGCCGTGCTTGGGCTGGCGAAACCGATCCCG
>Ga0307408_100001624_pt1 | contig 16623 bp, 16 predicted proteins | sample 322Cmetagenome_FD_202116 | JGI IMG/M metagenome (GOLD analysis project Ga0307408, IMG submission 202116) | Maize rhizosphere microbial communities from greenhouse at UC Davis, California, United States - 322HYB-C-3 | ecosystem: Host-associated > Plants > Roots > Rhizosphere > Soil | place...
ATTGGATTATTCATGTAACACCTCAGCGCGCAGACAGCGCTACCTTTGCCAGTTATGACACCGCAGCAAAAGCAGAAGTTGCCGACGCCTTCTTGTCATTTTTGTGGTTGCAGCATGTTCGTCCACGGCACCAGCGCACAGGGATCAGGCAAACCCCATCAACGCATTTGCAGCCGCGCCGAGACAGCGCTACCTTAGTGCCTTGATTTTTGTTTGGCAAGCCGCCCTGATGACCGTCACTAAAAACGATAAGAATACTCGCACCACCGGTCGCCCCACGCTCAATGAAGTCGCACGCCTGGCCGGTGTCAGCCCGATCACCGCCTCCCGTGCCCTGCGCGGCGTCAGCAGCGTGGCCGTGGAGCTGGTGGAAAAGGTCCGCCAGGCCGCCCTTGAGCTCAACTACGTCGTCAACCCCGCCGCCCGCGCCCTGGCCTCGGCCCAGAGCCATTCGGTGGTGGTGCTGGTGCCATCGCTGTCCAACCTGTTGTTCATCGATACCCTGGAAGCCATTCATCGCGTCTTGCGGCCCAAGGGCTTCGAAGTGGTGATCGGCAACTACCACTATTCCCGGGACGAAGAAGAAGACCTGTTGCGCAACTACATGGCCTATCAGCCCCGGGGTTTGTTGCTGACCGGGTTCGACCGAACCGAAAGCGCACGGCGCATGATCGAGGCCAGCAATATTCCCTGTGTGTACATGATGGAACTGGACCCCGGGGCTGGCCTCAACTGCGTGGGTTTTTCCCAGCTCAAGGCCGGTGAAACGGCTGCCGAGCATCTGATCTCCCGGGGGCGCAAGCGCCTGGCCTACATCGGCGCGCAATTGGACCAACGGACGTTGCTGCGCGGCGAAGGTTTCCGTCGCGCGCTGCAGAAGGTCGGGCTCTACGACCCGGACCTGGAAGTGTTGACCCCTCGCCCGTCATCGGTCGGCCTGGGCGGCGAGTTGTTCCTGCAATTGCTGGCGAGCCATCCGGACGTCGATGCGATCTTCTTCGGCAACGACGACCTGGCCCACGGCGCCCTGCTCGAAGCGTTGCGCTGTGGCATCAAGATCCCCGAGCAGGTTTCGATCCTCGGTTTCAACGACCTGCCCGCCTCGGCACACATGGTGCCGCGCTTGAGCAGCATCAGTACTCCCCGGGAAGCCGTCGGCCGCCACGCCGCGGAACAGATGCTCACCTTGATGGCCGGCAATCGCATCGCCCAGCCGGTGGTGGACCTCGGTTTCGAACTCAAGGTTCGCGAAAGTACCTGAGGCTCGGCACGATGCGGTCGATCCCTGCCGACGAACGGCAAGGTTTGGCCACCGCCGCTGAGCGCACCTTCCCCGTAGCCCTTGAAATACGGGACGTTGCGACGATGGCACGGGATATGCTGCTGCCCATCGCTCAGCCATTACCCGCAGGTGTTCATCATGTTGGTCAGTGTAAAACAACAAGCGATAAACCTACCCCTCAAGCGCCCGGGCGAAGACCCCACCGCCGAAGCCGCCAGCGGCCTGCAAAGCGCCGCCTTGCAAGCGCTGCGCGACAATATCCAGGCCCAGGCCAACCAAGGCAGCACCCAAGTCCAGGAGTCCATCACCCGGCAGGCCACGCAGCAGGTCAACGCCGCTACCGCGATCAGTGACAAGGTTGATGAGGCCTTCGCCAAGACCCGCGTGCAATTGCAAACGGTCGGCTCGTCAGCCCTTGAAGACACCAGCTCTGCCATGGCGCAGTTCAAGGACTACATGAGCAAGACGCCGGAAGAGCGCCTGCGCGACAGCATTCTCGAGGAGATGGGCATTACCGAAGAGGAATATGAGGCGATGCCGCCCGAGAAGCAACTGGCGGTCGGCGAGGAAATTGCCCAGCGCATGCAGGACAAGGCGGCGATGGCACAGGTCGAAAAAGCCCAGGAAAGCCGGTCGGATGAGAAGCACCCGGTCACGGACATGTTCCTCGCCTCGCTGTGAACCCGCCAGACAAGCGCCGGGAATATCCCGGCGCATTGTTTGTTCCCCTATAATCGCCCGCCTCCATTACACACCGCGCCCGCGCCATGTCCGAATTCCACTGCACACGCCTCGACGAGCCGCTATGGCCGCTGATGAACAAGTTCTACCGCGCCCATCAGTCGTCGATGAAAGCCGTGCGCGACGCGCAGCTTTGGGTGGCACGGCGCGAAGAAATCATCGCGGCACTCTGCCTGCGACCGGTTTCGGGGGGACATTGGCTGACGGGATTGTTCGTCGACCCGGCGTACCGCGTGCAAGGCGTCGCGGGGCGGCTGATCGCCGAAGCCGTGAAAGGCCTGGACGAGCCGGTGTGGTTGTTCTGCCACCCGGACCTGCGCGGCTTTTATGAGCGACGCGGGTTCAGTTTCGACCCGGAGCTGCCTTATGCGATGGCTGAACGACTGAGCCGGTACGCGCGTAGCAAGCCGATGATTGCGATGGGGTTGCCTACACGGTCCTGAATGGCACCCAGCCCCTTGTGGGGCGAGCTTGCTCGCGATGGCATAAGGTCAGTTGCCTCATGGGTGGCTGACACACCGCAATCGCGAGCAAGCTCGCTCCCACAGGGTTTGGTGGTGGATGTTTAATTGTCCGCTGAAGGATCGAGATCCGGAAACATCACCTCGGTAAAGCCGAACTTGCTGAAATCGGTGATGCGCGACGGGTACAAGCGGCCGATCAGGTGATCGCATTCATGCTGCACCACCCGGGCGTGGAAGCCTGAAGCGACGCGCACGATCGGCTCGCCCTTCGGGTCGAAACCTTCGTAGCGGATCTGCTGGTAGCGATTCACCGCACCACGCAAGCCTGGCACCGACAAGCAGCCTTCAAAGCCTTCTTCCATCAGTGGGCTCAGCGGCGTGATCAGCGGGTTGATCAGGATGGTCTGCGGCACCGCCTCGGCATCCGGATAGCGCTCGCTGTGCTCGAAGCCGAAGATCACCAGTTGCAGGTCCACACCGATCTGCGGTGCCGCCAGCCCGACGCCACCAACACTTTCCATGGTCTGGAACATGTCGTCGATCAATTGCCACAACTCGGGACTGTCGAACATTTCCGGCGGCACCGGCGGAGCGATGCGCAGCAGGCGTTCGTCGCCCATCTTCAGGATTTCACGGATCATGGTCGGGCTTCGTCAGTGTGGTTGTGATGGATGGAATGATCGCGCCCCAGGCCCGACACATGCTGCTTCTCGTGCTCGCCCGGGGTCTTTTCGCCCGTGTCCTTGCCTTCGGCGGACATGTGCTCGATCACCGCATTCATCTCCGCGCCGAGCAGCAGCACCGCCGCCGAGATGTAGAAATACAGCAACAACACGATGATCGCGCCGATACTGCCATACATCGCGTTGTAGTCGGCAAACGTCTTCACGTAGAACGCAAAGCCCAGGGACGCGATGATCCACACCACCACCGCCAATACCGAGCCCGGCGTGATGAAGCGAAACTCCTGCTTCACGTCGGGCATCACGTAGTAGATCAACGCCACGGCCACCATCAGCAGAAACACGATGACCGGCCAGCGCACGAGGGTCCAGACGGTAACGATGAATTCCTCCAGGCCGATCTGCGCGGCAATCCAGCCCATCACTTGCGGCCCCAACACCATCAGCGCGGCGGCGGCCAACAGCATGCCGGCGATGCCGACGGTGTACAGGATCGACAGCGGGAAACGCTTCCAGGCCGGGCGGCCTTCGACCACGTCATAAGCGGCGTTCATGGCGCTCATCATCAGGCGCACGCCAGCGGACGCGGTCCACAACGCAACCACGATACCCACCGACAGCAAGCCGCCCTTGGATTGCTGCAGCTGGTCGATCACCGGGTTGACCTGCTCCAGCGCCTGGGGCGGCAGGACCAGTTCCGATTGCAGGCGCAGCCAGGAGAAAAAGTCCGGCAGGTGCAGGAAGCCGATCAGCGCGATCAGGAAAAGAATGAAGGGAAACAATGAAAACAGCATCTGGTAAGCCAGAGCGGAGGCGTAGGTCGACATCTCGTCGTCGAGAAACTCGGTCACCGTGCGCATCATCACACGGTGCAAGGGCAAGCCTTTCAAGGCCGGGAACATCATGAGCGTCTCCTTTCGCCGCAAAAAGAGGGGTCGCGTGGCGACTCAAGGGCCGTTTTCTACAACAAAGTAGCCTGTTTGGCGACTTTGGAGCAATTTCATCGTTTTACCAACTGACACAGAATTGACCGGAGATCCATTGGGCAAGTTTCATCGTTCGTGCAAGCGGGGCTTTATGTTTGGCCGGCAACCGTCGAGAATGCCCCTCGTATTCAGGCCGTGGCCCGAAGCTCCAATCCCGTAGGAACGTTATGAAACTCGATAAGAAGCAGGCCATCGCCCGCAGGAACCAGGAACTGGGCGGTGCCGTCCTGGGTGTCAACAATTGCCATTTCAGCGAATTGAACCGCAACCGCAACATCTTCTGGTTCGATATTCCGGTGGCGCGCCTGGCCATCGGTCAGTACGAATGGATTCACCTGCTGCTGCACACCCCGGCCACCGACGAACTGCTGCACCTGAAAGTGCCGACCGTGTTCCTGCGGGAAAAAATGGAAGGCCTGGAAGTGCGCAACCAGGGCAAACGCAAGGCCGCCCTGAGCCTGGAACTGAGCGCCGACAAGGATTCCTACCTGCAGGACATGCGGCCGGGCGGCACCAACCTGGATTTTGCGCAGTTTCGGTTGTAACTGACTCCTTGGTCAAAGGAGCTTCTGTGGTGAGGGGATAAATCCCCTCGCCACAGTTTTGTACCAGCGAATTCATCGCGTAAACAAAAGCCCCGCATCAGCGGGGCTTTTGTCAGCGGCGGCTTTACTTCTTCAGCCCCAACTTCCTCAGTTCTTCATCGCGCAACTCGCGCCGCAGGATCTTGCCCACATTGGTGGTCGGCAATGCATCGCGGAACTCCACGGTCTTTGGCACCTTGTAGCCAGTGACGTTGGCGCGCATGTGCTCCATCACCTGTTCCTTGGTCAGCGTGACACCCGGACGCGCGACGATGAATATCTTGATCGCCTCGCCGGACTTCTCGTCCGGTACGCCGATGGCCGCGCATTGCAGCACGCCCGGCAAGGTGGCCAATACATCCTCCAGCTCGTTCGGGTACACGTTGAAGCCAGAGATCAGGATCATGTCTTTCTTGCGATCGACGATGCGCATGTAGCCGTCCGGCTGGATCACCGCAATGTCGCCAGTCTTGAGCCAGCCTTCGCTGTCGAGGATCTCGTCGGTGGCGTCCTGGCGCTGCCAATAGCCCTTCATCACCTGAGGGCCCTTCACGCACAATTCGCCGATTTCTCCCAACGGCTGCTCTTCGCCCGCGTCGTTGATCACCTTGCATAACGTCGACGGCACCGGAATGCCGATGGTGCCAACCTGGATGTTCTGGATCGGGTTGACGGTCGCCACCGGGCTCGTCTCGGTCATGCCGTAACCTTCGCAGATCGGGCAACCGGTGACCGCTTTCCAGCGCTCCGCCGCCGCCAGCTGCAGGGCCATGCCGCCCGACAGGGTGACTTTCAACGCCGAGAAATCCAGCTTGCGGAAGGCTTCGTTGTTGCAAAGCGCCACGAACAAGGTGTTAAGACCGACGAAGCCGCTGAATTTCCACTTCGACAGTTCCTTGACCATGGCCGACAAGTCGCGCGGGTTGCTGATCAGGATGTTGTGGTTGCCGATCAGCATCATCGCCATGCAATGAAAGGTGAAGGCATAGATGTGGTAAAGCGGCAGCGGCGTGATCAGCACTTCGCAACCTTCATTGAGGTTGGAGCCCATCAGCGCCTTGCACTGCAGCATGTTCGCCACCAGGTTGCGGTGGGTCAGCATCGCGCCCTTGGCCACGCCAGTGGTGCCGCCGGTATATTGCAACACCGCCACGTCATCGCGGCTGGGGTTGGCTTCGTTCACGGGCTGGCCGTGGCCCTTGCGCAGCACATCGTTGAACTTGATGGCCTTGGGCAGGTGATACGCCGGGACCATCTTCTTGACGTACTTGATCACGCTGTTGATCAACAGACGCTTGAGCGGCGGCAGCAGGTCGGCCACTTCCGTGACGATCACGTGCTTGACGCTGGTCTTGGGCACCACGTTTTCGGCCAGGTGCGCCATGTTCGCCAGGCACACCAACGCCTTGGCGCCGGAGTCGTTGAACTGGTGCTCCATTTCCCGCGCGGTGTAGAGCGGGTTGGTGTTGACCACGATCAGCCCGGCTCGGATGGCACCAAACACGGCGACGGGGTACTGGAGGACGTTGGGCAGTTGCACGGCGATTCGATCGCCCGGCTGCAAATCGGTATGCTGTTGCAGGTACGCGGCAAAGGCACCGGACAGCTCGTACAGCTCACCGTAGGTGATCGTCTTGCCAAGGTTGCTGAATGCCGGTTTGTCGGCGAAGCGCTGGCAGGATTGCTTCAACACCGCCTGAATATTCGGATACTCATCTGGATTGATGTCGGCAGCAATCCCAGCTGGGTACTTATCCTTCCAAAAGTCTTCGATCATGGAAGCCCCACTCCTCAGCAACGCGAATTCTCACCGCATTTGATGCGATTATTATTGGTGTTTGTTTATTGGGTGAATCTGGCTTGGATAAAGGCCGAGAAGTCACAAAAGCGCGCCGAGAGTAGCAGCTTTGCCAAGGGTCGCCTAGAGCCAAAAGTGGCCCCTACAGTCATAAACATGACTCAAGAATATGCAATGGTCATTTTTAGAGTAAAAAACCTAAGCCTTGCCTAATTGACCCGAATACATAAGAACCTGTGGGAGCGAGCTTGCTCGCGATGGCGGTGGGTCAGCCAACATTTCTGTTACTGACAGACCGCTATCGCGAGCAAGCTCGCTCCCACAGGGTTCCACTTTCACTCTCGAGCGTCAGGCGATATCGCGCAACTCCCGACGCAGGATCTTGCCCACCGGCGTCATCGGCAGCGACTCACGCAACACGATGTGCTTAGGCACCTTGTAGCCGGTGAAGTTTTCCTTGCAGTACGCCTTGAGTTCTTCGAGGCTGACCCCGGCCTCACGGGCGACCACGAACAGCTTCACCGCCTCCCCCGAGCGCTCGTCCGGCACGCCGATCACCGCGCAACTGGCGACTTTCGGATGGGCCATCACCACATCCTCGATTTCGTTCGGGTACACGTTGAAACCCGAGACAATGATCATGTCCTTCTTGCGGTCGACGATCCGCACGAACCCGTCGGGGTCGATCACTGCGATATCACCGGACTTGAACCAGCCCTCGCTGTCCAGCACTTCGGCAGTCGCTTCGGGCTTGTTCCAATAGCCTTTCATGATCTGCGGCCCCTTGATGCACAGCTCGCCGCGTTCACCGAGGGGCATCTCGACGCCGTCGTCGTTGATGACCTTCATCAGCGTACCCGGCACCGGCAGCCCTACCGTCCCCAGGCGCGACTTGCCGCCATAAGGGTTGGCGCTGGCCACCGGCGAAGTTTCGGTCAGGCCGTAGCCCTCGGTAATGCCGCAACCGGTGAGCTGTTTCCAGCGTTCGGCGGTGGCCTTGACCAACGCGGTGCCGCCCGAGTTGGTGACCTTGAGGCTGGAGAAATCCAGCGTCTTGAAATCCGGGTGGTCCATCAGCGCCACAAACAACGTGTTGAGCCCCAGCAGCAGCGAAAACCGCCAGTTCTTCAGCTCCTTGATAAAACCGCCGATGTCCCTCGGATTGGTGATCAGCACGTTGTGATTGCCGGTGACCATCATGCACATGCAGTTCGCCGTGAAAGCATAGATGTGGTACAGCGGCAGCGGCGCGATCATGACCTCCTGACCTTCGCGCAACAGTGGCTGGCCGTCGTCGCCGATCTGCCCCAGGCAAGCGCGGGCCTGTTGCATGTTGGCCACGAGGTTGCCGTGGGTCAGCATCGCGCCCTTCGCCAAGCCGGTGGTGCCACCGGTGTATTGCAGCACGGCGATGTCGTCGAGGCTGACGTTCAACGGCTTGATGCCCTGGCCGCGTCCCAGGCGCAAGGCGCTCTTGAAGGAAATGGCCTGTGGCAGCGAATAGGCCGGGACCATTTTCTTGACCTTGTTCACCACGGTATTCACCAGCCAGCCCTTGGCGGTGGGCATCAGGTCGCCCATCTTCGCTTCGATCAGGTATTGCAGGTCGGTGTCCGGCAGCACTTCCTGGACCTTCTGCCCGAACAGGTTCATGTACACCAGCGCCCGGGCACCGGAGTCCTTGAACTGATGGCGCATTTCCCGCGGGGTGTACAGCGGGTTGGTATTGACCACGATAAGTCCGGCGCGCAGGGCACCGAAGACAGCGATCGGGTATTGCAGGACATTGGGCATCTGCACCGCGATGCGATCGCCCGGCGCCAGGTCGGTATGGGCTTGCAGGTAACCGGCGAAGGCCGCGCTATAGCGTTCGAGCTCGGCGTAGGTGAGCGTTACCCCCATGTTGCTGAACGCCGGACGATCGGCAAATTTCTTGCAGGAACGCTCGAACACCTCGATAACCGACTTGTAGGCGCCCTGCTCGATATCCAAGGGCACGCCGGCTGGGCGTTTGTCATTCCAGAAATCAGGCTGCATTGTTTTTATCCTCTTTACCTGAACCTATCCGGGCCGCCTCTGTATCGCACATGGAGACGGAGCTCTTCGGACACTAGCAGCTATGGCCATTCAGGCAAATATGGCAACTTGCGTCATAGATTGTGTGAATCTTCGTGGATCGCCCTCGCCTGATCAGGCGAGACGCAACGGATGCGCTATACAATGCAGCGACGCTGCGTCTGACTTCGTGCAAAGGAAACGCCATGATCCACCAAACGTTCTGGCTGACCGCGACTGACCACAGCCGCCTGTTCGTCAATCAGTGGTTGCCCGAAGCCGCCCCGCTGGCGGTGATCATGCTGGCCCACGGCATGGCCGAACACAGCGGCCGCTATGGGCGCCTGGCCCAAGCGTTGTGCGATGAAGGCTATGGCGTCTACGCGCCGGACCTGCGCGGGCATGGCAAGACTGGCGAAGCAGCGGCACTCGGTCACTTTGCGGACGAGGACGGCTGGGCCAAGGTGGTCGGCGACCTGGCGAGCCTGAACCACCACATCGGCCAGCAACATCCAGAAACACCAATCCTGCTGCTGGGCCACAGCATGGGCAGCTATATCGCCCAGGGCTATCTGTTGCACCACAGCGCCAGCCTGCATGGCGCCCTCCTCAGCGGTTCGAATTTCCAACCCGTGGCGCTTTATCGCGCGGCGCGCCTGATCGCCCGCTTCGAGCGACGGCGCCAGGGGGCCACCGGGCGCAGCGCCCTGATCGAATGGCTGTCTTTTGGCAGTTTCAATAAAAGATTCAAACCGACGCGCACGCCCTTCGACTGGCTCAGCCGTGACCCCGCCGAAGTGGACAAGTACGTCCACGACCCGCTGTGCGGCTTTCGTTGCAGCAATCAGCTCTGGGTGGATCTGCTCGGCGGGTTGCAGCAGATCAGCAAAGCGTCCAATCTCGCGCAGATCGATCCGGGCCTGCCGCTGCTGGTGATTGGCGGCGAATGTGATCCGGTGAGTGAAGGCAAGCGTCTGAAGGATCTGGCCGATGCCTTGAGCGGCGCCGGCAATCAGCATCTGCAACTGAAGATCTACCCGCAGGCCCGGCACGAATTGTTCAATGAAACCAACCGCGATGAAGTGACTGCCGATGTGCTTGCCTGGATCGCCCAGGCCCTGAGCCACAAGCGGCCACCTCGCAGCGAATAGAACGACAGCGTTTTTCCTTTTTACCGTTACAGGAACCAGACATGACCCAGGTCACCAACATCCCTTACGAAGCCCTCGAAGTCGGCCAGACCGCCAGCTACAGCAAGACCGTCGAGGAGCGCGATATCCAGCTGTTCGCCGCGATGTCGGGCGATCACAACCCGGTGCACCTGGACGCCGAATTCGCCGCCGCCAGCATGTTCAAGGAACGCATCGCCCACGGCATGTTCAGCGGTGCGCTGATCAGCGCGGCGGTGGCGTGTGAACTGCCTGGGCCCGGCACCATCTACATCGGCCAGCAGATGAGCTTCCAGAAACCCGTGAAAATCGGCGACACCCTGACCGTCCGCCTGGAAATCCTGGAAAAGCTGCCGAAGTTCCGCGTGCGCATCGCCACCCGCGTGTTCAACCAGCGCGATGAACTGGTGGTGGACGGCGAAGCCGAAATCCTCGCGCCGCGCAAGCAGCAGACTGTGACGTTGCCGGAATTGCCGCAGATCACTGTTGGCTGACTACAGCGATCTATGGGAGTGAAATGTGGCGAGGGGATTTATCCCCGCTGGGGCGCGAAGCGCCCCCAATACCTCAAGACCACTGCGGTGTGTCAGCCTGGGCACAGGGGGCTGCTGCGCAGCCCAGCGGGGCGGTGCGACGATTCGCTAAATCCCCTCGCCACAAATGACTGCAGTGTTGCGGCTATCGCTGTGCGTCCCGCACCTGCACGCTCGCGGTCATCCCCGCGCTCAACGTCACCCCTTCCGGCACCTTGTCGAGCTTGATCCGCACCGGAATGCGCTGGGCCAGGCGCACCCAGTTGAAGGTCGGCTCGACTTCCGCCAGCAGCTGCGCGTCAGGGTTGGTGTTGCGGTCGGTGATGCCGCGGCTGATGCTTTCCACATGGCCTTCCAGCGCATGCCCGGCGCTCATCAACCAGACCTTGACCGGATCGCCCACGCGAATCCTCGGCAGTTTGGTTTCTTCGAAATAGGCCTGCACATAAAACGTCGAGTCATCGATCAGCGCCATGACCGGTTGCCCGGCATTCACGTAGTTGCCTTCGGCCAGGCGCAGGTTGGTGATGTGGCCGCTACGCGGAGCCAGGACCTGGCTGCGGGCCAGGTTCAGCTCGGCGACCTTCGCTTCGGCCTGGGCCTCGCGCAGTTCACCACGGGCGATACCGGCGTTGATCTGGGCGTTCTCGCGCAACTCGGCACTGATGGCCTGGGGCCCCAGGGCGGCCCGGCGACTGGCTTCGTGCTCACGCAAACTCAACTGTTGCTGACGGGTCTGGACCACCGCCCGGGCTTTCTCCACGGCGGCCTCGAAACGCTCGCGATCGATACTCAGCAATAAATCGCCGGCCTTGACCTGCTGGTTATCCACAGCCTTGAGCTCGCGCACCCAGCCCGAGACGTCGGGGGCGATCACCACCACGTCGGCGCGGATTCGCGCATCACGGGTCCAGGGCGTGAGCATGTAGTACTGCCACAAATGAAACCCGGCGAAGATCGCCACGGCCACCACGCACAACGTGACGGCGACACGTACGGAGGTACGCATGTTCAACTCCTCATAACGGTCCGAGGACCAGGGTAATGACAGTCAGGACACAGACATACAGGGCACAGTCGAACAAGGCTTCGTGCCAGATCCAGCGTCCGGCCGGCAGCAGGCCGAGCAACAGGCGCAGCGCACCGGTCGCCAGCAAGGCCAGCACCACGTAAATCAGGAACGGGCTGAGCAACACCCCGCCAATCGACCATTCACGCAAGCCCATGGCTAAGTTCCCCTCGTTCGGATTCGTGCTGGCGACACCAGGCGCGCCAGCTGCTCTGCAGTTGCACGACGGCGCCCTGGGCCAGTTTCAACGCATCGCTGGAAGGGTGCTGTGCCAACACCTGCAGATAGTCGTCGCTCACCCAGACCAACGCCTCGGCCTGGTCGCCGGCCGGACCGTGTTCCAAAACCTGTTCCAGCGTTTCGAAATAGCGGCGCTGGGCTGGGCTTTCGGGGATTTGGGCGACGGCCAGGCTCAATCGCAGGTGCAGTAGCTCATCGCCGATGTCCAGGCCCAGCAAACCGTCGTCCCAACGACTGCGCGCCGGCACCGGCAGTTCGGGATAGTGCCGGGCCAGTTGCAGCAACCGGTCGGCCATGCGCCCGCCAAACCAGCTTTCGGCGCCGCCCAGGTTGCGATGGGTCAGGCGCACCAGGTCATCCAGGGTCGCGGCCAGCAGCCGACGACTGTGCCAGGCCGGGTTACGCAGAATCAGGAGCTTGAAAGCCAAGACCGCCGCGCCGACGCCAATCATCATCGCCTGGGCATTGTTGAAAAAAGCCGCGACGTCGTACTTCATCGCATTGAGCGGTGACACCAACACCACGAAATGCAGGCAGAACGAAGTGGCCGTGGCAAATATCGGCGGCTTGGCCATCCCCAGCGCCCCGAGGAACAGCGGCACGCCCATGGCCATGCAGAGCATCGCGAAACTGTTCCATTGCGGCAGCAGGATTTCGCCAATCACGAACGCTGTCGGCACCGCCAGCAGAATGCCCCGCAAGAAACTCATGCCGATCTGCGCGCCGTTTTCGCGGCTGGCGAACAGGCTGCACACCACGCAAGTGAGCACCAGGGCACCGGACGCGGCAGGCCAGGCGGTTGCCAGCCAGAAACACGACACTGCCAGGAATGCGAGGGCACTGCGCGCACCAAAGACCATGGCCAGGGACAAATCGCGGTGCGGCGCCAAGGTTCGCGGCGGGTCTACCGTCGCCCTGCCCTCCTGCACCGCCGCCAGCGCAGCGCAGGCGGCCAGGGCGGTATCGAGCAGCAAGGCGAAACGAGCCAGGCAATAACTTTGCGCGGAGCTGATTAGCGGGTCGTGAGAGGCGTCCCAGACCCGCGGTCGTAACGCCTGCAATGCCGAGCTGTCCGCCTCCAGGGCTTGCTGTACCTCGTCCATCCAAGGCTGGAGCGCTTCGGCTTCCTGCGGTTCGAGCTGTTTCCACTGCCTGCGCACCGAACGGGAAATACGCAACAGCATCAACAATTTCTGGCTCAAGCCACTGATGGCCCGGGCGCGCTGGCGACCCAGGCTGCCTTCGAACCAGGCGTGTTCGCGTTGGGCGTCCACCGCGACGATCTTGCCGAGGATTTCGAGCAAACCCTTGCGCGCCTGGGCATCACCCGCCAACGTGGCGCGGGCCGCCTGCATGCCGCTCAGCCAGGCCGCACGGGCCTGGTCCGCCAGTTGTCGCTCGACCCGCAGGGGCCAGAGCAGCGCACTGGCCGCCGTGGCACAGGCGATGCCCAGGCTGATTTCGGTGCAACGCGCAACGGCTTGATCAAACACCGCAAGCGGATGGGAAATGGCCGGCAAAGCGATAATCGCCACCGTGTAGCCCGCCAGCACGAATGAATAGGACCAGGCGCTGCGCAACAGCGTCGAACACGCCGTGCACACGCCCAGCCACAGCGCCAGCGCCAGCAGGAACAACCATGGCGTCTGGGCGAACAGGCCCATGAACACCACCGACATGATGGTTCCCACCAGGGTGCCGAGCAAACGCGCCAAGCCCTTCTGCACCACCATCCCGGACAACGGCTGGGCGACGATGAATGCGGTCATCAGCGCCCAGGACGGCTGCTCCAGGCCCCAGCGCAACGCCAGCCATAGCGCCAGGCCGCCACCGAGCACGGTCTTGATGGCGAACTGCACAGCGAGGCGATCAGGGGCGAACAAGGCCTGGAGGGTAATGGGCACGCGAGAAACTCTTCTAGGGATGTTGTAACGATAGATCGCTGGGAAGGTGGCGCAATTATTAGCTAGCTATCTATTCGAGTCCAGAGTTGTTTGTCGACCCTTCATGTGAAGGCTCCCTCGCCACAAGAGTGTTCCCCGTCAGCCTGAGTCGCTCCACACAAAAAAAACGCCAGGCAAGCTGGCGTTTTTTTGGGCCTCAAAGATGCGGATCAGCTGGCACGCGCCTGGTTACGCAGCGCCTTGACCTGATCGTGGTTGCGTTGCACGCCGTGGTACTGGCGCTCGACGAGATCACGAATGCCTACCAGGTTGTGCTTGTTGATTTTCTCGATGGCTTCCTTGTAAGCCTTCAGCGCATGGTCTTCGCCGCGCTCGGCTTCGTTGAGCACCGCTTCTTCGTCCTTGCCGGTGAACATCGACTTCACGTCGACCCAACGGCGGTGCAAGTCACCGGATACGCTGGTGGAAGTTTCGGGATCGCCACCCAGGGAACGGACCGCAGCCTGCAGTTCGGCCGCAGCGGTTGCGCAATCGGCGGAGCGCTTGACGAACAGCGCCTTGAGCTCGGGATGCTTGATGTCTTCAGCGCAGGTCTTGAATCCTTCCTGGCCATCCTTGCTGGTCTCGATCAGGTCGTTCAAGACGGAGATGGATTCTTTGTTGATGTCAGTCATTTTTCAGTTCCTTTGCTTGGTGAATAAAAACCTGCAAGGAATATTGCATCGGCCATGCCAGCCACCAAAAACGAGATAAATCCTTAATAATCAACCAGTTAAAAAACAGCGGAAAATCTGTATCCGCGTTATTTGCATGATCTGTCATTTGGCCTGCATGCAGAATGCCTGTATTTTGCCGATGGTTCCTATCAAGACAAATCGCAATGAATCCGGAAAAACTTGAGCTGCTGGTGACGCGCCAGATGCCCTTCGGCAAATACAAGGGCCGAATCCTCGCCGACTTGCCTGGTCAGTACTTGAACTGGTTCGCACGGGAGGGTTTTCCCAAGGGCGAACTGGGCGGCTTGCTGGCCTTGATGCAGGAAATCGACCACAACGGCTTGTCGGACCTGCTGGACCCGTTGCGGGCTAAACATGGCTTGCCCAAGCCTCGCCATTGACCACTGCCGCTGATTGATTGAGCCCCGCCATGCCCGAGAACACCCTGCGCGCCCACGACGAAACCTTCTGGGAAACCTTTATCGGTCGCTACGATGTCGACGCCGATGGCTTGCTCAATCTTGAAAACGGCTACTTCGGCCGAATGTCGCGCACCGTGGTCGAGGAATACCAGCGCAACATCGAACTCATCAACCGCAGCAACTCGGTGTACGTGCGCCAGCACTTCGACCGGGAACACGGCGAAGCCATTCGCCGCCAGGTGGCGCAACTGATCCGCGCCCCCGCGTCCACCGTGGCACTGGCTAACAGTGCGGTGGATGCCCTGCAGACGCTCATTCGCAACTACAACGGGCTCAAGCCCGGCGACAAGGTGCTGATCAGCGACGTCGAATACACCTCGGTCAAGAGCGCGATGCGCTGGCTGGCTCGCCAGCGCGGCGCGGAAGTCGTTGAGCTGGTCCTTCCCTACCCCGCCAGTTTCGACAACTTGGTGAGCACCTATCGAGAAGCCTTCATTCGCTACCCGCGCCTGAAGGTGATGGCGCTGACCTACGTCAATCACCTGACCGGCCTGGTGATGCCGGTCCAGGCGATTGCCGAGGCGGCGCGGGAATTCGAGGTCGACATCATTCTCGACGGTGCCCACGCCTTGGGGCAGATCGATTTCGACCTGAAGAAACTCGGCATCCCGTTCGCCGGGTTCAATCTGCAAAAATGGATTGGCGGCCCCTTGGCCCTGGGCTTTCTCTACATCGCGCCACAACGGCTGGCCGACATCGACCCGGACATGGACGAAGCCAACTACCCTGCCACCGACATACGCTCACGCACGCCCCACAGCACGCCCAATATCCCCGCGTTGCTGACGCTGCCCCTGGTGTTCGAAGAGCACCGTGCCCTGGGCGGTGCGTCAGCCAAAGGCGCGCGGCTCTGTTACCTGCGCGACATGTGGGTGAGCGCCGTTCGTGACGTACCGGGTATTGAAGTCATGACCCCGGATGACCGGCGGCTGTATTGCGGTATCACGTCCATGCGATTCACCGCACAGCCGGACCAGCAGGCGATGGCCGCCCGACTGCTCAAGGACCATGGGATTTTCACCGTGGTGCGCGAAACCAGCGTTGGACCGTGTATTCGCATCACGCCGGGATTGATTACGTTGGCGCGGGATATCGAGCGACTCACTGCGGCGCTGATTAACCTGAGCAGTACATAACCCGTGGCGAGGGAGCTTGCTCCCTCGCCACGGGGATCTGCAGCGAAATAATGGGCAAAAAAAAACGGCGCGCCGACCAAGCGCACCGTAAAGCCGTAGAACACACAACGAAGTTCGGTAAGACAATCAGTCCAGCAACGCCAGTGCCTCGGCAGTGCATTCCTGGATACGGGCCCAGTCGCCGTTCTTGATCCACTCTGGATCAAGCATCCAACTGCCACCCACGCACATCACGTTCTTCAACGCCATGTAGCTCTTGATATTCGCCGGGCTGACGCCGCCGGTCGGGCAGAATTTCACTTCGCCGAACGGTCCGCCCAAGGCCTTGATCGCCGCCACGCCACCGCTGACTTCCGCCGGGAACAACTTGAAGCGGCGATAGCCCAGGCCATAACCTTCCATGATGCCCGAGGCATTGCTGATCCCCGGCAGCAACGGGATCGGGCTCTGGACGCTAGCCTCCAGCAGATCGCGAGTGATGCCTGGGGTAACGATGAACTGCGAACCGGCTGCCTCGGCGGCGGCCAGCATGTGGCGATCAAGCACCGTGCCGGCGCCGGTCACCAGCTCCGGACGCTGTTCGCGCAGCACCTGGATGGCCTTGAGGCCGAACTGCGAGCGCAAGGTCACTTCCAACGCCGTCAGACCACCCGCCGCCAGGGCATCGGCCAGTGGCAGGATGTCCTGTTCACGGGCAATGGTGATCACCGGCAGGATCCGCGCCTTGGCGCAGAGGCTGTCGATCAGGGCAACTTTGTCCGCCATGGAAACGGTCGGGGAT
>Ga0307408_100001626_pt1 | contig 16618 bp, 12 predicted proteins | sample 322Cmetagenome_FD_202116 | JGI IMG/M metagenome (GOLD analysis project Ga0307408, IMG submission 202116) | Maize rhizosphere microbial communities from greenhouse at UC Davis, California, United States - 322HYB-C-3 | ecosystem: Host-associated > Plants > Roots > Rhizosphere > Soil | place...
GGGTTGAGCCGTGCATTTGTGGGCGCTACAGAGGGCAGTGTTTGGATTTTCATGAATTACGGTCACAAAAAAAGACGTCCGGGGACGTCTTTAGATGTTGAAGTGGTGGGCCGGGGTAATTTGAAACGATAGCCTATTCATATGAATTTTCTATGTTTTTAGCGGTTAGGTTTTACCTGTGGAATACCAACTGGAATACCAATGTTCTCATTCGGTGCAGTGAGAGCGATGGTGAGCAGGGTTTTTTCTGCTCCGAGTCTTCAACCGATTTGCGAGCGGCCCTCGATGGGCTTGGTACGGCTATGAAACCCTCATCTGGACTCCAAGGCGCCGTTTCGGGGGGCGAATTTTGCCTATCTCCTTGCACCAGTGTCGCACCGTTACTTTCAAGTACTCACCTGGTGCGCGCCGGCTTTCGCTTTCGTTCTAATCAGGACTTTGAATCCCCCTAGTTTTCTAGGCACTCTCCAGGCTCAGGAAATAGCGTTGCTCGTAACCTACTCGCGACAACTGCATAGCCTTGCACAGGTCGCGGCGACGTGGCGAAGACATGAACGTTCCCGAAATGAGAGTTCGCTAGCTGAATAGGCAAATCAGTACCCTAGCCGGCTTCTGATACTGGTACGGAGCTACCCAACCGGTTAAGGTTCGGCATCAATCAAGATATCCCGCAGGAAGGCGCGCCAATCGCCTCGTCCGCCCAGTAAGGAACAAAAGCTTGAACCAGCAAAACCTCGCCGATTTCATCTGGAACGTGGCCGACGTGCTGCGCGGCGATTTCAAACAGTCCATCTACGGCCGCATCATCCTGCCCTTCACCTTGCTACGCCGCTTGGAGTGCGTGCTGGAGCCGACCCGTGACAAGGTGTGCAGCCAGTACGAGAGCATGAAGGCCAGCGGTGTAGACATGGACCTGATCCTGCCGACCACAGCCGGCGCCACCTTCTACAACGTCTCCCACTTCTCCTTGGCCTCTGTCGGTTCCACGAGTACCCGCGCCAATCTAGAGGACTATGTCGCCAAGTTTTCCGCCAACGCCCGCCAAGTGTTCGAGCACTTCGCCTTCTCCGACTGGTTGGTTCAGCTCGACAAGGCCAACTTGCTGTACCTGATGACGCAGAAGTTCGCCAGCATCGACCTGCATCCGGAAACCATCAGCAACCACGAGATGGGTCTGGTGTTTGAACACCTGATCCGTAAGTTCGCCGAATCCGCCAACGATACCGCAGGAGAGTTTTTCACCCCGCGCGATGTGGTGCGCCTGGCTACCACCCTAGTGTTCGCCCCCGATCACCAGGCGCTCAATGGAGAAGGTGTAGTGCGTACCGTGTACGACTGCGCCGCCGGCACCGGTGGCTTTCTGTCTTCGGCCATCGAGCAGGTGGCCGAGTGGAACCCCAATGCCCGCTTGGTACCCTACGCTCAGGAATTGAACCCGGAAACCTACGCCATCTCCGTGGCGGATAAGCTGATCCAGGGCTTCGAGACCCGCAACATCAAGCTCGGCAACACGTTGTCCAACGACCAACTGCCCCATGAGCAGTTCGACTACTGCTTGGCCAACCCGCCGTTCGGCGTGAAGTGGGAGAAGGTGCAGAAGCAGGTGCAGGACGAGCACAGCCAGCAAGGCTACGCCGGCCGTTTCGGCCCGGGCCTGCCGCGTGTGGGCGATGGTTCTCTGCTGTTTCTTATGCACCTACTGTCCAAGCGCAAGCCCATCGAGCTGGGCGGCAGCCGTATCGGAATTGTGCTGTCCGGCTCGCCGCTGTTCAACGGCGGCGCGGGCTCCGGAGAGTCGGAGATCCGCCGCTGGATTCTGGAGAACGACTGGCTGGAGGCGGTCATCGCGCTGCCCACCGACCTGTTCTACAACACTGGTATCGGCACCTTTGTTTGGGTGCTATCCAACCACAAGGACGCGCTGCGCAAGGGCAAGGTGCAGATGATCGACGCCAGTGCCATACACGTGCCTATGCGCAAGAGCCTGGGCAGCAAACGCAAGTATCTGTCGGATGTACAGATTGCCGAGATCGCCAAGCTGCACGATGACTACGAAGAAGGCCCGAAGTCTAAGATCTTCGCCACCACCGATTTCGGCTACCGTCGTATCACCGTCGAGCGCCCGTTGCGCCTGCGCTTCTCGGTCACCCCGGACAAGCTTGCCGCCTACCAGAACAGCAAGGGCTCCGATCAGGCCGAGGCTTTTGCTGGCGTGCCTGGCGAGTTCGATAACCTGCCTGCCTTTCTCAATGCCGCCGGCATCAAGAAGCTCGGCAAGGGCGCGCTCAAGGCCGCATTGGCCTGCTTTGGCGAGCGCGACACGAATGCTCAGCCGGTGTTGGACGATAAGGGCAACCTGCAGGCCGACTCAGATCTGCGCGAGTTCGAGAATGTGCCGCTTAGCCAGAACATTGACGACTACTTTGTTCGCGAAGTGCTGCCCCATGTAGCGGATGCCTGGGTCGACACCGGCAAACGAGACGAGAAGGACGGTCAGATCGGCATCGTCGGCTACGAGATCAACTTCAACCGCTACTTCTACGTCTACCAGCCGCCGCGTCCGCTGTCCGAGATAGATGCTGATCTTAAAGCCGTGGAGGCCGAGATTGCCGAGTTGCTGGGCGAGGTGACGGCATGAGCCAGTACAAGCCCTATCCGGCTTATAAAGACTCCGGGGTGGAGTGGTTGGGGCGGGTGCCGGCGCATTGGACTATTGGTCCGTACAAAGCAACGATTCAGATCGAGAACGGTTCGGATTACAAAGACGTTGAGGCTGATGACGGGTACCCCGTGATTGGTTCCGGAGGTCCGTTCGCATACTCTTCGAAGTTGATGTACGACGGTGAGTCTGTCCTACTTGGTAGGAAGGGAACTATTGATAAGCCGCTCTACATTAATGGAGCTTTCTGGGCGGTCGACACCATGTACTGGTCGGTCATAAAGCCCAAGGCGCATGGGCGGTTTGCGTACTACATCGCGACTACAATCCCCTTCGACATGTACTCAACAAACACAGCGCTACCCAGCATGACGAAAAGTGTGCTGGGCTCGCACGTTGTTGCATTTCCAGGCTTCGAAGAACAGCAGTCTATCGCTGGTCACTTGGACCGCGACACCGCCCGCATCGATGCGTTGATTGAGAAGAAAACCCGCTTTATTCAACTGCTGAGCGAAAAACGCCAGGCACTGATCACCCATGCCGTCACTAAGGGCCTAGACTCCAGCGTTAAGATGAAAGACTCCGGCGTGGAGTGGCTGGGGGAGGTGCCAGAGCATTGGGGCGTAAAACCCTTGAAGTTACTCGTCAAAGAGGAATCCACAATCTCTTACGGTATTGTTCAGCCAGGGGATCCTCTGGATGAAGGTGTGCCTTTTGTCCAGACTACCAACATGTCTTCTGGCGATTTCGAGATCGAAAGTCTGCAAAAAACTACTCCAGAAATCGCAGCTGGCTTTCCTCGGTCCCGCTTGGCAGGGGGAGAGGTCATATTAGGGATTCGAGCATCGATTGGGGCTGCTTTCGTTGTCCCAAAGCATCTAGCTGGAGTGAACCTTTCCAGAGGTGTTGCAAGGATCGACTGTTCGTCTGAGTTGTCGAGCCATTTTCTCGTGGCATATCTCAGCAGCGTAGCTGTCGATGGCTACTGGCAGCTTGCTAAGCAAGGCTCAACGTTTAATGAAGTATCGATAGCAACGGTCAAGGAATTACTTGTTCCCGTACCTCCGAGCAAGGAGCAGGCTGACATTGAGGGTGTATTGAGTAAGGCAACGGCTCGTCTTAATTCGATACTCAATAAAACCGAGCGTAGCATCGACCTACTCAAAGAGCGCCGCGCCGCTTTGATTACTGCCGCCGTCACCGGTCAGATCGATCTTCGGGAGGCTGTGTGAGCCAGGGCCGCAGCCTGCGTCTGTTCCTGGTGGATGGCACGCCCAATGGCCTGCTGACCGCCGAGATCATGAACTGGACCGGCCATGTGCTGACCGGCCCGCGTTCCAAGCTGGCCGAACTGGTGCAGCGTCCCGAATGCGCGCGCACCGGCGTGTACTTTCTTGTCGGTCCCGACCCGGACGACAGCCTGCGTACCCGGGTGTATATCGGCGAGTCTGATGATGTGGCCCAGCGTCTCAAGCAACATAACCGTCCGCAAGAGCAAGGTGGCAAGGACTTCTGGGAGCGTGTGTGTCTGATTACCAGCAAGGACCAAAACCTGACCAAGGCCCATGCCAAGTATCTGGAGAGCCAACTTATCCAGATCGCCAGTCAAACCGGTCGCTGTGTAGTAGGTAATGGCACAGCGCATAGCTACACCAACTTGCCTGAGTCGGACCGTGCTGACATGGCGTTTTTTCTCGAGCAGATCCGCATTGTGCTACCAGTGCTGGGTTTCGACTTCCTACGCGAGCTGATCAAACCCTCCAAGCTCGTTATGGCACCAGTCGAGCAACCGGTTAGCCAATCGCCGCGTTTTGCATTACAGCTTCCAAAGAGCAAGGAGCGCGCGCAAGCGCAAGAGGTTGATGGGGAGTTCTTTGTACTGAAAGGGTCCCGGGCTCGAGCTCAGTGGGTAGGAACTGCGGATCACAACTACCGGAACCTGTACCAGCAGTTGGTGAGCGACGGTGTCATGATCAGTGACGGAAGTGAGTACCTAATGTTCAAGGACGACTATGCCTTCAGTAGTCCGAGTGCCGCAGCAGCGGTTGTGTATGGTCGTGCAGCCAGTGGTCGAGTCTCTTGGCTGGTCGAGGGTAGTGGCGAAACTTATGCCGCCTGGCAGGACAGTCAACTGAGTGGTATCGGTGTGAAGCCAGAAAATGAGTTGCTCAGTGAATAAGATCAAGCAGCCGCAGCGGTTGAACCTGAGCTACGAGTACATCAGCAAGATTGGCCCGTCGCTGTGCGATGCCTTCTGTCGTGCCCGGGGCCAGGGTGCTTCGACCCTCTGTTGTTCTACCCGAACAAGAACGGCGTGCTACTACGGTGCCGACATGATTAGCGATACCAAAAACTGCGGCGAGTAGATGTGCCCCAGTTGTATCAGTGGACACGCCCGATAGACACTATTTGATGGGCCGTTCCTAGGTGGCCGAGAAGTTAAAGGACGAAACGATGAGTCATATCCACCACGAGTGCGAACTGGAACGCCATATTGTCGAGCAACTTGAAGCTGCCGGCTGGCTGGTGGGTAAGTCCGCTGACTATGACCAAGGGCGGGCGTTGGTCCCTGAGGATGTGCTGGGGTGGCTGGAGGCCAGCCAGCCTGCAGCCATGGATAAGCTCCGCGTCATGAATGGTGCTGGCACGCGCGATGTGCTGCTGGATCGGTTGGTCAAGCAGCTCGAAAATAAAGTCGAAGGCGGCACGGTAAATGTGCTGCGCTACGGCTTTGCTGTGGCCGGTGGCGGCACCCTAGCTATGAGCCAGACGCTGCCTGAGGACGCGCGCAACGACACGGTGATCGCCCGCTATGCAGCCAATCGGCTGCGCGTCTTGCCACAGCTGCGTTACTCTTTGGACAAGGCCGACGAGATCGATTTGGCCTTCTTTATCAACGGCATTCCGGTGGCCACTGTGGAGTTGAAGACCGACTTCACCCAGTCAGTCCAGGCTGCTATGCAGCAGTACTGTATGGATCGCCGTCCTGAGCGCAAGAGCGGTGGCCTGGAGCCGCTGCTCACCTTCAAACGTGGCGCGGTAGTGCATTTCGCAATGAGCGACAGCGACATACGCATGACCACCAAACTGGCCGGGGATTCGACCTTCTTTCTGCCGTTCAACCGGGGCAACGATGGTGCCGCCGGCAACCCGCCGGGTGAAAACGGTAGTTACCCGGCGAGCTACTTTTGGGAGCGGGTGCTGCAGAAGGACAACTGGCTGCACATCTTCCACCGTTTCGTATTGCAGGAGCGCAAGGAAGCTCAGGACGTCAACGGCAAAACCTACTTTAAAGAAGGCCTGATCTTCCCGCGCTTCCATCAATGGGAAGGCGTGACCAGGATGATCGACGCGGTGCAGGTAGAAGGGGCAGGGCAACCGTATCTGATCCAGCACAGCGCCGGCTCGGGCAAGACCAATACCATCGCCTGGACCGCGCATTCGCTGATTCGTGTGCGCCGTCCGGACGGTGAGCCGTATTTCCACAGTGTGATAGTGGTGACCGACCGCCAAGTGCTTGACCAGCAGTTGCAGGATGCCATCCAGCAGATCGAGCACCAGGCCGGCGTGGTATGCGCCATAGACCGCCAACAGTCGAATCTGCCCAAGAGCCAGCAGTTGGCCAAGGCCATGCTCGATGGTGTGCCGATTATCGTCTGTACCCTACAGACGTTCCCCTATGCGCAGAAGGCCATCCTCGGCGAGCAGAGCCTGCGCGATCGGCGTTTCGCTATCATCATCGACGAGGCGCACAGCTCCACCGGGGGCAGCACGGCGGATGACCTACGCTATGTACTGACCGGGCAGAGCGAGGCGGAGTGGGAAAAACTCTCCAAGGCGGAGCGGTTGTCCGTGTGGCAGAGCTCGCGCTCGCGCCCAGGCAATGCCAGCTACTTCGCCTTCACCGCCACGCCCAAGCATTCGACGCTGAGCCTGTTCGGTCGCCCGCGCAATCCGGCGCAGCCCGTCAGTACCGGCAACCCGCCGGCACCGTTCCACCTCTACACCATGCAGCAGGCGATCGACGAAGGCTTCATCCTCGATGTGCTGAAGAACTACACCAGCTACGAGGTGGCGTTCAAAATTGGCAGCGAGATGGTCGATGACAAGCGCGTGGACGAGAAGAGCGCCGGGCGCAAACTGGCCAAATGGCTGTCGCTCAACCCGGTGAATGTGGGACAGAAGGTCGAGCTGATCGTCGAGCACTTCCGCAAGAACGTCGCGCACCTGCTCGGTGGCCAGGCCAAGGCCATGGTGGTGACCAGCTCGCGTGCTGCAGCTGTGAAGTACCACCTGGCGCTGGAGGACTACTGCAAGCGCAAGGGCTATGACAACGTGCTGGCGATGGTGGCCTTCTCAGGTGAGGTGCCTAATACGGATGTGGAAGCGGCCAGCCTGCCCAAGGATCACCAATTCAGTGAAACCAACCTGAACCCTGGCCTGCATGGCCGCGATATGCGCAAGGTGTTCGACACTCCGGACTACCGGGTGATGATCGTCGCCAACAAGTACCAGACCGGCTTCGACCAGCCCAAGCTGGTTGCCATGTACCTGGACAAAAAAATATCCGGTGTGGAGGCCGTGCAGACCCTCTCGCGTCTGAACCGTACCTTCCCCGGGAAGGACAAGACGTTCGTCATCGACTTCGCTAACAAGGCCGACGAGATACTGGCGTCATTCAAGACCTTCTATCGTGATGCCCAGGTGGCGGACATCCAGGATCCGAACATCGTCTATGACATCAAGCAGCGCTTGGATGGCATGTTCATTTATGAGCAGGCTGAGGTGGAGGCTTTCGGTGATGCCATCGTCGATCCGAAGGTGACGCACCAGAAGCTGTTCTCGCTTACTCAGTCAGCCACCGACCGCTTCAACGGAAAGTTGAAGACGCTCAACGATGCCATCGACCAGTGGGAAAAAGCCTGGGAGAAGGCTCATGACGAGGGTAGCGACAAGGACATGGAATACGCCGATGTGCAGCGTTCGGAATATTGCAAGGCACGCGACGAGCTGATGATCTTCAGTGAGAGCCTGACCAAGTTCGTGCGCAGCTATGAGTACATCGCCCAGTTGATCGACTTCGGCGACCCCAGCCTGGAGGCCTTTGCCAGCTATGCACGCCTGCTGCGTAAACGGCTCAAAGGCATCACTGCCGAACAGGTGGATCTGGGTGACCTCAAGCTCAGCCACTACAAGATCAAGAAGGGCAGCAACCTCAGTGGCGTCGCCGTGCTGGGTGAAACACCTGGCCTCTATGGTATGACCGATAACGGCCTGCGCGACGCCCGCGACCGCGAGAAAAAATACCTTGCCGAGCTGATTGAGAAGCTCAACAACTCCTTCGGCAAGGACATTACCGACACTGACCAGGTGGCCTTCGCGGTGCACGTTTCCGAGAAGCTGCGCGCTGACCGCGTGGTGATGGCCCAAGTGCAGAACAACACGATGGAACAGACCATGAAGGCGGACCTGCCTTCAAAAGCCATCTCTGCCATCGCTGCCGCCATGAGCAGCCACACTAGTATGGCGACCAAGCTGCTCAGCGATGAATCGACACGCGAGGTGTTCCTGACGGTGGTGTACGAGCTGTTAAAGAAAGATCCTGGGGCAGAGCTCTTTGACCTAGCGAGGCCGAGTAAGTAGAGATCGGCTAGTCCTCAACCTTGAGGGGCAAGCGGCTTTGAAAGCTATTTGCTGTCGAATCGCTGGACGCCCCTCTGGATTAGGTAGGGTGCATTTCATCTCGTAAGGCTTGTCTCTTCAAGCTGACCTTTTTGCGTACAAAAACGCAGAATGCATCAATACTGCATTGACGGCTCACCGGCATTCCCTTAGCATGGCTTCCAAGTCGACTGCAGTATGATTGCATTCTGCGATTGTGACGGATCGAATTGACTATTGGCAGACACGCAAGGAGATAGAATGAAACGAAAACGATTGAAATTAGCACCCCCGACGTATCTTTCCCTTGTGGTCTACCTTGCTCTCAGCCCCAATATCGAGGTCGGCTTCAATCGTTCGTGGCAGGTACATGCTGATGGCAGTGAAACTAGAAACCTGGAAGTAGATATAAAAAAATTTGAACATGGGAAGTTAATCAATGGTGGCGAAAAAAATACTCTCTCACATCGCTGATGTCTCATTAGGTCAGACTTTTCGGGAGCGGGCGGAGACAGACAGCCCCGAAAGCGGCGTTAGGTTGATTCAGATAAAGGACGTCCGGGAGGGGGAGCTGAATGATATAAATTCCCTCCCTTATGCTGATATCGAGCCCTCTAAATTGAAGGTTAAGCTCCTGGTCGGAGATTTGCTATTGCCGCTGAGAGGTATGCGAACTGAAGCCATGGTATTTAGAGGGGAGAGCGGTAATGTTACCACAACAAACCAAGTCGCCATAATTCGCCCGAGGCAGGATGGAGGGGTGAGTTTGGAGTACCTCCATTGGTTTTTTAATTCAGCTAAGGGTAGTGTTTTACTTGAGTCCATACGAACCTCCGCAAGCATACCCAATATAAGTGTTAAGAATTTACTTGAAATATCGGTGCCAGTTCCAAGCCCGAAAAGGCAAAAGCAAATCGTTGATATTTATCATAATTGGTGTGCGCAGAGGGATACGTTGCGTAAGTTGATTTTTAATGGAGAGAATATGGTGGCAAGTGCTGCGCACGAAATATTGGGTGGAGACTGATAGGTATGGGTATTTCGTTTGCTGGTTTGAAAGCGTTTGTGCTGGAAAGTATTGAGCGTATGCGCTTGAGCGGAACGGATCTGGATGCAGTAAAGGTTTTGTTGCTCTTTATGGTCTGCAAAAAAGCACTTGATGAGGAGCGGAGTATTCAAGCGAGAGAGGGCTTGGTTAAAGACTCAGATATTGATGAGTTGAGCGATGTGGAGTCGTTGGCATCGGTTATTGCGCGGATAGTTGAGAGTAAATCAAGTTCGTTTTTCTCAGATTCCATTCTAAGTATTTGGGGTGAAATACATCCTGTTCTCAGCTCTGATATGTCGGAGAGGAGTGAGTTGGTTAGGCTCTGGGATGAGTTTAGGTGTTTTTCTTTTGATGAGTGTAATCACGAAGATGGGTTGGCCGCATTTTTTGAGTGGTTCTTGGTAGAGTTGGCTGAGCGAAATTCTAATAAGGGAGGGTATTTCTTTACTCCTGACGGAATAGTAAGTTTGATGGTCCAGCTTCTCGATCCTAAAAGTGGAGAAAAGCTATATGACCCGGTATGTGGCTCCGGAGAGTTTTTGATAGGGGCTATCAATAAAGTTAAGGAGTCATCGGAAAGGAATTGGCTGTATGTTTTAGGGCGGGAAAGGTCTGCTGAGACAGCTTTTATAGCAATGGCAAATGCTTATGTCCACGGAGTTAGTGTGGATAGTGTAGAAGTTTGTGATGCGCTAGCCCGTATGGATTATGAAGAGAAAATTTACGGAAGGTTTGACTTAGCTCTTGCAAATCCGCCTTTTTCACTTCGTCATTGGGATGGCGAAAGATCCGTTGACTTTCTGCGCTATGGGTTGCCTCCTCAAGCTAATGCGGATTTTGCATTTATCCAGAATGTCCTTTTCAGTTTGAATAAGAATGGTCGAGCAGCAATGGTTGTGCCTATGGGGGTTCTATTCAGAGGGGGAGTAGAGAGGGAAATCAGAAGGAGGATGCTGTTAGAGAATAATGTGGATGCCGTTATTTCAATTCCTGCAATGTCATTTTATGGTACTGCCATACCGGCGAATATTTTGATAATGAGGAAGTCTTCAGTCTTCAGTGATGTGCTATTTATTGATGGATCAAGTTTTTTTTCGAGAAGTCAACGCCTGAATCGTCTGGGGAAAGATGCGATAGAAAAAGTTTCAAGATTGTATGCAGAGCGAAAAAATATTAATGGTCTTGCTTGTTGCGTTCCTGTTAAGGATTTGGAAGAGAATGACTGGAATCTGACGGTTTCTAGATATGTTGCCCCTCCTGCTGTAGAGGAAGTGGAGTCTATGGCTACACTATTGGAGCGACAAGAAAAATTGCAGTTCGAACTAAGCGTATTGCAGCAAGAGATGAGATTGCTGTTGGGTCGGGACAATATTGATTAGTTTAAACCGTGGGTTTCTGGCTTGCAGCGCGGTGGTTGAGCCGAGGAGAATTTTACTGACCCGACGTTTGCCGTGGGTTTGAAGTGGCAATTTATAGCAAGCAACTTGAAACTTTGATTTCAGGTAATAATCTGGAGAGAGTAATTGCGGATCTGTCGCGGTGTGCTTGCCCTACAGACCTGCTGCTCTACCCTATCTCTACTCTTCTCCTTCGTCTTGCTCGTTGGCAGGTTTGGCTATGATCTCCAGCGCGACGGGAATATCGAGCTGATCAATGCGGTCCACGGCCGCCTGAAGACTCACCTTGCTGAAAAAAGGCAGATCGAGTTCACCATTCTTGTAGGGTTTGCGCATTACGCCATAGACGACGGTGTAGTCGGCTCGGACGACACGACCATTGATTGCAGGCAAGAGGCGTACAGCCTCGTTACGAAGCCCTCGTACTACGCTGCGAAGCTTCTTGCGAAAATCTGCATCGCTCACAAGCGCCTCCGCGCTCACCACACCTTGTGACCAAAGGTGGCTTATTGGCCCCGAAGAGTGGCCGTCCTTCAGATGGATAAACTGTTTATCGCTGGACAGAAAATCGCACGGTTCGATGTTGGCATAGCGTACCCCCAGCGGATTGATTTTTACCTGATCCAAGCATAGTAGGTCTTCACGATGCTCAACGAGATTTGCAATGAGCTCTCGCTCATTCCGACACTCGGTCGGCCCTATGATATCTACCCGAGGGATAGCCTGGAAACGAGCTTCGACCTGTCGTTTGAAATTGCGGTCTACGCTGTACCAGTGCCCAGCGAAAAGCACATAGCTGCGATCCTCATCATCCGCTCTGAGGTTGGTTTCGAGGGTAAAGCAGTGGTATACCCGCCACTGCTCCTTGAACACCTCAGCATCTGGGGCCTTGGCTTTGATGTAGTGGCGCTCGCGGATGTCATCAATCGTACCATCGAACTCACAGCGATTTAGTTCCGCCACATAGTCTTCGATCGACAGGCTGTGAAAATCTGTACCACTGCTGCCGAAGCCGTTGTAATGAAGGAGACAGCCTTCCTCATAGTCAACAATCTCTGGAGGGGCCATATGGAGCTCACTCTCATCCCCTGCTCGCAATGAGTTAATTGCCTCGAACAAGTGGCCGTCGAGGGTAGCGAGAGTCTCCTTTATCCGCACAACCTGCATGTTGTCGATCCACGGGAATCGCTGCTTGTACGTATCGCTTCGATAGACAGCCAGTACCTGCTCGCACTTATCCGCCAGAGTCGCTGACGTTAGTTTGCACGTAATCGAAAGAGTGTCACGGCCGGCTGCAAATCTTGCGAAGGACACATCACTGGGAGTACCACCCGCTACACGCGCGAGGTCTCTTAGAACATCTACTCCAAAGTCCTGCAAATCACTGTCTTTGCTAGCCTGCACTCGCTTCTGGAATGTGACGGCATCTGGTGTCGCCAGGTCCAGCGTCCGCAGTCCATCACGCGGCACTGAGTTAAGCGTGACCTTAAGGCCAAACTGGCGTTCGAATGCTTCGTCATTAAGAGCAAAATGAATATGCCCGAAGCAGATGGCGAAAATGCGGTCATCTGTAGGCAAAAACAGGACGCCTCCGGCACCGCTAGCAATCAGGTTCTCAGGCTGAGGCCCTGCTTGCTCTTCCAAGAACCCGAGCCAGCTTGGACGGCTCGTGAATAGTTGGCCCACAAACAGCTCGCCACCTTCCACTACCGGCCAGTCGCTACGCCTAAGCTGGACTCTTCCAGTACCGGGCGAATACTCGTCCTTGAACGCCTCCGCAATATCAAACTCCTCGCGTAGGAGCCGAATTGATAACGTCCTGACTTTTTCCACGTTAGGCAAAGCACTATTCCTTGTGTGTCAGCCAATGTCAGAGAACCAATTTAGCGTAGCAATAGGCCATCAAGCTGTCCAATCTACGTCGCGACTGTTCAATTCCTTGTCGAGTATCCATTCAGTCAGTATTGGCTTGGCCTTCCTAGCGAAGTTAAAGCTAGTTTGACCTTCGGAGCAGAACTTAAATCGCTTCATCCACGCATCTCGGTGACGGCTCCTGGCCGATTCTGGCCGCCGCTCGCAGCGGAGGCCCTATTTCTTTTCAAAGATCGAAAACCCATGACGTTTCTAGGCGTCGGGTGATCAGTCGAACAGTGAGCAGATAGTAATATCGTGTGCCTTCACCGCGATGTTTCAGGTTATGTTTGAGAAACCAAGCTAGATGCTTCCGTTTCCATCCCCAAGGCGACTCGCGCTGCCATCGCTGTACGATTGCGGCCTGGATAATCTTCGCTTGGCGCAAGTGTCGCTGCCGCGTCGCGTGAGACCCAGTCAGCGCGGCAGCCAAGAACACCTCCATATCAAACGCCTTGGTCACACCCGTCCCCCGATGTAGGCAGCGACTACCTCAATCCGGCCATGCCCTAGCTCATAGCTGATTTGTATGCGAGCCTCACGGTCGAGGCGCGGATCGATGGCATAGCAATGACCACCATTAATCGGTGCAGGATGCTGGGTAATCTGCTCGTAGCGCTCACAGGCATACGCCGCGCGCAACTCATGAAACCCTTTCAGGGCGTTTTTATGCAGGACGTCCCGCGATGCCCCGGCTACTCGTTGCAATACGTTCGCATAGCTCTCGCTTGGCGCGATCATGTTACTGCTACCTTTCGGCGACACCTTTGCCGCAAACCTCAGTGCATCCCGAATATGTTCATCCACTGCAATCCATCGTGGCGCTGAAGCACCACCTCGGCCGCCTTTCGTGCCCTCCTGGATATTGATCTTGCCGAGCTTGTCAGCCTCACGGATCAATCTGGGCAAATCAGCCAATATCGTCTCGCGCAACCGCATCCCAGTGGCACGTGCCATCTGAATCATCGCCTCCGCGCGTAGCTGTTCACGATTACAAAGCACATCGACAATCTGCTGCACCTGCGCGCGATCCTGCCCTTGCGGCACCGACTGGCGAACCCTGGTGCGCTGCATACCCAACGCCTTGCTCGGGCTTGGTAACTTCACGTACTGATCACCGCGAAGCGCCGCCATGGTCCTGTTAACGCTGGATAGCCGGTTTTGTGCGGTGCTGACGGCGAGGTCACCGCGCCCAACCAGGCCGCGCAGGTACGTCGCATAGTCGGCCAACACATTCCGATCAATCTGCCGCGCATCATTGATACCGGGGCCCTGTTCGGAGCGGCACCACTTCACGAATGCCAGCCACCGATCACAGTGCGCCTTGACCGTGCCGTAATGACCGCCAGCGAACATGTCTTTCAGCGCCTGCGGCCCTGCGTAGCTCAATTGCCTGCCGTAGCCGAAATTTCGACCATCGCGTCTACCTGCCAATGCCATGTCGATCACCTTATCGCCTGTTCTCCGACCCTCGCCCCACGTCATCCCGCCAGGAGTGCTGAGTGTTATCAGGGATCAAGGCCCCTGCGACCTGTGGGGAATGTCCACTACGCGGGACTTGCGGCTCCTTACGACCGGGAGCAAGGGCATCTCATGATCTGGCCTCCTGAGCACCGATACCGGTGGGCGGGTGGAGGCTGCACTGGCTGACGAGACCAGCGCCTGAAGATCCTGAGCTGGGTGAACTCAGCGATGCGATGACCGGGGCATACCTGACTGTCAGTCAGGTGCAGTCCATCCCGTGGGCTGCGGCACCATCATCTGCATCGCTGTTGTTGGTGACTTCGGTGTTTGTCACGCCGATTGTCACGAGGGGAAATGCCGCAATGCCTTGTACGAGTTGGGCTGCAGCAGCGGTAGGAGCGCCCGTCTCTTTCCGGTAGAAAGAGACGGGCGCAGGTTGGCGCAGGTTGGCGCAGATTCGGCCAGGCGGATAGGTTGCTGCAGGGCAGCGAAGTAGGATGTGTCGTCTGGGTCACGAGGGCCATGATCTGAAGTAGGCATCCATCACCGGGGAGGTGACCGGGCGAGCTGCCGGACGCGTATCGCCTTTTGGGGAGAACCACCGCGAGAGCGGCGTGACCTTTAAGGTTCGGGCCGCCTGCGTTGCTGTCATCGACAGCGCTTGCACGGCCAGTTCTACACCTGTGGCTAGACCCGGTCAAGGTTCGAAATTCACCGCCATTCTGAACTTGAAGGGCGGTTATCCATGGGTGGAATTTCGTGGTAAACCCCGGGCAACGTCGTGGCTTTTAGTTCTTCAAAGTAAGGTCCATCCAAACAGGGCGGCTTTGCAGGCCTGTTTGGATGGACCCGCGCTTAGAAGCGGATAAACGAGGCTGCTTGCCCCGAATGTTGAGTGCACAGTTGTTGTCGCTTGCATAAGTGCAACTGTATGGCGCTAGCGGATCGGCACCACGTTTTTGTCTCTGACTTGGCCGTATGCTGAGGCGAGCAGGCTACCGGTGGCAGCTTTCTGGATGTACTCACTCCACCAAGCCATCATCGGACGCCGACGCTCGATGTAGTCGGCTCGATTGTAAGCGCTACGCACCTCATCCTTGTCGACATGCGCCAGTGCGACCTCAATGAGTTCCGGGTCCCAACCATGCTCATTCAAGATGGTGCTGGCCATCGAGCGCATGCCGTGGCTGACCAAGCGATCCTGGAACCCCATGCGTTTCAACGCCATGTTGGCGGTCTGGCTATTGGCGTGGGTGCGCGGATTTCTGTCTGCCGGGAAGACGTATTCGCGATGGCCGCTGTGAGTCTTCAGTGACTCCAGCAGTGCGACAGCGTGATCACTCAATGGGATGCTGTGTGGGCGACGCTTCTTCATCCTTTCCGGTGGGATAGTCCAGACACGCCTATCAAAGTCGATGTCTGCCCAGCGAGTAGTCGCCGCCTCGGCGGGCCGAGTCATCGTGTGCAACTGCCATTCGATGAGGCAACGGGTCGTGCGCTTGATGCTGGCATTTGCGATTTCCAGCATGAGCTCGGGGAGCTCTTCGGGCGGGAGGGCCGCCATGTTTTCTTTCTTGGGCTTTTTGAAAACCGCTCGGATGCCACTGAGCGGGTTGGCGAAGATCAGGCCGGAATTTACGCCGTAGGTCATGATCTCGTTTAGCCGCTGGCTAAGACGTTTGACCGTCTCCAGGCTGCCTTTCGCTTCGATTGGACGAAGCAATCCGATCACCATCGGTGCGGTGATTTTAGCGAGTGGTGTAGTCCTCAAGTCCGGGAGCACATGCAGCGTGAGCGACCGCCAAATGTCCTCGGCGTAGGCTGGGGTGACCGAGTCTTTCTTGAGCTCGAACCAGGCGGTGGCCACGTTCTCGAAGGTGTGTTCCGTTTCTGCGCGCTTGGCTTCATTCAACGTATTGCGTTGCACCTTCGGATCGATGCCTTGGGCGAGCAGCTCGCGCGCTTCGACTGCCTTCTTTCGTGCGTTCGCCAGTGACAGTTCGGGGTAGGTCCCGAAACCGATGTTGATGCGCTTTTTGGTCACCGGTTCGCGGTAGTTGAAATTCCACAGCAACGAGCCGTTGCTGCGTACGCGGAGCTGCAAACCGTCACCGTCCGTGAGGACGTAATCCTTGGACGCGGGTTTGACTCCCTTGAGCTGTCGATCGGAGAGGCGGAGGTTTTGAGCAGGCATGAGATTGTCCTCAAGCACTGATTCGGTATTCCAAAGATTAGCACCGGATGAGCTGGAATACCGTCTGGAATACCCGAATGGCTGGAACTCAAAAAATCTCAAAAGACCGCAAAAGCGCTGGAAGCCGCGTATTTACTGAATCGCAGGCACAAAAAAAGACGTCCGTGGACGTCTTTGTTTGATCATTTGGTGGAGCCGGGGGGATTTGAACCCCCGTCCGCCAGTACTCCGCTGTCGGTACTACATGCTTAGCCGTGTCTATTGAGTTAACCCTCAGCGACCCG
>Ga0307408_100001627_pt1 | contig 16618 bp, 14 predicted proteins | sample 322Cmetagenome_FD_202116 | JGI IMG/M metagenome (GOLD analysis project Ga0307408, IMG submission 202116) | Maize rhizosphere microbial communities from greenhouse at UC Davis, California, United States - 322HYB-C-3 | ecosystem: Host-associated > Plants > Roots > Rhizosphere > Soil | place...
CCTGGCGCGCGCCGGCGGTCGCCGCGCTGGCGGCGATCAGCCGCTCGTCCGCGCCATAGAAGCAGGTGTGGGGATTGAGCACGCGCAGCGCGACCGTCGCGCCCGCGGGCGGTGGCGAGGCCTGCGCCGGCAGCCGCGCCTTCAGCGTGTGCGCGCCGGTGCGGGCGGTCAGCAGCCAGTAAGTGCCGATGTCCTGCACCTGCGCCACCACGCCGGTGATGCTGCCGGGCAGCGGCGGGACGCCGTCGCCGACCTCGTCGACCGCCACGTATTCCGGCCGGATGCCCAGCGAGAACGGCGTGCCGCGCGGCAACGCCGCGTCCAGCGCGACGCCACCGGTCGCCACCGGCTGGTCGGCGACGCGCAGCGCGCCGCGCTCGTCCAGCGTCGCGGGCAGGAAATTCATGCCCGGCGAGCCGATGAAGTGGCCGACGAAGCGGTGGCTCGGCCGCTCGAAGAGCTCACCCGCCGTGCCGACCTGCACCGCCCGCCCGCGCGTCATGACGACGACGCGATCGGCGAAGGTCAGCGCCTCGACCTGGTCGTGGGTCACGTAGACCAGCGTGAGCTTGAGCTCATGGTGGATCTGCTTGAGCTTGCGGCGCAGCTGCCACTTCAGATGCGGATCGATGACGGTCAGCGGCTCGTCGAAGAGCACCGCCGACACGTCTTCGCGCACCAGCCCGCGGCCCAGCGAGATCTTCTGCTTGGCGTCCGCCGACAGGCCCAAGGCGCGCTGGTCCAGCTGGCCGTTGAGCTCCAGCATCTCGGCGATGCGGCCCACGCGCGCCTTGATGCGATCCGCCGGCACGCCGCGGTTGCGCAGCGGGAAGGCCAGGTTCTCGGCCACGGTCATCGTGTCGTAGATGACCGGGAACTGGAACACCTGCGCGATGTTGCGCTGCTGCGGCGTCAGCGTGGTCACGTCGCGGCCGTCGAATTTCACCGTGCCGTGCGAGGGCCGCAGCAGCCCGGAGACGATGTTCAGCATCGTCGTCTTGCCACAGCCCGACGGGCCCAGCAGCGCATACGCGCCGCCGTCCTCGAAGCTCATCTGCAGCGGCAGCAGCGCGTAGTCGCTGTCCTCCTTCGGATCGGGCCGGTAGGCATGGGCCAGGTCCAGGTCGATGCGGGCCATCAGCGGCCTCCCCGGCGCTCGGGCGCCCGTGTCAGCAGGCCGCCCGCGTCGAAGACGTGGACATGCGCCGCGTTGAGGTACAGCGTCAGCGGTGCGCCGAGCTCGAAATCGTGCACGCCGGTCAGCTGGGCGACGAGCTCGCCGATCTCGGTGCGCGCATGGACGAAGGTGTCGGAGCCGGAGATCTCGGCGAGTTCGACCTCGCCCTTGATCGCGAGGTCGCCGGGCTGCGCGGTGACGCGCAGCGCATTGGCGCGCACGCCGACGGTGACGCCGCCCTGCCCCGGCAGCGGGAGCTCGACGCCCGGCCGCAGCTGCAGCCGGTCGCCCAGGCCCTGCGCGATCACCAGGTTCATCGGCGGATCGCTGAAGGCGCGCGCGACGCGCAGCGACGCGGGACGGTGGAAGACCTCGGCGGTCGGGCCGTACTGCAGCAGCTCGCCGGCGTCCATCACCGCGGTGTAGCCGCCGAGCTGGAGAGCCTCGGCCGGCTCGGTGGTCGCGTAGACCACGGTCGACTCGCCAGCGGCGAAGAGCTGGCCGAGCTCCTCGCGCAGTTCCTCGCGCAGCTTGTAGTCCAGGTTCACCAGCGGCTCGTCCAGCAGCATCAGCGGCGCCTGCTTGGCCAGCGCCCGCGCCAGCGCGACGCGCTGCTGCTGGCCGCCGGAGAGCTGCGCGGGCAGCTTGTCCAGATGCATCTCGATATGCAGCTTGGTGGCGAGCTCGTCCACGCGGCGGCGGATCGCGTCGCGATCGAGCTGGCCGCGCGAGGGGCCGTCCGTCGGGCCGCCCCCTCGGAGGGCCGACCGCGTATCCGTGGCCGAGGAGCGCAATCTCAGCGGCGACGCGATGTTGTCGCGCACCGTCATCGACGGGTAGTTGATGAACTGCTGGTAGACCATCGCCACGTCGCGCTGGCGCACCGGCCAGCCGGTGACGTCGGTGCCGTCGACCAGCACCCGCCCCTGGCTGGGCCGGTCCAGGCCCGCCATCAGCCGCATCAGCGTGGTCTTGCCCGCCTGCGTCGCGCCCAGCAGCACGGTGACCGCGTTCGGCACCAGCCGCAGGTCCATCGGATACAGGTGCTGCTGCGCGCCGACCTTGTGGCTCACGCCCTGCAGGCTCAGCTCCATGAGCTCGGCTCCATCGTTGTCTCTCTGTGCATGTCGTTGTCGTTTCGTCGCGCCTCGCGGCGTTTCCCGGCGCTGGCGGGCGCCGGTCGGCGCGCCGTTGCGCTTTATGGCGCGGGTGGCTCCCGTTGTCGCTCCCCGCGAACCCGCAGTCCCGACGGGCCACGGGGCGCGGGGTCAGGTCATGCGGCGGCGGCCGGCGGCTTGGCCCAGAGGTGCTCGCGCTCGGCGAACCACTGGACCACCGCCATCCGCTGCGCCTCGGTGTAATGCAGTCCCAGCTTGGAACGCCGCCACAGCACGTCGTCCGCCGCGCGCGCCCATTCCTCGCGGACCAGGTATTCGAGTTCCGCCTGGTGCAGGCCCGGGGCAATCTCCGGGCCGAGGTCGTCCAGTCGCTCCGCGCCGCCGAGCACCCGGCCGACGCGCGCGCCGTAGGCCCGCGCCAGGCGCCGCGCCAGCGACGGCGGCAGCCACGGGTGGCGCTGGCCGATCGCGGCCAGCAGGCGCTGGAAATCGGTGTCGGGCCGCTGCGGCGCGCCGATCCAGTCGCGCAGGTCGCCGCCGGGCAGGTGCGCATGTTCGGTCCAGGCGCGGCGCCGGTCGCCCAGCAGCGCGCCGATCAGGTCGGCCGCGTCCTCGGCCAGCTTGCGGAAGGTGGTGATCTTGCCGCCCCACACGCTCAGCAGCGGCGCGCCGCCGTCGGCGTGGGTCTCCAGCAGGTAGTCGCGCGTGACCGCGGACGGGTCGCCGGAAGCGTCGTCCAGCAGCGGTCGCACGCCGGCGTAGGTCCAGACCACGTCCGCGGCGCTGACCGGCTCGCGGAAGTAGCGGCTGGCCTGCTCGCAGAGGTAGGCGATCTCGCGCTCCTCGATGCGCGCCTTGCCGAAACCCGCCAGCGCATCGGGCGCGAGCTCCACGTCGGTCGTGCCGATCAGGGTGAAGTCGTCCTCGTAGGGGATGGCGAAGATGATGCGCTTGTCGGGGTTCTGGAAGATGTAGGCGTGGTCGTGGGTGAAGCGCTTGCGCACGATGATGTGGCTGCCCTTGACCAGGCGCAGGCTCTTGGTGGCCAGCGCCTCGCCGCGCGCCGGCGTGGCGACCTCGCGCAGGAAGCCCTCCGCCCACGGCCCGGCCGCGTTGACCAGCGCGCGGGCGCGCACCGTGCGTTCGCCGTCGGCGCAGCGCAGGGTCACGATCCAGTGGTCGGCGTGCCGCCGCGCCGCGGTGACCGTCGTGCGGGTATGCAGCACCGCGCCATGCTCGCGCGCGTCCAGCGCGTTCAGCAGCACCAGGCGGGCGTCGTCGACCCAGCCGTCGGAATAGACGAAACCCTTCGTGTACGCGGCCTTGAGCGGCTCGCCGTAGGGCGAGTGGCGCAGGTCGATGCCGGTGGAACCGGGCAGCACCTCGCGGCGCGCCAGGTGGTCGTACAGGAACAGGCCGATGCGGATCATCCAGGCCGGCCGCATCGCGGCGTCGTGCGGCATCACGAAGCGCAGCGGCCACATGATGTGCGGCGCGCTGCGCAGCAGCACCTCGCGCTCCTGCAGCGCCTTGCGCACCAGCGAGAACTCGTAGTACTCGAGGTAGCGCAGGCCGCCGTGGATCAGCTTGGTCGACGACGAGGAGGTGTGGGCCGCGAAGTCCGAGGCTTCCGCCAGCACGACCTTCCAGCCCCGGCCGGCCAGGTCCCGCGCGATGCCCGCGCCATTGATGCCGCCGCCGACGACGAACACGTCGCAGACGTTCGACGCGCCCGGCGCGGCGGGGGCTCCGGGTTCGGTCGTCGTGGGGCTGGCGGTCATCGGGGCGGGATTCAAGCGGGTCTCCTAGGGAACGAATCGACGCGACGGCGGTTCGAAGGCCCTTGCGAAGTTCGCAATTCTGTTCTTCTTTTTTCTTTTTAGCGCGAATATGCGCGTTTCAGGCAAGGGTTTACCCGATCATTTGTTCGTTTTGGTTCCTTTAGCCTGCGCGCCATGAATCCCAACCCGCGTCAGAACGACCTGCTGCAAGAGGTGCGCGCCAATGGATCGGTGAGCGTCGAGGCGCTGGCCGAGAAATTCGGCGTCACCCTGCAGACCGTGCGCCGCGACGTGCAGCGCCTGGCCGAGGCCGGCCTGGTGCAGCGCTTCCACGGCGGCGTGCGCGTGCCCTCGTCGACCACCGAGAACATCGCCTACCGCCAGCGCCAGGCGATGCAGGCCGACGGCAAGGCCCGCATCGCGCGCGCCATCGCGGCGCGCATCCCGGCCGGCTGTTCGCTGATCCTGAACCTGGGCACGACGACCGAGGCGGTGGCGCATGCGCTGCTGCGCCACAAGGGCCTGCGGGTCATCACGAACAACCTCAACGTGGCGATGATCCTGAGCGACAACCCGGACTGCGAGCTCGTCATGGTGGGCGGCTCGGTGCGGCACCGCGACCGCGGCATCGTCGGCGAGGCGGCGGTCGACTTCATCCGCCAGTTCAAGGTGGACATCGGGCTGATCGGCATCTCGGGCATCGAGTCCGACGGCAGCCTGCGCGACTTCGATTACCGCGAGGTGATGGTGGCGCGGACCATCGTCGAGCATTCGCGCGAGGTGTGGGTGGCGGCCGACGCGACGAAATTCAACCGCCCGGCGATGGCCGAGGTGGCGCGGCTGCCGCAGATCGACGCGCTCTTCACCGACGAGCCACCGCCCGAGCCCTTCCCGGCGCTGATGAGCGACGCCGGCGTGGAACTGGTGGTCGCGCCTTAGCATCGCGGCGGGCGTCCGCCGCCGCGCCGTTCAAGCGCCGTTCAAGCACACGACCAGCGAGACAAGTCATGACCTACCTGCTGGCCCTGGACCAGGGCACCTCCAGTTCGCGCGCGATCGTCTTCGATGCGCAAGGGCGCATCGTCGCGATGGCGCAGCGCGAGTTCCGCCAGATCTATCCGCAGCCCGGCTGGGTCGAGCACGACGCCGACGAGATCTGGGACACGCAGCTCGCCGTCGCGCGCGAGGTGCTGTCCAAGGCCTCGCTGAAAGCCGCCGACGTGAAGGCGCTGGGCATCACCAACCAGCGCGAGACCACGCTGGTGTGGAACCGCCGCACCGGCCGGCCCATCCACCATGCGATCGTCTGGCAGGACCGGCGCGCCGAGCCGCGCTGCGCCGAACTGCGCGAGCAGGGGCACGGTACGCGGATCCAGGAGAAGACCGGGCTGGTCGTCGACGCCTACTTCTCCGGCACGAAGCTGCAGTGGATCCTCGACCACGTCAGCGGCGCGCGCGAGCAGGCCGAGCGCGGCGAGCTGGCCTTCGGCACGATCGACAGCTGGCTGATCTGGAAGCTGACCAACGGCGAGGTGCATGTCACCGACGTGAGCAATGCCTCGCGCACGATGCTGTTCAACGTGCGCGAGAACCGCTGGGACGAGGAGCTGCTGGCGCTGCTGGGCATCCCCGCGTCCCTGCTGCCCGAGGTGAAGCCGTCGGCGCATGAATTCGGCAAGGCGGCGCCGGAGCACCTGGGCGGCGCCCTCACCATCGGTGGCATCGGGGGCGACCAGCAGAGCGCGCTGTTCGGCCAGGCCTGCTTCGAGGCCGGCATGGCCAAGAACACCTACGGCACCGGCTGCTTCATGCTGATGCACACGGGGACGCGCTTCCAGACCAGCGCGAACGGGCTGATCACCACCAGCGCCGCGCAGATCGACGCGACGCCGCGCTACGCGCTGGAGGGCAGCGTCTTCATTGGCGGCGCGGTGGTGCAGTGGCTGCGCGACGGGCTGAACGCGATCAAGGCGAGCGGCGAGGTGCAGGGGCTCGCGGAGAGCGTGCCGGACGCGGGTGGCGTGATGTTCGTGCCGGCCTTCACCGGGCTGGGCGCGCCCTACTGGGACGCAGAGGCGCGCGGCGCGATCGTGGGCCTGACGCGGGGATCGACGGTGGCGCACATCGCGCGCGCGGCGCTGGAGAGCATCGCGTTCCAGAGCGCGGCGCTGCTGCAGGCGATGAGCCGGGACGCGGTCGCGGCGGGCGGCGCGCCGGTGAGCGAGCTGCGGGTGGATGGCGGCGCGTGCGTGAACGACCTGCTGATGCAGTTCCAGGCGGACCTGCTGGGCATCCCGGTCGTGCGGCCCAAGGTGATCGAGACGACGGCGCTGGGCGCGGCCTACCTGGCCGGACTGACGGTCGGCGTCTACCGCAACCTCGACGACATCGGCCGCAACTGGCAGGCCGAGCGCGTGTTCCGACCGACCCTGTCGCGCGACCGCGCCCAGGCGCTGATGGCGCAGTGGGAGCGCGCGGTGCGGCAGGCGTCGGCGCGATAGACCGTCGCGGGGCGCCCCTTTCGCGGGCCCCCGTCCGAGGGGCCGGCGCTCCCTCCTCAATGACTGATTTGAGGAAGTGCGGCTCGGGATCGGCATGCCTAGAGTGGCGGGCTTCTTTCGTTGAAACGACAAGGAGTCATCCATGGCCTTTCATTGCGTACGGAGCATCGGACCGGTCGCCACGATCGGCGAAGGCCTCCAGATCACCCTTCCGCAAGGCGTGCTGGACGCCCTTCGCATCGGCCCGGGCGACCAGGTGGAGTTCTTCCACGTCGCTCCGGACGAATTCCTTTTCTACGTGGCCACGCGGCCCTTGCCGATCGCAGGCATCGTTCCCACGCGCGTGCGTCGGCCCGTGACGATCGACGAGATGAATCACACCTTCGCCTCCATGGAGCGCCAGCGCCGTAAAAGCGCCAAGCGCAAGGAGAAGCGCAAGTGATGGTCGGCATCGATACCAACATCCTGGTCCGTTTCGTCACCCGAGACGAACCCGTGCAGTACCGCGCGGCCAAATCGCTGCTCTCCAGCTTCACGCCGCAGGCGCCCGGCTACATCACCGTCCCGACGCTGGTGGAGCTGGTGTGGGTGCTGAACAAGAGCTGCAAGGTGAAACGCGACGAGGTCGCCCGCGCCTTGATCGAACTGCTGCGGGAGGGCGGACTGGTCTTCGAGCAGGTCGAGGACGTCATCGACGCCGTCGCGCGATTCCATGTGGGCCGAGCCGACTTCGCGGACTACCTGATCGAGCGACTGGGCCGGACTGCCGGCTGCGGATGCACCATGACCTTCGACCGCGATGCCGCCTCATGCGCGGGCATGAGGCTGCTGTCGGAGGACCGGAGTCACAACCCCATCGACGCGCCTGCCCCCAGAAGCGTGAGCACGCCCAGCACCGCGAAGATCGCCGCCGCGATGGCGTGAACCAGCCGCACCGGCAGCTTGTGCGCGAGCTTGCCACCCACCAGCACCGCCGGCACGTTGGCGATCATCATCCCCAGCGTCGTGCCCGCCACCACCATCCACAAGTCATTGAAGCGCGCCGCCAGCGCCACCGTCGCGATCTGCGTCTTGTCGCCCATCTCGGCCAGGAAGAACGCCACGATCGTCGTGCCCAGCACGCCCAGCCGGAACCTGCCGCCGGTTTCCTCTTCCTCGATCTTGTCGGGGATCAGCGTCCACACCGCCATCGCGATGAAGCCCAGGCCGAGCACCCAGCGCAAGGTCTGCGCGGAGACCTGCGTCGTGATCCAGCTGCCGACGGCGCCCGCGCAGGCGTGATTGACCAGCGTCGCGATCAGGATGCCCAGCACGATCGGCCCGGGCTTGCGAAAACGCGCCGCCAGGATGAAGGCCAGCAGTTGGGTCTTGTCGCCGATCTCGGCGAGGGCCACGAGGCCGGTGGAGATGAGAAAGGCTTCCATGAAGGACTCAGCGGCCGGAACGAACCCATGACCATGCCGCCGCCGGCCGCAGGTCCGGGGGCATGGTCAAAGGTCTCGCCAGGCTGGGAACCCGCGGGTTCCTGGCTACCTCGCGCCATGAGCCGAAGCTCAAGTCTGTTGACGCGGGTCTGCTGAATCGGCCCGTCGGGCGACGGGCGGGGTGCAGCGGCTACTCCCCAATGACAGCGCGCATTGTAGTCAGCGCCAGCCCGGGCCAGGCGCGCTGCGCCGGCGCCGGTGGGCCGGCATCGCCCAGAAGCAGCAATTGCGTGCGGTTGTCGCGCCAACTCGCGGCCAGCAGCAGCTGCAGCACCGGCGCGCTGATCGCTCTCACCCGCTGTGGCCATTGCAGGACCGCCTCCAGCTCCCCCGCCGCCATCGCCTGCGCCAGCAGCGCATCCGGCGCCTCCGCCAGCTGCGCCTGCCAGTCCCCCAGCGCGAGGGCCTGGGCCAGCGCGAGGTCCTCCGGCGTCACCGGCTCGTCCGCCAGCAGCGGCAACTGCTCCCGCAAGCGTGCGAGTTGCTCCGGCACCGCCGCCACCGGCAGCGTCACGCCCATCCGCCAGCACAGCGCGCCGCCAAGCGATTCGATCTCGCTGTCCCAGGGCCAGGGGAGACGCGCGGCGATCCGTTGATGCATCAGCGTGCGCGCGAGTTCGCGCAGGCCCGGCGGCGTGCCGCGCGGCACCGGCGTCTGGACGATCAGCCGGCATCCCTGCCCTTGCGGCAATTGCAGGAACTGGGCGACGGCGGCGACGGGCGTCGCGGTCGCCAGCGCGGGTGCTGGCGCCGGTCCGGCCGGCGCCTTGGGCACCCGCCAGTCGCCCATGAAGTCCTCGGCCAGACCGCGCGCGGCCTGCAGGCTCAGGTCGCCGGCGAACAGCAGCACCGCGCGTTCCGGCCGCCAGTACTGGCGATGGAAGCCCAGCACGTCCTCGCGCCGCAGGCGCTTCAGGCTGGCCGTCGTCTGCACCGGCTGCGCGCGGCCCCAGCACTGCCGCCGTGCCGCCCAGGGCGCCAGCAGCAGCGCATCGGCGCGCCGCAGCACCAGCGCGTCGAGCGCCCGGCTGCGGATGTGCTCGAGCGCCTCGAAGGCCAGCAAGGGCCGCTGCGTCAGGTCGGCCATCAGGTTGACCGCGTCGTCGCATTGGTCCGGCAGCGCTTCCAGTGCCAGCTCGCAGGTGGACGGCGTCAGCGTCAGCCGCAGTGGCAGGCCGAGCAGGTCGCCCGCGTAGGCGATGTCGGCCGATTCCATCTCGTCGCCGTCGCGCTTCGCGCCCTGCGCGAGCATCGAGAGCGCCACCTCCGCCAGGCCTTCCTTGCCGGCCGGATCGCGCAGCCAGCCGCCCTCGCCGATCAGGCGGATCGCGGTGCGCGGCGCCCCCGGCATCGGCAGCACGATGACGCGCAGTCCGTTCGGCAGCCTGGCTTGCTCGATCGCCAGCGGCGGCAGCGCGGTCGCGGGCGGCGCTTCCGGCGGGCGGTCGAAGCCGTCCTGCGCCAGCGCCGGCCAGGCCGTCGAGCCGGACGCGATCGCGGCGCCCAGCATCAGTCCGCGACGATGCAGGTCGACCGTCATGCCGCGACTCCCGCGGCGGCACCGACATCCGCCAGCAGCGTCAGCACCGGCGCCTGCACGACCTGGCGGCGCCAGAACTGCTGCACGTCGGCACCGCCGAGCTTGATCCACACCGCCATGTCCTTGGCCGCCGCGCCGGCATCGCCGCGCACCGCCCAGGCGGTGCCGAGCGCCCGGGCGAGCCGGTCGGCGGTCCACTCGGCCGACAGCGTCTCGCGCCGCAGCAGGGCCTTGGCCTTGCCGAGTTCCTCGTCGGTGATCGCCTCGTCGGCCAGCCGCAGCACTTCCTGCTGCAGGGCCTGCGCCAGCGGCGCCGCGGTCTGTCCGTGCGCCGCCAGCGCCTGCGCGACCAGCAGCCCCGCGTCGCGGTGTGAATCCAATCTCAGGCTGAGCTGATGCGCCAGCGCCTTCTCGTCGACCAGCGTGTCGGTGAGGCGGCCCGACCGCCCCAGCCCCAGCAGCGCCTGCGCGAGCTGCCAGGTCGGCAGCGACGGATCGTCGGCGCGCGGCACCTGCCACACCAGCGCGGCCGCCGGCAGCGGCGCTTGCGCCAGCGACAGCTTGAGCGTCTGGCTCTGGGGACGACGGGATTCGCGCAGCTCGCGCGGCTCGGCCACCGATGCCACGGGCGACGCGGGCGACGCAGCGGCGGGCGGCGTGACCGGCACGGCGGCGGGCCCGGAGGAGGACGAGGCCGGCAGCCCTGACGCCGGCGTTGCCGAGGCGGTCGGCGACACCGCCGGCGCGGCTGTCACGGCGGACGGCGGCATCGGCGGACGGATCGAGCCGAAGTAGTGCATCACCCAGCGCGCGAGCGCGCCCTCGTCGAACGCGCCAGTCACCACCAGCAGCGCGCGGTCGCAGCCGAACCGCGCGGCATGGAAGGCGCGCACGGCGTCGATGTCCAGGTCCTTGAGCTGCTCCGGATCGCCGAGCGCGCCGCGCTGGTACGGGTGCGTCAGGTAGCCGTGGCGCTGCACCGCGAGGTCCAGCCGCGCATAGGGGTTGAGCAGCGGCTCCTGCACCGCCTGGCGCAGTTGCTGCCGCGCGCTGGCCAGCGTCTCGGGATCCAGGCGGGGATTGCTCATCCGCTCGGCCTCGGCCCACAGCACGCGCTCGAGCTGCGGCGCGGGCACCACCGTCTGCAGCGCGGCGAAGTCCTCGTCGATCTCGATGCGGGTGCGCCCGCCCGCGCTGGCGATCAGGCGGTGGAACTGGCCCGGCTCCAGGTAGCGGCTGGCGCCGGCGATCAGCCGCAGCACCAGGTGCGACAGCCCGCTGCGGCCGGTGGGGTCGTCGCGGCCGCCGCAGCGATAGACGACGCGCACCGCGACCTGCGTGCCCGGGACCGGGCGCGCCAGCCAGAGCAGACCGTTGGGCAGCCGTTGCGGCTCGAGGGGCGGGGCACTCATGGCCGGCATCCTAGCTGCCAATCCGCTGTCAGCAGCCGGTCCGCATCATCGGCGCGACATCGTCCTGCCAGGCGGCCCACCCGAATCGGGGGCGCCCGGCCGGCGATCCGGGGCATGGGCCGCGCCGCTGCCCCGCCCAACGGGGACAAGCGCCCCGCTTTCATCGTCACTCCACGGAGGGCTTGCCATGAGCGCCATCAACTTCGCCTACACGATCGTCTACGTCGAGGACGTGGGCGCGTCGCTGGACTTCTTCGAACGGGCATTCGGCCTGACGCGCCGTTTCCTGCACGAGTCCGGCGCCTATGGCGAGCTCGAGACCGGCGCCACCACCCTGTCCTTCGCGCGCCATGACATCGCGCGCGGCAACCTCGGCCAGGACTACCGCAAGGCCGCGGACGGCGCGCCGCTGGGGATGGAGGTCGGGCTGTCCACGCCGGACGTGCCGGCCGCCTACGCGCGCGCCCTGGCCGCCGGCGCGCAAGGCCTGACCCCGCCGATGACCAAGCCCTGGGGCCAGGTGGTCGCCTACCTGCGCTGCCCCGACGGCACCCTGGTCGAAATCTGCACCCCGATCTGACCGGCGCCTAGGCGTCGTCCCGCGCGCCGGGCCGGGGTTCCACCACGATGCGGGCATGACGCTGGAAGGTGAAGTACGCCCAGGCCCAGTCCGCGAAGACGCGGACCCGGTTGCGGAAGCCGATCAGGAAATAGACGTGCACGAACAGCCAGAACAGCCACGCGGAGAACCCGCTGAACTGGATCGTCCCCAGGTCGGCCACCGCCGCCTTGCGGCCGATGGTCGCGAGGTTGCCGTAGTCGCGGTAGCGGAACGGCGGCTCCGAGCGCCCCTGCAGGCGGGCGAGGATCTGCCGCGCCGCATGCCGGCCGGCCTGCTTCGCGCCGGGGCTGACGCCCGGCACCGGCTTGCGGCTGCCGTCCTTCTCCAGGCTGGTCGCGGCGGCCATGTCGCCGACGACGTAGACCTCGGGATGGCCGGGGATGTTCATCTGCTCGTCGACGATCACCCGTCCCGCGCGGTCCAGCGGCACGCCCAGCGTGCGCGCCAGCGGCGAGGCGGCGACGCCGGCGGCCCACACCTTGGTGCGGGAGGCGATCCGTTCGCGGGTGCCGTCGGCGGTCTGGAGGTCCACGCCCTCCTCGTCGATGCCGACGACGCGGCAGCCGGTGCGCACCACCACGCCGATGCGCTCGAGCTGCGCCTGGGCCTGCGCCGACTGCGCCGGCTTGAAGGCGGCCAGCACCCGGTCGGACCCCTCCACCAGCAGCACCTGCGCGCGGCCCGGGTCGATGCGGCGGAACTCGTCGCGCAGCGTGTGGCGGGCGATCTCGGCCAGCGTGCCGGCCATCTCCACGCCGGTGGGCCCGCCGCCGATGACGACGAAGTTGAGCCAGGGCGCGCGATCGGCGGGATCGGGCAGGGTCTCGGCGCGCTCGAAGGCGCTCAGCAATCGCGCGCGCAGCTGGAAGGCGTCGGCCAGCGTCTTGAGGCCCGGCGCATGCGCCTGCCACTGGTCGTTGCCGAAGTAGCTGTGCGTCGCGCCGGCGGCGGCGATCAGGTGGTCGTAGCGCAGGCGCTGGCCGTCACCGAGCACGACCTCGCGGGCCTGGACATCGATGGTTTCGACCTCGGCCATCAGCACCGTGAGGTTGCGCTGGTGGCGTCGCATGTGCCGGATCGGCGACGCGATCGACGGCGCGGTCAGGCCGGCCGTCGCGACCTGGTACAGCAGCGGCTGGAACAGGTGGTGGTTGCTGCGGTCGATCAAGGTGATGCGGACCGGGGCACCGTCGAGGACCTTGGTGGCCTCCAGGCCACCGAACCCGCAACCGATGATCACGACATGGGGAAGCGCAACATGTGGGTCAGCCATGCGGCACATCGTAGCGGGGATGACGACTCGGATAGGTGGGTCCCATCGCTGACAATGCTGGGATGCGCCGCGCCGACCGCCTGTTCCAGATCGTCCAACTCATCCGTGGACGCCGTCTCACGACGGCCGAGTTCCTGTCCCAGCGGCTGGAGGTCTCGATCCGCACCGTCTATCGCGACGTGGCCGCGCTGCAGCAGCAGGGCGTGCCGATCGATGGCGAGGCGGGCGTCGGTTACCGGATGCGGGTCGGCTTCGAGCTGCCGCCGCTGATGTTCAGCGCCGAGGAAGCCCAATCGCTGGTCGCCGCGGTGCGGCTGGCCCAGCCGCAGCTCGACGCCGTGCTCGGGCAGCGCGCCGAGGAGGCGCTCGGCAAGATCTTCGCGGTGCTGCCCGGCTCGGCGCGCGCCGCCGCGGAGAGCCTCACCGTCTACGCGCCGCAGCGCGGCCTGGACAACGCCACCCGCGAACGCCTGACGCAGCTGCGCCTGGCCACCGAGTCCCGCACCAAGCTGCGGCTGCACTACCTCGACCTGAGCGAGCAGACCAGCTCCCGCGTCGTGCGGCCGCTGGCCTGCTTCTTCTGGGGACCGGTGTGGACGTTCTCGGCCTGGTGCGAGCTGCGCGAGGACTTCCGCAGCTTCCGCGTCGACCGGGTGCAGCAGCTGGAACTGCTGGAGGAGCGTTTCCGCGACGAACCGGGCAAGACGCTCGCCGACCTGCAACGGCGCGAGAACGCGCGCGAGAACTGGGCCTAGCGGGCGCCGGGCCTGCCGGCCCCCGGAAGCGACGAGCGCCTCAGCGCAGCGCGACGCCCTGCGGCAGCGCCGCGGCGCGCGGCCGCCAGCGCAGCAGCGGCGCCTCGATCCAGCGATGGAAGGGCACCGCCGCCATGTTGCTCAGCAGCCAGGCCGCCAGCAGCGCCAGCGGCGCGAGCGCGTCCAGCATCAGGGCCGGGCTCTCGGCGCGGTGCTCGTAGATCGCGTTCACCAGCAGGCAGACCGGGAAGTGCACCAGGAAGAGCGCGTAGGCATGGCGCGCCAGCGTCTGCACCGGTGCCTGGCCGTGCCGCTGGAACCACGCCGGCAACGTGCCGCGGTGCCACAGCGCGATGACCGCCGCGGTCAGCGCGGCCACGACCAGGCGCTCGCGGAACTCCAGCGCCAGCGCGACGGCCATCAAGCCGCCCAGCGCCAGCAGCGCGGCGCGGCGCGCCCGCGGCGTCCAGCCCTGGCACCAGCAGAGCAGCACGCCCAGGCCGTAGGCGCCGAAGAAGTAGATGGCACAGGCGTCCAGCTCGGCCATCCGGTTGAACTGGAGCAGCGACGCCGCGCACAGGGCGCCGACCAGCGCCAGCGCGAGGCCCTGGCGTCTGGCGCCGGGCAGCGGCAGGCAGCGCAGGCCCCACATCACCAGCAGCAGCAGCGCGAAGAGCTGGAAGTCGATCGCCACGTACCAGGCGCCGACGGTGAGCGCCTCGACCGGCAGCAGGTCCTGCAGCAGCAGCGCATGGGCCAGGATCTGCGCCAGTTCCACCTGTTCCGGCACCAGGTCCGGCAGCAGGGGCGCCACCAGCCAGGAGCTCAGCAGCGTCAGCCCGACGGCGGCCATGAACGGCGGCACCAGGCGCCAGTAGCGCTGGGCCAGCAGCGCCGGCGCCGAGCGGCGCAGCTGCGGCTCCTGCGCCGCGAGCGCCCGCGCGCTCAGGTAGCCGCCCAGCACCAGGAAGACCTGCACCGCCATGCGCCCGTAGTCGTAGAGCCAGCCGGTCAGCAGCGGGAACAGCCGGTGCATGGCTTCGGCGATCGGTCCGTAGACCGACAGGTGATGCAACACGATCAGTTGCGCGGCGGTGGCGCGCAGCGCGTCCAGCGGGAACAGGCGAGAGGCCATCGGGAATCGGGAATCGGCGGAAAGCAGTCGCCGACGAGCCTGGGCCACGCTCGGCGCAAAAACGAAGCGGCCACCGCAAGGTGGCCGTTGAGGCGCCAATTCTATAAGCAAATCAATGAGTTACATCGAGTTCGTTTGCATCACGCCCGGCGCACCGCCGCATGACAGCGGACTCACATCAGGCCAACGCTACGCTCACGCCACGCTCACATTTCGCTCACGACGACCGCCACGTCGCCATGAGGAGGCCGAGCGCTCACCGCTTGGCGCGCGGGCCGCGCGCACGGGGCTTGGGCGGCGGGAACAAGGTGCCGTTGAACATCGCGGCGAACCAGCCCAGGTACCAGTCGACGAGGCGCTGCGGCCAGGGCTTGGGCGGCGCCTTCACCGGCTGCGGGCGGTCGGACGGATGGCGGCGCTCGACGGCGGCGGCGATGCCGGCGAGCCGCTCGCGCAGCGTCATCAGGCCGGCGACCTTGCTGGGGGTCTCGCGCTCGGCCTGGATCACGAGCGCCACATGCAGCAGCGCGCGGTCCTCGCCCAGCGAGGCCAGCCGCAGCTGCGCCTGGCCTTCGACCTTGCCGGTGCGAGGGCCGCGGCCGTCGAGGCGCAGGCGCAGGCGGCTGGGGACCTCGAGGTCGAGGACGGTCACGACGCCCTCGAAGCCGGGCAGTGCGAGCGCGTAGGACCGCGGCGCGTCGCCGGCCGCGAGACGGGCGCCGTCGGGCAGGCTGTCGGCGAGCAGGGCCAGGTCATGCAGCGCGCGCCAAGCCAGGGCCTGGGACACGGGCAGGACCAGGTCGTCGTTGAGGGCGAGCGTGGGCATGGGCCGGATTGTGGCCCGCCGGCCGCGGCCAAGGCGGTCCGCAACGAATTTCGCTATGGTGCGGGGATGGACAACATGGACCTGCAGGTGCTGCGCCAGGTGCAGCAGTGGCTCGACGCCGATCAGCGTGTCGTGCTGGGCACGATCACCCGGACCTGGGGCTCGGCGCCACGGCCGGTCGGGTCGATCGTCGCGGTGCGCGCGGACGGCTTGATCGCCGGCTCGGTCTCGGGCGGCTGCATCGAGGACGACCTGGTCGCGAAGATCCGCGAAGGCGCGCTCAGCCTGCGCACGCCGGAGCTGATCCGCTATGGGGTCGGCGCGGAGGCGGCGCAGCGTTTCGGCCTGCCCTGCGGCGGCACGCTGGAGTTGATGCTGGAGCCGATCGGATCGCAATCGGCCATCGGCCCGCTGCTGGAGCGGCTCTCTCGCGGCGAGCGGGTGCTGCGCACGCTGGAGCTGGCCACCGGCGCGGTGACCCTGGCGGAGCCGCCGGCGCATTCGCGCGACGGCGCCGACCGGCTGGTGCTGAGCGACACGCGGCTGGTGACCCACCACGGGCCGCAGTGGCGGCTGCTGATCATCGGCGCGGGCCAGATGAGCCAGTACCTGGCGCAGATGGCGCTGGCGCTCGATTACCAGGTGCAGGTCTGTGATCCGCGCGACGACTACCCGTGGACGCTGATCGCGGCGCCCCTGACGCGCGAGATGCCGGACGACGTCGTCCAGCGGCTGCGGCCGGATGGGCACACGGCGGTGGTCGCGCTGACGCACGATCCGAAGCTGGACGACCTGGCGCTGATGGAGGCGCTGCGCAGCCCCGCGTTCTATGTCGGCGCGATCGGCTCGCGGGTGAACCAGGCCAAGCGCCGCGCGCGGCTGAAGGAGCACTTCGACCTGAGCGATGCCCAGCTCGACCGCCTGCACGGCCCGGTGGGCCTGCACATCGGCGCCCGCACGCCGCCCGAGATCGCGCTGGCCATCCTGGCCCACA
>Ga0307408_100001628_pt1 | contig 16617 bp, 32 predicted proteins | sample 322Cmetagenome_FD_202116 | JGI IMG/M metagenome (GOLD analysis project Ga0307408, IMG submission 202116) | Maize rhizosphere microbial communities from greenhouse at UC Davis, California, United States - 322HYB-C-3 | ecosystem: Host-associated > Plants > Roots > Rhizosphere > Soil | place...
AGGTGTACAGATCGGCTATGCGACGGGATAGTGCCCTGCAAGCATCAACGGTGAGGCACCAATCCTAGGTGTTGGGGCAATCTTTCAAGCCATCGTGGCGTAGGTGAGAGATACTTCTAATTGATAAACTAGACAAGCCCTCTCATCGCTTGTTCCCGATGGTTTTATTTGCAGGTGATGTCTGAAAAACCGACTAATGAGATGGAACTGAAGTGCGAAAGCGTTGGTCTGTCTCTACCTGCAATTCACTTGGGGTAGTTCACGTGTTGTCCGATGGTGAAAGACCCATGAGCCGGCGTGATGCACTCTATCCCATTCAGATTCACTGTGGCGTAGGTTACGGATACTTCATAGGAACCTGTGGCCGTAAGGCTGTGTAGGTGTAAGTCCTACCTCCCCGAACATGACGGGGAGTGGCGGAAATAATAGACGCGCAGGTAAGCAAGACACCGTAGTCGCTTGTTCCCAGTGAACACTATTGCCGTGGCGTAGGTTGCAGATACTTCTAGCTAAGCTGGGGGTCGTGGGTCCGAGTCCCACTCTTGGGGATTTCCTCAAGATAGCTCAGTTGGTCAGAGCACCAGCCAAAAAAAAGCCTGCAGCTGCTTGTTCCCGGCATACACATTACCGTGGTGTAGTTTACAGTTACTTCATCATGCTCTAGGGGTATCCCTAGAACTGTGAGGCTGTGATGGCTTCACTAGCTGTAGGCGATTGTTCCCGGTAACACATCGCAGCGTGGCGTAGGTTAGGGTTACTTCTTGGTTAAAGATAAAACACCTTAGCCGCTTGTTCCCGCTGCATTTAGTTTGCTCAGCGCTAGGCCATATCGGGAAGCGTGCCGCGAACCGCTTTAGACTAACCGGGGCGCTGAGCAATTCTGTTTCACAATGTAGGAGCAAACAATCATGGCGCGTGTCAACGTTACCGCTTCCCAATTCCTCGGCGAGACTCACGAAGGTGCTCCAGCCTATACCATTAGTGCTGAGCAAGAGTTGCGCCGCACCGTTCTCGCCTGTCTTCTGTGGGAGGAAACCTTCTACGAGTCTGGCAAGAGCGTGGCAGAACGCATTGCAGCACTGGTGCCTCAGGTTGAGCCTGAGCGTGTTGCATTCCTTGCTATCGAGGCTCGCAGTCAGATGTATCTCCGACATGTGCCGCTGTTGCTGGTGCGTGAGATGACCCGCCATACGTCACACCGTAAGTTTGTCCGTGCCACGCTCTCAGGTGTCATTCAGCGTGCAGACGAACTGGCAGAATTTCTAGCCCTTTACTGGGCTGGTGGCGATCGCAAGAAGGCTAAGGACAAGCTTGCGAAGTCTGTGCAGAAGGGCTTGGCTGATGCGTTCGTGAGGTTCAATGCCTACAATCTTGCGAAGTACAATCGGGATAACCCGGTAAAGCTCCGTGACGTGCTATTCCTGTCACATGCCAAGCCAAAGGATTCTGAACAGGCTGCAACGTGGAAGCAACTGATTGCTGGCACATTACCTACTCCTGATACTTGGGAAGTGGAACTGTCAGCTAGTAAGGATAAGACTGCCTCGTGGACCCGCTTGTTAGAAGAAAACAAGCTTGGCTCACTTGCTTTGATCCGAAACCTGCGCAACATGGTGGAGGCCAGCGTTGAGGACAGGCTGATTCGCAAAGCACTGGTGGAAATGAAGCCTGACAAGGTGCTTCCTTTCCGCTTCGTTGCTGCTGCCCGTATCATGCCCCGCTTCAATGCGGAGTTGGAGCAGGCCATGCTTGCCAACCTTGCAGAACAGGCAAAGCTTCCCGGCATGACCCTTGTGCTGGTGGATGTGTCAGGAAGTATGGACGGAGTGCTGTCCGCGAAATCTGAGATGCGGCGTGTAGACGCTGCAGCCGGACTGGCCGTATTCGCTAGAGAGATCTGCGAGTCTGCGCGTGTCTTCAGCTTTTCCAACAGAACGGTAGAAGTTCCTGCTTATCGTGGCCTTGCTTTGGTGGATGCGATCAGCAAATCACAACCACACTCAAGCACAGAGCTTGGTGCAGCAGTTACCGCCTTGAACAAAGAGAAATACGACCGCCTTATCGTCATCACTGACGAACAGGCTGCGCGTAAGGTGCCCGGACCTAATGGCAAGGGTTACATCATCAACGTGGCAAGCTACAAGAACGGCGTTGGCTATGGTCCTTGGCTGCACATCGATGGTTGGTCTGAGAAGGTGTTGGATTACATCCGTGCGGTGGAGCAGTAGGGGGATCCATGGCAACCACAGTTAGCCTCGCGTGTGACTACTGTTTACACGCAATACAAAAGGAACTGGAAGCTCTAGGAACAATAATTTCAAACAATCCCTCCATGAGACTAACTTTGGATCAGATACGCGTAATAACGGATCTGAAACAAAGAATGTCGAATACGCTTGTAATGTGGAGAAAGAATGATCCTCATGTTTCACCATGACTGCCCTTGCTCTCGGTGTATCCGCATCCGAGAACTTGACTGGAATCCGGAAGGTGATTAGGTATGCGCATGATTCGTAACAAAAAACTGCGCTGTCTCCTTGGCCTGCATTGGCGCACGTTGCTAAATGTAAGAGGCACTTGGTGGTGTGCCCGATGTGGCTACACCCGCTAAGAAGCTGAAGTTCAATCCCAAGGGCGGATTCCACGCTGCACTGCAACTGGTAGACGAAGGCCTAACTTGGGACATAGTGCGTGGGAAGTGGCGGCAACAAGGTCAAGGAGCTAAGAAAACGCGCTTCCAGTGGCGCCTAGTCCTGTTGAAGGATCCCTGCGTATACTGCGGCAACAAGGCTAACGGCCTAGATCACATAATACCTGCATCCAAGAAAGGACGTGACGGATGGCCGAACAGAGCCCCGGCCTGCAGAATATGCGACAAAGCGAAGGGGAGCCAGAAGCTGTTGATGTTTCTGGTGCTGGGAATACCGAAAGCCAAACGCCGAGGCGCTACCGTCTTAGGTGGTGGAGCAAAGCAACTCCCGGTGTCTCCGGCGGTAATCGCTGGTTTACCAACACGTACCGAGATAGAAGTAAGTTCGTCCAGCGCATCGAACAATTGGCCCGATTGCACATCGATCTGGAAATTATGGAAGACAACCTCTGCACCCAATGCAAGCACCCAGAAGCAGATCACGGTCCCGAATCCGGTAGATGGACCGACGGTTCCACTATCCCCGGTAGATTGTGCTACTACATGGAGAACCAAGGGTATTCGCAAGACCTTTGTCCGTGCAGTGGCTTCAATCTTGACCCTGAGACGGAGGGCCTTACTCACTTTGAGACGGTTCTTAGAAAGGCAGGCGTGAAATGAAGGAGGTAACCGGCAATCTCTGGACCTATCCTGCTGACGTGCGAGTGATCACTACTAATGGTTTTACCAAGAAAAACGGTGAGGCTGTTATGGGCAGGGGTTGTGCATTAGAGGCTAAAGAGCGTTGGCCCTACCTCCCTAAATTGCTAGGCAGCTTTATCCAGGCTAAGGGTAACCTGCCAGCGGTTTATTGTTTAGAAGGTACATTCTTGCTCACATTTCCGGTGAAGCATAAATGGTTTGAGAAGGCAGACATCCAACTTATCGAGCAAGGCGCTAAAGTAATTGCTGGTGATAAGTTTTCAGACCTGTTACAAAACAAGCGCATTGTCATGCCCCGTCCCGGCTGTGGCAATGGGCAGTTAGACTGGAACGATGTGCGTCCAGTGCTGGAACCAATTCTTGATGACAGGTTTCATGTCATCACATTTGGAAAGGAATAAACCAGATGTACACAACAAAACAACCACAGTGGGACGTGAAGGGCAACAGGTGTATCCATGACTTCCCAGAGCCCTGCAAGCGTGTAGCCTACAACGCCAAGACCAGTGGATGGCTCTGCAAAGATCATTACTACAAGATGCAGAACAGCATTCCACCGAAGCCCCGTCAGGAGCAACCGAAGTGGAAAGGCCTTGTGCCTGCATTCCAGACCGATGAGGAAATCATCGCGGATATCATTGCGACTGATGCAGTGAGCATTACGCTTGGCAAGGTTGTCAGGATCAAGCGTGGGACTGTGGATCCAGTTTGTCTCAGGATTCTGGAGAAAGTAGCGTGATTGCTGTAGACACTGTGATCGCCATACTATTTCTACATCTGTTGGGAGATTTCCTCCTGCAGTCTGATTGGATGGCGATTAATAAGAGCAAAAGTGCATGGGCTCTGTGGTGCCACTGCATGGTGTACAGCTTGTGCTTCACTGTGTTTGGTGCTGCATTCGCGTGCATCACGTTCGTCACGCATAGCCTTACTGACGCAATCACCAGTCGCATCAATGCGGAGCTTTGGGCCGCAAATAAGCGTCACTGGTTCTTCGTTGGTATTGGTGTGGATCAGTTCTTCCATTACTCAACGCTGCTTCTGACTTACGTGCTGTTGCGAGGATAACGCGCAATGAGAAAATGTCTTGAATACGCTGGATGGTTGCTTGTACATGCGTTAGCATTCGGCATAGGCTGGGTAATTGGCGGCTGGCTGCTGGACAAGGTGTTCTAATGCTAGGCGCATGCTTCCTATTCTGGTGTCTTGGGTGCAACCCACCCTCAGACAGCATCAGGCTTACCGCAGCTCAAGACGTGTATCGCAAAGGGTTGGGGACTAACAGGCTCTTCCAAGCAGACCTTGGTATTGTGTCTGCTGGATGGATGCGGCAGGAAGGCATTGAAGACGCCTTATACATTACCATCTACCCCGTCCACATCGAACTAGGCCCACTGACTATCTCTGGCGGTGGGGCGGCGTCCTCAGCGCCTATGCCCCATCGTGGAACACAGTTCAACTGGGCAGCTAGAGCAAGATTCAACTTCACTCCGTATCTATCTTTGGACTACGTGCATTTCTCCAATAGCGGCGCAGGTAAGCCGAATCCTTCTTTGGACATGGTTGGGATTAGTGTGAGAGTATTACGTTGAGGAAGTATCCGTCAGTGAAGTGTTACAGGGTCGCAAGTCTCTACGTATTTTCCTTCATCTGGTGGCGTTTCAGCTGTAAGTTCATGTGGTGGGTGGGAGGCCCTACCAAATGACTATCAAAGAACTTCAGTCATGGCTGCGTTACATTAGGAAGCACAATCCAGACGCCAAAGATTACGAGATCGTAGTTGAACCGCACAGTGTGTGGAAAAACTACCATCTGTCAGAAGGGTTCGCAGAACGCCACGAGGGTCTGAAACCAGCTGTAGTCGTATGGCGCTTGCCTGCTGAGAACAACTGCAACTGCATCCTCTGTCACAGACTTCGGGAATTAGAAGAAAGAGAGACAAATGGACATTCTGTCAGTGCTCCGGAAGGACTTCTACAAAGTCGGGCATCCGTTCCAGTATCCGGAAAAGACGCAACTGGTCTACTCAAACCTGACGCCAAGAAAAAGCAGAATCGAGGGCGTAGATAAGGCTGTAGTGTTTGGGCCGCAGTATTACGTCAAGCGCTGGCTAATTGATGACTTCAACAAGAACTTCTTCGGATTGCCGAAGGATGAAGTGTTGAAGCGCTACAAGCGCCGTATTGAGCACGCCATCGGTCCCCTGAAGTCCTACGACCACATTGCGGACCTACACGAATTGGGTTACCTGCCTTTGCGCATCAAGGCGCTGAAGGAAGGCACGCTGTGTCCAATGCGGGTTCCGCTGATGACGGTGTGCAATACGTTGCAACACTTCGGATGGCTCACCAACATGGGTGAGACGCTGATGAGCAGTGCGCTGTGGCGCCCAATTACGAGCGCAACTACAGCCTTCAGCTACCGCAAGAGGTTCCACGAGTATGCCAAGAGGACTGGAGCCGATCTAGCGTTCGTTCCTTGGCAAGGCCACGACTTCAGCGAGAGGGGATTAGACGAGGACTCAAGTTGGGTGTCCGGTATGGCACACCTGACTTCCTTCTATGGCACCGACACCATTGCAGCAATCGACGGATTGGAGTATTACTACGGTGCCAACTGTGAGAAGGAAATGGTTGGTGGCTCCGTGCCTGCAACCGAGCACTCCGTGATGTGCATTGGAGGACAGGCAGATGAAATCGAAACGTTCCGCAGACTCATCACAGAAGTCTACCCAACCGGCATTGTCTCAGTTGTATCAGACACTTGGGATTTCTGGAAAGTCCTTACCGAGTATCTGCCCAAATTGCGGGAGGTGGTCAAAGCCCGTGAAGGCAAACTTGTTATCCGCCCTGATTCTGGAGATCCTGTCAAGATCATCTGCGGTGACCCGGAAGCGCCTGTTGGTTCACCTGCAAGGCTTGGCGCAATAGAACTTCTGTATTCCGTGTTTGGCGGAAAGTATAACGACGCTGGATTCGTAGAGCTTGATCCCCATGTGGGCTTGATCTATGGCGACAGCATTACGCCCGAACGGCAGCATGAGATCCTTGAACGACTGTGGGCTAATGGTTTTGCAAGCAGCAACGTCGTGCTGGGTATTGGCAGTTTCACTTACCAATACGTTACCCGAGATACGCTAGGTCTGGCAATGAAGGCTACAGCAGGCATTGTGGATGGGGAATTCAGGCCCATATTCAAGAAGCCTGCAACGGATGACGGCACCAAGGACTCAGCCAAAGGCTTGCTGCAGGTTTACACCCAGAATGGTGAGCTGAAGGTCAGGGAGAACTGCACGTGGTTGCAGGAAGCCGATGGGGAACTGCAGATTATCTTCCGAGATGGCAAAGCTTACAATTTCCAGACGCTCAGCGAGATTCGCCAAAGACTTGAGGCGCAACTGTGAACTGCCTACACTTGCGACAAATTATCGCTACTACACCCACTGGCAAAGTGCTGGTGTGGTGTGAGACGTGCGGAGGAAGACTGGGATGAGTGTGAAGAGCACTAAACGCATCTCTAGAGAAAGAGCATTAGCGATTTTGCTAACCGACATTCCCCAGTTGCCTAACAGCGTTCTGGAAGATCTCCTAGACAAGTTAGCGGATAGTGGGCAATCACGCACTATTAGCTATTTTGACAATTTCATCGTGACTGAATTCACAGATGAAAGGAACGAAGCGTGAGAATCTACAACAAAGGCGGAGATATCCCTTTCCGTAAGTTCGTGTTCCCAGATGGGCAGCCCCATGTAGAGATTCAGACTAGGCCAGACGTAAACGAAGTCGTTACCATTGAAACTGCGATCCGCAATCCGGATGAACTGTTCAATGTGCTTCTGGCTAAGGACGCATTGGACTCCGTTGGGTGTTTCGCGGTGAATCTGGACATCCGTTACCTGATGGGTGCTAGGATGGATCGGCGCATTGGTAACGGTCATACGCTTACACTTAGTGTAGTCGCTAAGATGTTGGTGCGTAAGTTCAGGCAAATTCGGGTACTAGACCCTCACAGTAGCGCAACCAATGCGCTGCTTGGTGCCAAGTCTGTGTATCCCCTGAAGGTTATGCGGAGCATCCTGCGGTTGTATAATCCGGACCACACTTACATCCTTGCGCCTGATGCGGGAAGCACCAACCGAGTCTTGGAACTGTTAAAGGCAGATAAGCGAGAATTCGATATTCTCCAAGGCGCAAAGAAGCGGAATCCAGAGACGGGCGAGCTTCAGGGCTTCGAGATTGTGACCCCAATTGTTAACAAACATTGGGATGTCCTGATTCTGGACGACATCTGCGATGGTGGCAGGACGTTCACCGGGATGGCTGAAGTGCTTAAGGGCCATGGCATCAAGAACGTAGACCTTTACGTGACGCACGGAGTGTTCAGCAAGAGTGTGCCTCTGAAGGGGATTAGGCATCTGATTACCACTGATTCATACACAGACATTGTAAAGCGCGAGGATCTGAATTCTACCTTTCTCTGGATCACTAACGTTCGGATGCAGGATGAGCCATAATGTTTACTGAAGAACTAAAGAAGCTTCCAACAGTTGGCGTAAATCTCTACGATGAGATGCGAGTATTGCTCATCGCTAAGGGCGATACCACGCCAGATCGACGCATTATTTACGGACTTACCAAAAGCGGATTGCTTTACATTCCGGCAGCGCTGCGGCTGACCGTAATAGATACGGTGCCTCTTGGGTGGTTCTACGAACATGTGCAACCATTCTTGCCTGTTTGGGTTTATGGTGGTTGGGCGGAGTCTAAGTGTGAAGCTGGGGTGAAATACAAGACGCACTATGCCAACATGACAGTAAGCGCTGTGGTGCCGATACATTACTGGATGTAACATGCAGAAGATTGAAACAGTTCCAGTCTCTCTCATCGACTGCAATAATCTGCCTATCAACAAGAAAACACTCATCTTCGCATTGGAGATGAAGATTGGTGGAGTTATCTTTCCTCCGGTAAAGTTGGAGCGCATAGCCAGTGGGCGCTACAAGCTGCGGGATGGAAGACATAGATTCAGTGCGCATAAACTGCTTGAGCGGAACACTATACGTGCAAAGGTGGCGCTATGGACTGGGATAACGTAATAACTATCTTAGATAGACGATTTGAGCGCGGCATTAGAGCCTTAGATCGAATTCCTTTCCAGCTTTGGGGACAGAAAGTATTAGTAGTTACGCTAATGATCATCCTGATTCCATTCTGGGTGCCAATCTATTGCATTGGTTGGATTGGCGAACTGCTGGATAACCACAAAAATGGCATCAAGACTGTGAAAGAGTGATATGCGCATACAACGTAATGATAACGGGACCTACTGGGTAGAGTTTACTACCGACGAGTTTCACGACCTTACTGTCATTGCCAATATCCCAGATGGCGAACTAATGCGAGCCCTGAAGACAGCTAATCCCAATCTTCCTAGAACAGGAATGGGAGGGCAAACATACGATGTGTATGGCCTCACAGCCCGAATCAGGGATTATTATGCACCAGACGCAGTAACTGTGGATATGGGAGAAGAAGATGAAGATTGAAGGCTTGGGTTGTAAAACAGTCCGACTCGGGACGATCCCATTGGGTGGCTGTTTCCTCTGGCGAGGACAATTACACTTACGCATCGAATCCACCACCATTGGCCTCAGCGTTAATCTGTGTAACTGTGCTGAATTGAGCGGCGGTATTGTCCACGCATTGACTCAGGACACTCTTGTACAGCCCGTTACAGCAAAGGTTGTGGTGCTGCATGAAACTCCGTAAAGTCATCAGTGGTGGCCAAACAGGAGCGGATAAGACCGGCCTAATTGAAGCTAAGAAACTGGGCTTGGAAACTGGTGGCACCGCACCTAAAGGCTACAGGACTGACGAGGGTGCAGATTTCTCCCTGCGAGACGACTACGGCTTGCAAGAAAGCTACACCTACGATTACGCACCACGGACTCGCACCAATGTGAACGACGGGGATGTGACAGTCTGGTTTGGTAAGACGAATTCTCCCGGCTACTACTGCACCAAGAATGCGTGCAGACAGTATGGGAAAGAGCTTTACGAGAACCCCTCACCCCTACAGCTTGAATACCTTGCCAATACCTTCGAGGTGTGGAACGTAGCGGGGAACCGCAAGCGGAAGAACACCCTTGTAGTGGGCTTGGTTGAGGAAGCGTTCGAAACGGTAGCAAAACTACTTTAGTAAACCTCTGCCCATTTTCCGGCCTCCCTGAGGATGTCCAATGAAGGTTGTCTACTTACCACAACTACATAAGTGCTGGAACAGGTTTCGCTACACGAGGCTTGGTTGGCGCATCAAACTGGAGTGGGGATATTGGGCTTTCATTATTTATCTTTAGATAGGTCCAGACAAGGATGTAGCAACAATGCCCAAGAAATGGAGCGACCCGAAGGATCCAGACCATCATCGAGCAAGGAAGGGTGAACACAGCTTTGCCCTGCGTGAGGAAGATGGTGAGACTATGGCGGGTAAAGCCAGAGTCTGGGATATTGAAGATGTCATCTTTGGAGACGCAAAGACCAGCTTAGTATTGGGTGTCTGGAAAGACGGCGAATTAACCGCGTATATCGAGGGATTAGACCCTCCTGAGGATTCAGATGAGAATGAATAAGAGTAATGAGTTGCGTAAGGAGGACTACATCTCAGAGGATCCCATGGTCTGTTGTGGTGTGATCGAGATGTCCGGCATTGAGCACTTCAACGGAGACCCGGCTAACGCTGTGGTAGACATGCTGTGTTGTGAGGGTCTGCAGCTGGATCCTCCTGAAGCCGCACACATCGTTTTCACCCAAGCCAGCAAGACCAGGTGTAAGTCTGGCTACGGCTATGCGATTGCCAGCTACATCATTCAGCAAGGCCTTGGCACCGTTGCTAACTCACAACCGGCTAGGAACCCCAATACTAGTAATCAGATTACCGTGTTCGTGTGGACTCCAAACATTGCTGGCATCAAGTCTTGGGCCAAGCGCAACGGGATTAGGAGATAAGATGGGATTCTTCATTGTAGTTGCCCTTATCCTATTGGCCATCCTGCTAATCCTCCTTTTCGCATGGCAGGTAGACCGTAAAAGCTTTAGCGGGAGCGGTAGCTATAGCTCCTCAACACCCTATTATGACACCACTAGCAGCAGTTCGTGGTGGATAGCTGATGGGGGTGGCAGCAGCTCTAGCTGCAATAGCGGTTCGTCAGATGGCGGCAGCTGTGGAGGGGGAGTGGTCTAGTGGTAGATAACAACATTGTTATTGTAGGCTGCGGTAATCCGGGCACAGTGAACACCAAATTGAGCAGCACGTGCTCAGAGTGTGGTCAACCTGTCCCAATGCAGAAATATGCACCGAGGATAAGGATTACTAATGCTAGACGATTTCGCTGAGGAATTCTTGGAACGGATGTTCTTGGAACGGATGGAAATCATCAAAGACTTCCCCGCATCCAAGTTCCAAGCATTGGTAGGACGCACCATCGTATTCGTTGCAGATCATCCCAACGCTGACGAAGGCTTCCGCATTACACTGGACGATGGGTCAGTGCTGGACGTGGGCTTCAGTGGCTGCGAAGGAACCATAGCCCATGATGCATAACTTCTGGTTTGCCATAACAACGGCAGTTCTAACACATCTTGCTGATGTTCTAGTTACCTATATGGGACTGCAGCGGGGTTTCCCAGAAGGTAACCTAATTGTGGTCTACCTTATAGCCAAGTTCGGATTCGTCCCAGCGGCCCTTATCACAAAGGGCATAGCAGTTCAACTGCACTTGTTCCTGTTGGCCAATAATGGTTACAGCTCAAGCTGGCTTATGACATTCCTGACGCTAGGTCTTGGGGTTATCCCTTGGATTGTAATCCTGTCTAGGTAACCCTCAGGGAGGCCCCTAATTGGGCTAAGTTTGTCAAAGCATTCTTTACTACAGTAAAGGTAGGGTATCTCGGTGTTTCGATGTGAAGTGTGTAGTATAGTTGTAGGTCCCAAGGTCAAGGCAAATAAGGTTGTAAACGGCATCCGGCACGTAGAGTATCACAATGAATTCTACGTAGAAGACGAATACGGGGTTAAGGAACTGAAGAAGGTAGACAGCATTGGAACGGAGATTACGGGGGAAACCCTAGCCTGCGACCGGTGCGCTGGCGTTGAAGTCCAGCCAGAGGGCGCCACAGTGCTTTGGAAGAGCCAGTATCAGGAAAAGGTCGCAGAGCCTTTGCACGTGAAACTCGCGGCTGTTACCGGTTGTAAGGCCATAGCTCGTGCGTCTCACAAAGGAACAAGGGCTAAGCGAGACATTGCGTTAGCCATTCCCATTGTGAAGAAATTCATTGATGAGAATAAGGACTTTACGCTGTGAAGTATCTACTGTTTCTCGCTGGACTCGCTGCCACTTTGGCGCTTATCGCTAGACATCAGCGCAAGCAGGCCCATGAGAGCTTACATGAGGATGCCAGATTGAACCGAGTGCGTTTGCTGAGCTACAGGGGAGATGAGTGATGCCAGATGAAAATGTTAGACCATTCGTTTTGCCTCGTGTTACTCGCATCAGTGTAATAGATCACCGTGCCAAGGCCAGAAAGAGAGGCCTTGTCATTGAAGTAAGGAATTGTAAAGTGTCTACTGACATACAAGACGAGGGTAGGACACTCAAGGTTTGGATTAACGATCAAGATTAAACAACCTTGGCCCGCACATGTCCCAACACGCTTCCAACAGACAGCTGGGAACTGGCCGTATATTCTGTAATTCTGCAGGATCGGACAGCGTGTCACAGTGTGCGGGCCAGTAGTTTTTGAGGCTCCGATGTTCATTCGTAGAGTCTTTGCATGGCCTATCGGATTGTTGGGTTATGGACTAACCATCGTAGGTGGCTGGTGCATTCACTTCGCTGCTTGGGCTATGGATATAGATCTCGGTAACGTGTAACAAATTTGCCAAGCACAGAGCTAGAAGGTGCGCACCTCTGGTCAGGCAGCTTACTGCACATATGCTTGGCAATTCAATTGACTGGTAGCTCAGTTGGTAGAGCACGCGGCTGTTAACCGCGTTGTCGCAGGTTCGAGTCCTGCCCGGTCAGCCACTTTGGGTGTTTCCCGGCAAACACTCCTATGGCGTGGTGTGAAATTGGGAATGTGTGGGAGCCCCGTGAGGCGCTTCCCGGAGATGACTAAGCACCATATGCTTGGCGTAACCCTGCGGAGGTTCAAATCCTCCCCCACGCTGTAGACAAATTAAGGAGTTAACATGACTTGGCTCTGGTTATTCTCGGTAGCGCTCGGCGTAGCTGTAGTTAGCTTTACCTACGCTTATGGCAATTATTTTGGCATGTGGGTAAATCTGGGTATTCTCCTCTACAACAGCATCGGACTTTACTACTCAGTAAAACACGCAAATGTTCGTAACGATAACCGTTAAACTGGAAGCAGAACCAGATGATCTGGCTTACTTTCCCGGCTACGTGGCTAATGCTCAAAAGCACTTCGAGCAGTTGAAGCAAGAGGGCGTGTTTGGTTCTGAAAAGAACATCATCCTGCGCTATCTTGTGGTATGTGCGCCGGGGCAAGAGCCCCAACAAGTAGAAATAGAGCAGCCTGTGGAACAGCCATGATTGTTGTAACTGTCAATTACGAAGTGGAATGGCACAATCAGCGTGTAGGGTGGTATACATTTGGAACTTATACCACTTACAAGGAAGCCAACACTATCAAGAATAGGTTAAAGAAACAACACGGTAAAGCCCGTGTTGTAGAAGTAACGCTTTATCGTAACGTAGTTTCAACATGATCCAAAAACGCATCAAATGCCGTATGTGCCGTGAGGGCTATATGCGTGTTGTCAAACGTATTAGGTGCTGTAATCGGTGCAAATACGAGTGTAAAGTTCCAACACAGGTGGTGAAACGTGCGCCAACTAATAGTTGACCTAATCCTTAGTCCGTGGATCTATCATTGGATGCCAAGCAGAATCAAGATCTGGGCATTCTTGAATGACTCGGAAGTTCTAGACTTAATGAGGAAATCTCGTGGCGAGTATTCAAATAAGCGGTAACTGCAACTTTGCATACGTGACCTACTTGAACGGTTACACTGCAGAGGCAAGCATGAAGAGCGTATTGACGGTTCCCGCGGGATATTCGTATTCCGTAACAGGTGAGTTGAGGCCTCCAACATATCGCAACCCAACCTGTGGAATGTATCTATTCGCACAGGGGTCAGACGATCCGGTTGCAACCAATCCATACGCACCTAAATTCAAGGAATATATCGAGAAGCATGAATTGGGCAAGGTCATTGAGCATCCCCCAGTTCCTAATCCAATGCATTCGGGCAAGCCGGGAATCCTGTTCGTGTGGATCATAGACCATACTGCGTGCTACAACTGGTTTATGGAACACGTATTGAAGCCGTGGCAGAAGCAAAACGACAACAAGTCAAAAGCTAAGACAGTCAAGTAGGAGACAACATGAGATTCGAGTTTGGTGGCAAGACGTATTTCTTGGAATTCCAACGAGAGCACAGGGACATCACAACGATCCACAATGGAACGACAAAGACAGTCAAGAGCACTTACCCCTACACCACAGCGCGTTTGCTTCTCCAGAGTGCAGAACCGCTAAAGACACCTCACGATGAGATTGCCAAGGCGACTGTGGGCTGCATGCCGGGCGATAAGTACAGCAATGCCGCAGGACGCCTGTTCGCGCTTCGCGCCTTGACCAGCAGGCTTCGCAGAATGGCCGAACGATTCGGGGGTTATGACAGAGAATTCCGTGAGGCAATGTGGAAGGCTTATGTGGAAAGGGGTAAGCAGAAGGCCGTTGTTACTCAGGAGTCAGAGGTAATCGATGCGGTTGTCACACGAGTTACTGAAGGTCCGCAGCAGCCTCTGACCGTTGCAGATCAAAACGGGTTGGATGATAGAGTAATTCACTAATGGTAGAAGTGATTTCACTGTCATTGGCGCTAATACTAGTTACTGCTGCGTTTGGTGCCGGACTTGGCGTAGCGGTCAAACTGTTTTTCTGGATTACACGACTGTGACCTGCTCTGGTTGTGACAAAGACTTCCGCCCAGAAGACTGCGCACCTTACATCCGTTACCAAGACAGAAGTTTTGGCGAAGCGTGTAGGAAGTGTATAGGTGAATGGCTTAAGATGGGTGTCCTATGGCCTCAGTTTCCATTTTGGGCTAGGCGAGAAGGACTAGACCAAGAGTGTTTGACGGGTTACGAATAAATGTGTTGGCCATTGGTGAGTGGTTAAAGCCGCTGGATTGTGGCTCCAGTGCCTTCGGGCTTCACGGGTTCAAATCCCGTTGGTCAACCCAATTGTAAGTCTATCATGAAATTACAATTCCGTGTCGTAGATTCCACAATAGAATGCCAAAACCCTAGGAACTTTGAGTGGGTTCCAGTAGTTGCTTATAAGAGCGCGGAATTGATAAAGGCTGCGCTTAGTCTTTATATCACCAAAGATTACGCAGGTTGGTAAACATGCCGGGGTGGTGGAACGGTATACACAGCAGACTCAAAATCTGCCGGGACTAGTTCTCATGCGGGTTCGAATCCCGCACCCGGTACCATTAATTTTTGCAAGGAGTAAAGCATGGAAAGACGGCAGCCGCATAATTACATTCCGGAAGTGTTCGAAATCTTGGCACAGATCGGCAAAATCGTTGGGCAGGAAGTGTTCCTTTATCGCTACTACAATAAACAGTGGCTTAGAGTGATTGCGAATAACATCACCACATACGGCACCCCAGCATATAGCGCCCCGGAGGGCTATGGGCAGTTCGTAGTTGCTGTTGATGGGTTTGGTAAGCCCAACAAGCCTGTTCAAAGTATCACTGCGTTCTCAATCACTCCGTTTACTGGCTCATGCGCGCTGTGCATTAGCACTGGAGCTAGTGTTAATACCACCCTCCGCAATCGCGGTATCAACAAGTTGGGTATCCGCCTTCGCATTGCGATTGCCGGTGCAACTGGTTATACTGGATTGGTTTGTACCGACATCACCGGCAGCATTTATTCCATTCGCACCATTGAGGGCGCTGGGTTCAAAAAGCTCTATAGCTTGAATAACAAGCGGACTAAGAACAACATTAACCTTTACATTAAGGAACTGGAATAATGCAGGGGTATTTGGACCGCATTAGTAAGCTTGTGGGACAAGTCCATTTGTATCGCATGGACGATAACAATCAGCTAGTGCCGCTATTCGAGCGTTCCAAGGACTGGGATTACATGAAACCGGATTTTGTCACCAACGGCGCTCCTCCACGCAGATACGTTTTGATGCGCAGAACAGACGAAGTCAGCAGTTGGCGTATGGTTGAATTTCCCGGTTGTTGTGCGTTCTGCATTAGCACTGGCGTGTATGTGAACACTGCTTTCCGTAAGCGTGGTGTGAACCGAATCGCTAATGAACTGCGCCAGTGGATTGCAAGGGAGTTTGGTTACACGGCGCTTATCTGCACTGACGTGGAAACTAATATCCCAGAGCGTAAGACTCTGCAGGCTAACGGGTGGAAAGACGTTCTGCGAGTCACTAACAGGCGAACACAACGGGTTGTTAACCTTTCAGTGAAGGAGTTGTGATGCGTAGAAAGGAAACTCAGTGGAAATGCCAAGGCTGTGGCGAATCCATGCGTAAGCCTTACACACCGCGTCATGAATATACATCGCAGAAGCTGGTTAATGGTGAGTGGGTCAAAACCACTCACACTTTAGCGATGCAACGCGCGGAACAGCAACGTTGCTATGACTGCGATGGTTCTGGCACACTTGCAGCTTACGACGTGAAGACAGTCAAACAGCTTAATAGTCTTGCTGAAAACGAGTGGCGCCGAGTAGCACAGCAAATCGATGCACTTACACCATATCCTGTTGTAGCTGCGGTGCTTCAACAAGCAACTTCCGCACTAAACCACGAAGACGAAGACTACATTCCAGCAATTAACGTTGCTATCACTTTGTTGAGAAAAGGAGAATAAAGTGCTAAATCCACGTAATGTCCCACGTTGGGGGACAGATCCCGAGGCATTCTTCAAGCGGGATGGACAGATCATTGGTTCTGAGAAGCTGATTCCTGAGAAGGGAATTCGGACTTACAGCGGCAAGGTTGTGCGGGATGGTGTTCAGTTCGAACTGAATCCCACTAGCGCGGGGAGTGTCTCTGAATTGGGGCGCAATATCGGCGGCCTGTTCGGTGCGGTCCAGAAGCGATTGCAGCAAAATCCCGGTGTCTCCGTGTGCTTCGATGGCTT
>Ga0307408_100001631_pt1 | contig 16601 bp, 11 predicted proteins | sample 322Cmetagenome_FD_202116 | JGI IMG/M metagenome (GOLD analysis project Ga0307408, IMG submission 202116) | Maize rhizosphere microbial communities from greenhouse at UC Davis, California, United States - 322HYB-C-3 | ecosystem: Host-associated > Plants > Roots > Rhizosphere > Soil | place...
AGCAGCGCGTGGCCGTGCTGATGGTGCCCAACAAGACGCTGGAAACCCCCAACTACCGCCTGGAGCGCCTCAAGCACGACGACCCGCGCCTGGACCACATCGAAGCCAGCTACAAGCTTGCCGAGGAAGTGGAAGACCCCACGGCCGTGACGCGCCGCTCGCAAGAGCCCACCAACAAGCAGACTCCGGTGATCAAGGGCGTGCTGCCCGACGCCCCCGCCCCGGTGGCCGAACCGCGCGAACCCCGCCCCGAAGGCGCGGCCCGCCCTGCCCGCGCAGGCCAGCGCCCGGCGCAAGCCGCACCTGCTGCGGCAGCCACGCCTGCTCCCGCCCCCGTGGCAGCCGCCCCGCAGGAGCAAGGCTTCTTTGGCTGGCTCAAGAGCCTGTTCGGGTTTGGCCCGGCGCCTGCGGCCCCCGCTCCGGTGGCTGCCCCCGCGGCAACGGCTCCCGCCGAAACCGCTGGCCGGGGCGAACCCCGCCGTGACGGCCGCAATGGCGAAGGCCGCGGCCGTCGTGGTGGCCGTGACGGCAACCGTGAAGGCCAGCGCGAAGGGGCTCCCCGCGAGGGCACCCGAGAAAACAATGGCGAGGGCCGCGGCCGCCGTGGCGAGCGTTCGGCCGAGGGCCGCGCACCCCGCGACGCTGAGCGCCGCCCAGAAGGCGAAGGCCGCGAACCGCGCGAAGGTCGCGAAAGCCGTGAGGGCCGCAATGGCCGCGAAGGCGGTCGTGGCCGCCGGGATGCGGAGTCGCGCCCTCAGAACGTGGGGGTGAATGGTGACCAGCCGTCCGCCACTGCGGCACCGGCCAGCGGCCAGACCGGACATGGCAACGGTGCAGAGGGTGCACCGGCACCACAAGCCCGTGGCGAGCGAGGCCCGCGCCGTGAACGCGGCGAACGTGGCAGCAGCCGAGGCGAGCGCGCACCCCGCCCCGCGGAAGGCCAGGAGGCGGCTGCTGCGCCAGCCACCGGGGATTTCGCTGATACCGCACCGTTGGCCTCGCTGCCCGACCTGGACCTGACGGGCAGCAACGACGCACCCGCCAGCAGCAACGGCAATGGCAATAGCAACGGCCCCGCAACCGACGAGCAGCGCCGCGAGCGCCGTTCGCGCGACCGCTACGGCCGCGACCGCCGTGAACGCGGCGAGCGCGGATCCCGCGAAGGCGCCGGCGCAGAAAGCCAGGCCCCCGCAGCACCGGCCCTGGTGGATTTCGATCTGACGCAAGCGCCCCCAGCGCCCGCGCCAGCGGATGAAGCGCCACGCCGCAGCTATTTCAGCACCCCGGCCGCAGAACAGCCCGAGAGCGCTCCGGCCGTGGCAATAGCCGCGCCAGCCGCCCCCGCGTCCACGGCCCCCACTGCCACCACGGCGGCTGTAGAAGAGGCAGCAGCAGCGCCTGTGGCTCCAGCAGCATCTGCGGCGCCCGCCACCGCGGCCCCCGAGGCCAAAGGCATGCCGCGCGTGCAGCCCTTCACGCTGCCCGTGGACCTGCTGCAGCAAGTCGCTTCGGCATCGGGACTGCAATGGGTGAACTCCGACGCGGACAAGGTGGCTGCCGTCCAGGCCGCAATTGCGGCGGAACCCCAGCCCGTGCGCGTGCCCCGCGAGCGCCCGCCCGCGGTGGTCCTGGACGAAGGCCCGCTCGTGCTGGTGGAAACCCGCCGCGACCTGGCGGCGATGAAACTGCCGTTTGAAGGCACATCCTCCTGAGCGCCGAGCGCCGTCCCCTTCTCCCGCACTGCTACGCAATGCGGCAAGGGGGACGATGCCCTCGCTGCAGGCGGCCCTTGCTGAGCATCCATCACCCGGGTCGCGCCAGTTTCCTGCGCAGCGAGTCAGCGTCACCCACGGAAGAAAGAGCGGCCCCGGCCGCTTTTTTTCTTTACGCTATCACCCACCATGCTGTACCTGCTGTCCCCCGCCAAGTCGCTTGACTACGACACCCCCCTGCCCGACGGCCTGCCTCACACCACACCCCAGTTTGTGCGCGAGTCCACCGACCTCATCGAGGTGCTGCGCACGCATTCGCCGCAGAGCATCGCCTCGCTGATGGCGCTGAGCGACAAGCTCGCCGCGCTCAACGTGGCGCGCTACCAGGCATGGCGTCCGCGCTTCACGGCCGCCAATTCGCGCCAGGCCGTGCTGGCCTTCAATGGCGATGTGTACGACGGCCTGCAGGCGCGCTCGCTCTCCGCCAAGGACTTCGCCTGGGCCCAGGACCATGTGGCCATCCTGAGCGGCCTGTACGGCGTGCTGCGGCCGCTGGACCGCATGCAGCCCTATCGGCTGGAGATGGGCACGCGCCTGGCCACGGGCGCTGGCAGCAACCTGTACGACTACTGGGGCAGCCAGATCGCCGAGCACCTCAACACCCGCCTGCGCGCCGACAAGACCCCCGTGGTGGTCAACCTTGCCTCGCAGGAGTACTTCAAGGCCGTGGACCGCAAGGCGCTGAAGGCGCGTGTCATCGAATGCGTGTTCGAGGACTGGAAGGGCGGCGCGTACAAAGTCATCAGCTTCTACGCCAAGCGCGCGCGGGGGCTGATGGCGCGCTACGCTATCACCCACCGCGTCGCCACACCCCACCAGCTGGAAGGGTTTGACCTGGACGGCTACGCTTTCGCCCCTGCATCATCCCAACCCGAGCGCTTGGTATTCAGGCGCAAAGTGGTGCCGTCGGCATAGGAGGCTGCCGGACTGGGAGCGTCGAAAGCGAGAATGCGCTCCAGCGAGGACAGTTTTTGCCGAATTTGCAGCCTCATGGCCGAGCTATGAGGCAAAAAGTCGGAAAAAAATGGACCGCTGCGGCCCATTTGCAGCCGACGATTTCCAAGGCCGAGAGGCTCCTACGCCCATTGCACCGTTTAGCTCGAAAGGAACGCCATGGCATCTAGTTCTGCATCCAGTTCTGACTCGCGCCCGGACGACACCCTTGCCACCGCCCAGCGCAGCAGTGCTGCGCGGCAGGCCATCACGCCCGAACTGCGCCGCTGGATCATCGAACAAGCACAAGCCGGCTACGCCGCACCCGTCGTGCTGCAATCCATGCGCGATGCCGGGTGGGACGAGGACGTGGCCGCCGAGGCGATGGAAGTCACCCTGCAGGACCACCTCAATGCGCTGGCGATGCAGCAGGGCCAGCCCCCGGCCGTGCCCGTGCCCGAGCCACAACTCAACGACTCGCCCGCCCAGGTGGATTGCGGCGACCGCACGGTGAACGTCTTGCTGGCCATGGCGCAGCCGCGCATCGTGGTGTTCTCCAACCTGCTTTCGCCCGAGGAGTGCGACGCGCTCATCGCCGCTGCCGGTCCCCGCATGGCGCGCTCCCTCACCGTGGCCACCAAGACGGGGGGCGAGGAGATCAACGACGACCGCACCAGTGATGGCATGTTCTTCCAGCGCGGCGAGAGCCCGCTGATCCAGCGCATCGAAGAGCGCATTGCCCGGCTGCTGCAGTGGCCCATCGAGAACGGCGAAGGCCTGCAAGTGCTGCACTACCGTCCAGGCGCTGAGTACAAGCCCCACTACGACTATTTCGACCCCGGCGAGCCAGGCACACCCACCATCGTCCAGCGCGGCGGGCAGCGGGTGGGCACGCTGGTGATGTACCTGAACACACCCGAAAAGGGTGGCGGCACCACCTTCCCCGACGTGCACCTGGAGGTCGCGCCGCAGCGCGGCAACGCGGTGTTCTTCAGCTACGAGCGCCCGCACCCGTCCACCCGCACGCTGCACGGCGGCGCCCCCGTGATCGCGGGCGAGAAGTGGATCGCCACCAAATGGCTGCGCGAAAGAGAATTCAAGTAAAAACAGGCTCCCGCGCTCTCCCAGTCAGCGCAAAAAGCTATATTTTTAATAGCAAATGAACACCCCAGAACAATCCCAACTCGGCAAGGCCTCGGCCTACGTGGACCAGTACGACGCATCGCTGCTGTTCCCCATCCCCCGCGCCGGCAAGCGCGCCGAGATCGGCATCACGGGCGCCACTCCCTTCTTCGGCGCCGATTTGTGGACGGCATTCGAGCTGTCGTGGCTGAATGCGCGCGGCAAGCCGCAGGTGGCGCTGGCGCACATCACCGTGCCCTGCGAAACGCCCAACATCGTGGAGAGCAAGTCGTTCAAGCTCTACCTCAACAGCTTCAACAACACCCGCTTTGCCGATGCGGCCGAGGTGCAGGCCCGCATCCGCGCCGACATCAGCGAAGCCGTGTGGCGCGGTGCGGAACACCCGGCCACCGTGGGCGTGAAGCTCATCGCGCCCGAGCTGTTCGACCAGGAGCCCGTGCACGAACTGGACGGCCTGAGCCTGGACCGGCTGGATGTGGAATGCACGCAGTACCAGCCCGCCCCCGAGCTGCTCACGGCCGAGTTCAACGAAGCGCCCGTCACCGAGACGCTCACCAGCAACCTGCTGAAAAGCAATTGCCTCGTCACCGGCCAGCCCGACTGGGGCAGCGTGCAGATCAGCTACAGCGGCCCGCAGATCAACCAGGAAGGCCTGCTGCAGTACCTCGTGAGCTTTCGCAACCACAACGAATTCCACGAGCAGTGCGTGGAGCGAATCTTCATGGACGTGTGGAGCCGCTGCAAACCCATCAAGCTCACCGTCTACGCACGCTACACACGGCGCGGTGGCCTGGACATCAACCCCCTGCGCACGAGCCACCCGCAGAGCCTGCCGCGCAACGTGCGCACGGCTCGGCAGTAGCGCCGCCAGGGGCGTCGGCGGCGCCCGGACTAGCGCCGGTTCACACTATTTTTGCCAGTGCGAAGGCCGCCCCCGCCACGCCAATCCAGGCGCGTGACGACGCCAAGGCCGGGGTCTTGGCTAGGAACCTTGGGCCTCGCAACGCATCTGGCAAAAATGGCGTGAACAGGCCCTCGTCGATCAATCGTCGCCCTGCATGTGGAACACCTGCACCGCGCGTGACAGGGTCTTGGTGCGCTCGCGCAGAACTGCCACCGAGGCCGCCGTCTGCTCCACCATGGTGGCGTTCTGCTGGGTGACAGTATCCAGGCGGTTCACCGCCTCATTCACCTGAGAGATGCCCGTGGACTGCTCGCTGGTGGCATTGGTGATCTGCGCCATGAGGGCCGTGACCTGCTGTACCGAGCGCTCCACGCTCGCAATCGTGGCCTGCGCCTGGGCGGCGTAGTCGGCGCCTGCGCTCACCTCCTGCGCCGACGTGCCGATCAGCGCCCGGATCTCGCGGGCCGCTTCTGCACTGCGTCCCGCGAGGCTGCGCACCTCGGACGCCACCACGGCGAAGCCCCGGCCCTGCTCGCCTGCGCGCGCGGCCTCCACGGCGGCATTGAGCGCCAGGATGTTCGTCTGGAAGGCGATTCCCTCGATCATCGCGATGATGTCCGCCATTTGTCGCGACGATGCTTCAATGGCCTGCATGGCATGGTTGGCATGATCCACCGATGCACTGCCCTCCTGCGCGACGGCGCTGCTGCGGCGGCTTTGCTCGGCCACCTGCTGGGCCGCCTCGGCGGTCTGACGCACGGTGCTGGCCAGTTGCTCCATCGAGGCCGCCGTTTCCTCCAGGCTGGCCGCCTGGTCTTCGGTGCGCTCCGAGAGATGGCTTGCGCTGTCCGCAATCGCCGCCGTGGCCTGGGCGAACACGCCCGCCTCGGCACGCACATCACCGATCACGGCCCGCAGGTTGACCTGCACCTGCCAGATGCGCCGGATCAGCGACCCCAGCACATGCGGGTGACGCCGAAGCATGCCGGATTTGAGATTGCAGGCGGCCAGCGCTCCAGCGAACTCGTCTACCTCGTCCAGCACGCGCGCCACGCCCCAATGAAAGGCCGCCAGCACGGCACCCCCGCCCACCAGCCAGATGGCCAGTTGGAGCCACCAGGCCAGTTGCGCTGGCAGGCCCAGCAGCGGTGGGACCAGGCCAGCCGCGCCGACCATCAGCAGGCCCAGCGAAAAGCGCTGAGTTAGCGTGAGACGGTGCAGCCTGCCCAGCACGTCGCGCCAGCCCACATGGCGCACGTGCCCAGCGTGCAGCTTGAAGGTATGGCGCCCGCTGGCACGTTGTTCGGCCACGCGCACATACAAGGCCTCGGCCGCGGCCACCTGCTCTCGGGTGGGCCGAAAGCGAACGGACATGTAACCCACCGGTTTCCCATCGTCCAAGATGGGCGTCACGTTGGCTTCCACCCAGTAGTGATCGCCGTTGGCCCGGCGGTTCTTGACCACTCCCGTCCAGGGCCTGCCGCGCCCGATGGTGGCCCACATGTCGGCAAACGCTTCAGGCGGCATGTCCGGGTGCCGGATGAGGTTGTGCGGCTGGCCCATCAGCTCATCGTAGGTATAGCCACTCACCTCGGCAAAAGCGGTGTTGCAGTGGGTGATGCGGCCTTGCGCATCGGTGGTGGATACCAGCAGGGTGGTTTCTGGAAAGTGGTACTCGCGCTGCGTGACGGGGAGGTTCGTTCTCATGGAAGGTCGGCTGTTGGCGGCCTGTTACCAAATGCAACGTTGACGGTATCAAGGAATGGCTCAGAACGGTTCTCATTTGCGAAGTTTTTTGCCTTGCGTCAATAAACTTCCACCGCCAGGACGAGCATGGCGTCCCACGTCACACCGCGCTTTCCCCCCTGCCAAGGGGCGCTTGCTCACCCTGCTTAGGAGCGGCTAACAAAACTCAGCGAAGCGGTCCTGGCGAGGGAGGGACGGCTTCCCTCGAGGTTGCGACGCCCAAGGGCCATCCCTTAGTTGCCGAGACCCAGGCATGGCTGCGCAGGGGCCTGCCCTCAGGTACCGGCGTCGATCCAGTCGCACCGCAAGGTGTGGCGAAGGTGCGCTCGCTTGCGCCACGCGACATACAGACTGGGCGAAAAAATGCCCAACAGGCTCACAGGCGCTGTCCAGGGCTGGCCGAACGCGCAGATGGGAAACCAGCCCACCCAGCCCAGCACCCAGAGCGTCAATGCCAAGTCCCAGGCGTGGTATTCCACCGGGTGTTCCGCCTTGTGGTCGACGTGCCACCGCTTGATGCGCTGCAGTTCGTTCACGGTCATGGGAATCTCCCCCGGGACAACGGGAGATTCACTGTAAGCATCGTGTAAGAAAAGGTCAAGAACCCCGCGGCATCCGCCAGGGATCGGGCATCAATCCAGCCGAAAGACGTCCACGGAGCGGCCCAGCGACTCTGCGCTTTCCCGCAGGTCCTGCGCGGCTGCGGCCGACTCTTCCGCCAGCGCCACGTTCTGCTGCGTAGCCGTGTCCAGCTGGTTGACCGCAGTGTTGACCTGCGCAATACCCTGGGACTGTTCCGTGGTGGCACTGCTGATCTGCTGCACCAGTGCGCCCACACGCCCAACAGCCTCCACCATGCCCTCGATGGTGGCGCCAGCCTGGTCCATTTGCTGGGCACTGCTGGCAATCTGGCCCACCGTCACGCCAATCAGGCCGCTGATTTCCTTGGCCGCGCTGGCGCTGCGCTGTGCCAGGGCGCGCACCTCGCCCGCCACCACCGCAAATCCGCGGCCCTGTTCGCCCGCGCGGGCTGCTTCCACGGCCGCGTTCAGCGCCAGCAGGTTGGTCTGGAATGCGATGCCTTCGATCACGCCCACGATCTCGCTGATGCGGGTGGACGAATGCTTCATCTCCTGCATGGCCTGGCCCACCTGCCGGACGGCCCGCCCGCCCTGCGTGGCGATGTCGCTGCTGTGCACGCTTTCGCGCGAAACCTGGGCGGCGGTCTCGGCAGTGTGCAGCACCGTGCTGGCCAGTTCTTCCATGGATGCCGCCGTCTCCTGCAGGCTGCTGGCCTGGGACTCCGTGCGTTGCGACAGGTCGGTGCTGCCGCGCGATATCTCGGCGGCCGCCTCGGTGAAGTGGCGCACCTCCGTGCGCACATCGCCCACCACCGCGCGCAGGTTGACCTGGGTCTGCTGCAAGCGCTGCATGAGCGCACCGAGCGGCTGCGGATAGTCCGCGCGCACCGTGGTGGTGAGGTTGCAGGCGGAGATGTCCGATGCGAACTGCGTTGCGTCCCGCAAGCCTTGCAGAATGCATGTCTGAAAGCGCCACAGCACGCCTGCGGCGCCCAGCATTAGCAACAACAGGCGCAATGCCACGGCTTGCATTCCCTGCAGGCCCAGCAGGTCCGGGACCAAGGCCAACACCACCAGCATCACCATCATCAGGGCCATGCGCACCTGCAAGGGCCACTGCACCACACCCTGCCACACGCCCTTGATTCCCCGATGGCGTACTTGACCCCTCTCCAGGGAAAAACTGGGCTTCCCCTCCTGGGCCTCGCGGCGCATCTGGGCATACAAGGCCTCGGCGACGGCCACCTCGGCCGCGCCGGGTTTGGTGCGCACGGACATGTAGCCGCGCGGCTTGCCGCCTTCCATGATGGGTGTGACGTTGGCGCGCACCCAATAGTGGTCACCGTTCTTGCGGCGGTTTTTCACTAGGCCGGTCCACGGCTCGCCCCGGCCGATGGTGCGCCACAGGTCTCGGTAGGCCTCGGCCGGCATGTCTGGGTGCCGAATCAGGTTGTGCGGCTGGCCGATGAGTTCTTCGTAGCTGTACCCGCTCACACGGATGAACGCAGGATTGCAGTGGGTAATTTCGCCTTTGGTATTGGTGCTGGAAACCAGCAGTTCATCCCCGGGGAAATCAAAATTCTGCTGGGTGACCGGCAGGTTGATGCGCATAAAGCCCTCCTGATGTGCCTCTAGCGGAACGCGGCAGGCGTCGCGGTTTTGTTGCCGCTTGATACTTGTGAAATCAGTATAAGGACCCCGAAAAAAAGTATGGCCCGTCCCACCCCGGCGGCGGTGCCTTCGCCCTGCACTGCTCAAAACAGCGGGGCCGTAGTACCCGGCTCGGCAGAATCTCCAGGGGTGGGCTCTCTGGCGCCCCGCGCAGCTCCACGCTGCGGACCCTGCGCCGGGACCTCTTCCACCCGAGCGAGCCCGCTGGCCCGCACGCCCAGCAGCCGCAGGCGCTTGTCCAGCGGCACCCGCTTGAGGCACTGGCCTGCCAGCTTGCGGATGGTGGGGCCGTCGGCCGTGTAGAAGGCCACGCTGTGGTCGCGCGTGGCGATCTTGAAGTCGTCGTAGCGCAGCTTGATGCCGAAAGTGCGCGCCACATAGCCCTTGCGTTGCAGATCCCCGGCCACGCGCAAGCACAGGTCGGTGAAGATGCGCGAGAGTTCCGCCCGGTCGCGCACGGCGTGCAGGTCGCGGTCAAACGTCGTTTCGCGGCTCATGCTCACGGGCTCGCTCTCGGTCACCACCGGGCTGTCGTCGCGGCCCCAGGCCACGCGGTGCATCCAGGCGCCGGTGGACTTGCCGAAGTGGCCGATGAGCCACTGCTCATCCTGCGCGGCCAGCTGGCCGATGGTCTCGATGCCCAGCCGCGCCAGCTTCTCGCCTGCCTTGGGGCCAATGCCGTTGATCTTGCGCACGTTGAGCGGCCAAATCTTGGTCTGCAGGTCTTCCTCGTAGACGATGGAAATGCCATTGGGCTTGTTGAACTCGCTGGCCATCTTGGCCAGCAGCCGGTTGGGCGCCACGCCGATGGAACAGGTGAGCCCCGTCTTTTCAAAGATGCTTTTCTGGATGAGCCGCGCCAACACGCGCCCACCCTCGCGCTGGCCGCCGGGCACGTCGGTGAAGTCGATGTACACCTCGTCCACGCCACGGTCCTGCATCACGGGCGCTATCTCCAGAATGGCAGCCTTGAAGGTGCGCGAATAGCGGCGCACCTCGTCAAAGTCCACCGGCAGCACGATGGCCTCGGGGCACAGCTTGGCCGCCTTCATCATGCCCATGGCCGAGCCCACGCCGAACTGCCGCGCGGGGTAGGTGGCCGTGGTGATCACGCCCCGGCCCACGTAGTCCTTCAGGCGCGGGAAGTCTTCCACCGGGATGAAGCGCCGCTCCCGCTCGCCCGTGCCGTCCGGCCCCTGCAGCAGCAGTTCATCCACCTTGCGGCGCCCGCCGCCAATCACCACCGGCAGACCCTTGAGCTGCGGGTAGCGCAGCAGCTCCACGGAGGCGAAGAAGGCGTCCATGTCCAGGTGGGCGATGCGGCGCAGGGGGCTTTCTTGCGGGGCTGACGCGGCGGAGGTTTCGGCGGTTTTTTCGAGTGGAGGGACGGTCACGCCCGGTATTGTGCGCGGCGGTGCGACAGGCTGCTGCCACGGAGCAACGCCGCTCCGCTGCGTCCTGCACGGCAGGCAGAAAATTCAGAGAAGTTGAAAAAACCGCCGTTGACAAACTTCCATGAACAACGCTACCGCTTGGCCAATGCTGCGCTGCGAATGCCCTGCAGCGTGCCCGTGGGCGTGATGGCCTCGGGGTCGAGCAGGCAATGCAGCACGCTGGGCAGGCCGCTGGCGCGTGCGCGGGCCAGCGCGGGGGCAAAGTCTTCCGTCCGCTCCACCCGCTCGCCGTGGCCGCCAAAGGCGAGCGCGTAGGCCTTGAAGTCAGGGTTCTTGAGCTGCGTGGCGCTCACGCGGCCGGGGTACTCGCGCTCCTGGTGCATGCGGATGGTGCCGTACATGCCGTTGTCCAGCACCACCACGATGATGGGCAGGCCGTACTGCACGGCGGTCGCAAACTCCTGGCCGTGCATGAGGAAGTCGCCGTCGCCCGCAAAGACCACCACCTCCCGCTCGGGCCACAGGCGCTTGCCGCCCACCCCAGCCGGCAGTCCGTAGCCCATCGATCCGCTCGTGGGTGCCAGCTGGCTCGCATAGGTGGTGAACGGCCAGAAGCGGTGGATCCAGGTAGCGAAGTTGCCTGCGCCATTGCAGAAGATGGTGTCGGCAGGCATCACCTCCTTGAGGTGCTGCATCACCTGGCCCATCTGCAGGTCGCCAGGGATGCGGATGGGTGCGGGGTCGCTCCAGGCCAGGTATTCGGCATGCGCGGCCTCGGCATGGGCCTGCCACTGCACCTCGACCGTGGGGCGCACGCCATTCAGCGCGGCAGCAAATGCCTGCGGCGTGGCGTGAATGGCCTGCGCGGGGCGATAGAGCTTGCCCAGCTCGTCCGCATCCGCATGGATGTGGACCAGGGGCTGCGCTGGCGTGGGGATCTCGAACAGCTCATAGCCCTGCGAGGGCACTTCGGACAGGCGCCCGCCCACCACCAGCACCAGGTCCGACGCCTTGATGCGCGCCAGCAGCTTGGGGTTGACGCCCAGGCCCAGGTCCCCGCCATAGCAGGGGTGCGTAGCCGGGAAGAGCATCTGGCGGCGGAACGAGCAGTACACGGGAATCGACCACGCCTGCGCAAACGCGGTGAAGTCGCGCACCGCCTGCTCGGACCAGCGGCTGCCGCCCACGATGGCCACCGGGCGCTGCGCGCCTTGCAGGCGCTGCGCCAGCTCGGCCAGTTGCGCGGGGCCGGGGTGGGTCTCGGTCACCTGGCAGGGCTGCGCGTCCGCCACGGTGGCGGCTTCGGTGAGCATGTCTTCGGGCAACGCAATCACCACGGGGCCAGGCCGGCCCGAGGTGGCCACGTGGAAGGCGCGCGAGATCAGCTCAGGCACGCGGGCCGGATCGTCAATCTCCACCACCCACTTGGCCATGGTGCCGAACACCGCGCGGTAGTCCAGCTCCTGAAAAGCCTCGCGGCCCTTGGCGTTGCGCGCCACCTGGCCCACGAACAGGATCATGGGCGTCGAATCCTGGTGCGCAATGTGCACACCGGCGGAGGCGTTGGTCGCCCCCGGCCCGCGCGTCACAAAGCAGATGCCAGGCTGGCCCGTGAGCTTGCCCTGTGCCTCGGCCATCATGGTTGCCCCGCCCTCCTGGCGGCACACGGTGACGGCGATCTGCGCGTCGTGCAGGGCATCCAGCACGGCCAGGTAGCTTTCGCCGGGCACGCAAAAGAGCTGCTTCACGCCGTGGGTGATGAGCTGCTGCACCAGGATCTGGCCGCCTGTGCGAGGGGTGATGGTTGTCGTCGTGTTCATATCGCGGTGGCGGGTCAAAAAAATGAGAATTCAGAACAGGGCCTGGCAAGCCCGCTGGATGCGCGCGCAGGCCTCTTGCAGATCGGCCGTGGAGGCAGCGTACGAAATGCGGAAGTACGGTGCGAGCCCCAGCACGCCGCCGGGCACCACGGCCACATGGTGCTCGCGCAGCAGGTAGGCGCAAAAGTCGGCATCGGTGCGCAGCAGCATGCCGCCGGGCGTGGTGCGGCCCAGCACACCCTCGCAGCTGGCAAAGGTGTAGAACGCGCCCTCGGGCACACGGCAGCGCAGGCCGGGCGAGGCGTTGAGTGCGGCCACGACCAGATCGCGCCGCGCCTGGAATTGCTGGCAGCGCTCGCGCACGATGTCTTGCGGCCCAGTCAATGCCGCTACGGCGGCGGCCTGGCTGATGGACGAGGGGCACGATGTGGCCTGGCTTTGCACCACGGCCATGGCCGCAATCAGCGCCTTGGGGCCTGCGCCGTAGCCCAGGCGCCAGCCCGTCATGGCGTAAGACTTGGAGACACCGTTCACCGTCAGCGTGCGCTCGCGCAGCGCGGGCAGCACGGCAGCAGGCGTGGCAAACGCGCGGCCGTCGTACAGGATGTGCTCGTAGATGTCGTCCGCCAGCAGCCACACCTGCGGGTAACGCTCCACCACCTCCAGCACCGGTCGCAGCTGTTCAGCGCTGTAGGCCGCGCCGCTGGGGTTAGAAGGTGAGTTGATGAACACCCAGCGTGTGCGCGGCGTGATGGCCGCCTCCAGCTGCTCGGGCGTGATGCGAAAGCCATTGGCCTCGGTGCAGGACACCACCACGGGCACACCGCCCGCGATCAGCACCATGTCGGCGTACGAAGTCCAGTACGGCGCGGGCAGGATCACCTCGTCGCCGGGATTCACCGAGGCCATGAGCGCGTTGTAGAGGATCTGCTTGGCCCCGGCACCCGCAGTGATTTCGTTGAGCTGAAAGTCCAGGCCGTTGTCGTGCTTGAACTTGTGCTGGATGGCGGTTTTCAATTCAGCCGTGCCATCCAGCACCGTGTAGTGCGTCTCCCCGCGCGCCATGGCCTGCTGGGCGGCCTCCAGGACATGGGTTGGCGTTTCGAAATCGGGCTCGCCCAGGCCCAGCACGATCACGGGCTGGCCCTGGCGCTTGAGCTGATTGGCCTCTTGCGTCAGGCGCACGATTTCGGAAACGCCGATGGCACCCAGGCGGTCGGCCGCGCGGAAGGCCGTGGCGGGGATGGGAGCGTTCATTGCTGGTAGGTCTCCAGGGGCTTGTCGTTGGGGGCACTGAACAGCTGGCGCAGCGTGGTGCCCAGCGGCAGGTTCAAGCTCACGTTCTTGGGCGGAATGGGGTTCACGAACCACTTGGTGTAGATCTTTTCCATCTCGCCGCTTTGCATGAGCTTGGTGAGCACGCTGTCCACCGCCGCCTTGAAGGCAGGGTCGTCCTTGCGGAACAGCAGCGCAATCGGCTCGGCGCCCAGCGGCTCGCCCACGATGCGGTAGGCCGAAGGATCCTTGGAGTTGGCGATCATCCCGGCCAGCAGGTTGTCGTCGAGCACAAAGGCATCGGCGCGGCCTGATTCGAGCAGCAAGAAGCTCTCGTGGTGGTCCTTGCCCAGCACCGTCTTGATGGGCGCGCCGCCCAGCGCACGCTCTTGCTTGCGCAGCAGCTGCACGGCCGTGGTGCCGGTGGATGCCGCAATGGTGCGGCCTGCAAGCTGGCTGATGGACTTGAGGTCCGAATCCTTGCGCACCGCCATGCGCACTTCGCTCACGTAGGTGGTCACGGCAAACGCCACCTGCTGCTGGCGTGCGGTGTTGTTGGTGGTGGGGCCGCAGCCGATGTCCAGCGTGCCGTTCTGCACCAGGGGCAGCGTGTTCTGCGCCGTCACGGCCATGTATTCGAGCTTGGCGTCGGGCGCGATTTCTTTGAGCACGCGCTCGCACAACTCCACGTGGTAGCCCACGTATTTTTCATTCGCACCCAGCGCATAGGCCATGGGCGGCGAGGTTTCGCGCACGCCCAGCACCACTTTGCCAGAGGCCTTGATCTTCTCCAGCGTCGGGGTTGCCGTCTGGGCCTGGGCGGGCAGCGACGCAAGGCAGGCCAGTGCCAGTGCTGCGGCGCCTGCAGTCAAGGTCTTTGGAAGAATTGCCATGCTCGTTGTCTCCTTTGTGTGTTGTGGTGGGCCATGAAAAAATGGGGCGTTTTGGAACACCGGCAGCCAAGGCGCCAAGGCTCAGATGACGTTCTTCTCCAGCAGAGGCCGGTTCTGCGCAATGCGGTCAACGGACAACGGCGACAGGTCCAGACTCTGGTAGCGCCCCGTCAGCATCCACTCGGCCAGCCCGCGCCCCACAGCGGGGCACTGCTGCAGGCCATGGCCCGAGAAGCCGTTGGCAAACACCAGGTTGTCGCAGGTGGTGTGCGGACCCACCAGCGCGTTGTGGTCAAAGGTGTTCATCTCGTAGTAGCCCGCCCAGGCACCCTGCATGCGCAGGGCCTCAAAACCCGGAATGCGCTCGGCCAAAGTCGGCCAGATGCGATCCTCGAACGCGGCGTACTCGGGCTCCAGCGGGGCAAAGTCGGGGTCCTGGTCAGCATCGGGCGCAAAGCCGCAGATGAAGCCCGCGCCCTCGGGCCGCAGCCAGATGCCGCTGGTGTCGATGAGCAGCGGGCAACCCGGCAGCGCCGCAGGGCTGGCCAGGTGAAACACCGTGCGGCGCTTGCCCACCACGGGCAGGTCGATGCCCGCCCAGCCGGCAATCGCAGCCGCCCACGGACCAGCGGCATTCACTGCGTAGCGGCAGGGCATCACGGTGCCGCTGTGCAGGAGCACCGCATTCACATGCCGCACGCCATCGCTGGCAGCCATGTCCAGGCCCACGGCCTCGTCGGCCACATAGCGCACGCCCTGGCTCTGCGCTTTCTTGCGCAGAGCCGTGAGCAGCAGGTAGCCATCAAACCAGCCCTCGCCCGACAGGCCCAGCGAGCCCAGCACCACATCCTGCAGCGCAAGCCAGGGGAAGCGCTGGGCCAGCTGCTGCGGACTCAGCAGCGCCACATCAGCGCCGTGCTGCTTTTGCAGCGCGTGGTTCTCGCGCAGCGTGGCCGCACCGGCCTGCGTGGCCAGGTACAGGTAGCCGCCTTCGTGCAGGCCGATGTTCGGCACATCGCCGTTGCAGGCCAGCAGCGCGCCCGTGTTGCGCAGAAAGCCGATGCCGTAGGCCGAGATCTGGATGTTGATGTCGGTGGAGAACTGCTGGCGGATGGAGCTGGCCGACAGCGCCGACGATGCCCGTGCATAGCTCGGATCGCGCTCGACCACCACGACCTCACAGCCCGGTTGCTGCAGCGTGAGGAAGTAGGCGATGGCGCTGCCGATGACGCCGCCGCCAATGATGACGATGGGGTGCGGGGCCTTAGCGATGGACATGAACGTTGCCAGCAGCGCGTGGCTTACACGTCAAACGTCACGCCCTGCGCCAGCGGCAATGCGGTGGAATAGTTGATGGTATTGGTGGCACGGCGCATGTAGGCTTTCCAGCTGTCCGAACCTGCCTCGCGCCCGCCGCCGGTTTCCTTCTCACCGCCAAAAGCGCCGCCGATCTCCGCGCCGCTGGGGCCAATGTTGACGTTGGCGATGCCGCAGTCCGAACCCGCGGCCGACATGAACTGCTCGGCCTCGCGCATGTTCAGCGTGAAGATGGATGACGACAGGCCCGCGCCCACGGCGTTGTTCATCGCAATCGCTTCATCGAGCGTGCTGTAGCGCACCACATACAGGATGGGCGCGAAGGTTTCGTGCAGCGCGGGGCCTTCGTGTTTTTGCAGCTCCACCAGCGCGGGGCGCACGTAGTACGCATCGGCACCACCCACGCCCTCCACACGGCCGCCGCCGTGCACCGTGGCGCCCAGCGCGCGGCTTTGTTCCAGCGCCTTTTGCATGCCGTCAAACGCCATGCGGTCAATTAGCGGGCCCACCAGCGTTCCGGCCTCACGCGGGTCGCCCACCTGCACGTTGGCGTACACCTTGGCCAGCTGGGGCACCAGCTGGTCGTAAATGTTCTCGTGCACGAACAGGCGGCGCAGCGTGGTGCAGCGCTGGCCGGCCGTGCCCATGGCCGCAAACGCAATGCCGCGCAGGGCCAGGCCCAGGTCGGCCGTAGGCGCCACGATGGCAGCGTTGTTGCCGCCCAGCTCCAGAATGCCGCGCGCAAAACGCGCTGCCAGGCGCGGACCCACGGCACGGCCCATGGCGGTGGAGCCCGTGGCCGACAGCACGGGCACGCGAGTGTCATCCACCAGCACCTCGCCAATGTCTCGCTGGCCGATGAGCAACTCCAGCAGGCCCTCGGGCGCATCGCTGCCGAAGCGGGCAATGGCACGCTGCGCGATGGCATGCGTGGCCAGGGCGGTGAGCGGCGTTTTCTCGGATGGCTTCCACACCACCGGGTCGCCGCACACCAGCGCCAGCGCCGCGTTCCACGACCACACGGCCACCGGAAAGTTGAAGGCCGAGATCACGCCGCACACGCCAAGCGGGTGCCAGGTTTCCATCATGCGGTGGCCCGGGCGCTCGGTGGCAATGGTCAGGCCGTAGAGCTGGCGCGACAGGCCCACGGCA
>Ga0307408_100001632_pt1 | contig 16588 bp, 10 predicted proteins | sample 322Cmetagenome_FD_202116 | JGI IMG/M metagenome (GOLD analysis project Ga0307408, IMG submission 202116) | Maize rhizosphere microbial communities from greenhouse at UC Davis, California, United States - 322HYB-C-3 | ecosystem: Host-associated > Plants > Roots > Rhizosphere > Soil | place...
GCTGCTGATTGAAGCGAGGCGCTCGAGCACCGACTGGTGCGTTGCCGAGCTGTTGCCTGGCGCGCGTCCTCGGGCGATCGCGTCGAATCGTGCATAGAGGCGTTCGAGCGGAAGGCCGTCGGCGACAACGATATCGCCGGGGAGTGTGGCGCCATCCGTCACGGTCGCGCCGAATCCGCCGTTGTGTGGTTCCGGGGTGGGCGCCGACGATTCCGCCGATGCGGCCGGTTTCTTGGGATGGTGCATGGCTCGTCCTTTGAAAGGCGTCGCCCTCACTCCCGGCGTGGTTGCGGTACTCGGTCGCAGCGGCGCGTATTGACCAGTTGTATAATGAAAGCTATGGCATTTCATCCAAGTGGTCAATAGCACGCGACGCCCGAGGCGGGCCTGCCGAGCCCGATGTCGTGACGATCACGGCGGAGAGCGTGCAACGGCTCCTCGAGCTCGTTGGTATCTCGCTTCGTCTGGACTACGCTTACGGTCCCAGTCGATGTGAGGCGCCTTATGTCACCGGCCGGCGATGTGAAGAACGACGCCGAGCGAAAGCTCGCCGAAGCCGTGAACCGCGCGGCGATAATCTCCTCCGACGCCGCGGCCGTCCACGAGGCCTTCGGCGCATTCGTGCGCGGGTTCGATCTCCTACGGGAGCTGAAGGATCCGCGAGCGCATCTGCAAATGATCGCGACGGTCCTGCACGCCGTCCGCGACCGTTCGCTCCAGCTCCAAGAGGAACTCGACAACCGGTCGAAGCCCGGCAGCAACTTCGATCAGGGCTAGGTTCTCCCTGCGAGCGGGCAGCCACCGTCGTCCCGCTCCACCTTCGGGCAGAAGGACGACTAGGCTCCTCGCACGGTTCTCGCATCACGAGATCCTCCACGCCCGCGACTCGGCGGGCAGAGGCGTAACGGAGGAGGTCAGGACATGCCACTCGTCAGGCGTATTTCCACGCTTGCCGTCACGGGCGCGCTGCTGCTGGGCGCCGCGTGCTCACACGACGACGATGCTCCCACAGCGCCGACTACCGCCACGATCGCGGGTACGTACAAGGCGACACGATTCGTGGTGACGAGCCCGTTAGGCACGGAAGACGTGCTGCAGCAGGGTGGGTCGGTCACGGCGACGCTCGTGGCGGATGGGACGCTCACCGGTCATGTGACCGCCCCGAGCCAGTCCGTCGATGAGGATTTCGCGGGGCGGTGGAAGCTCCAGAATGGTCAGGTCGAGATCGAAGACGTGCCGAGCGACACCTTCGTCGAGGATATCTCGTTCACGGTGGCTGGCAAAACGCTCGTCGGCGATGAGACCTTCAACGGCGTGCGCGTGGAGCTGACGCTGACGAAGCAGTAGGCTAGACGTCCCGTTCCACGCTCTTCGCGTCCGAATAGCCCTCGGGGTAGCGCTGCCGCAGCTTCGCAATGTTCGCCGCCGCGACCCGCTCGAGCGGCACCCCGAGCGCGCCGGCCGCGGTCGTTAGGCACCAGAGCGCGTCTCCCAGCTCGATCGTCACGCGCGCCACGTCGATCGCGTGACCCATGAACAGGTGCTTCCGGACGAGCCCGAGCAGTTCGCCGGCTTCCTCCGCAAGGCCCGCGGCGGCGTCGAGCAGACGCTGATCGCGCGTCAGTGCCAGGTTCAGCGTGCGCGCGGCGAGCTGCTCGTACTCCTCCATCGTCATCGGGAGCGCCGATCCCGCCATCGGGTCAATGTCACTCATAGGATACCCGGGGATCCGCCTTCGCGTACGCGAGGTCCGTGAGGAGGTTGACGGCGACGAACACGACACTCAGAAACAACACGGAGCCCTGGATCGCGGGAAGGTCGCGACGCGAGATGGCGTTCACGACATACCGCCCCAGGCCAGGCCAACTGAAGATCGTTTCCGTGAGAATGCTCCCGGTCAGGTAGTAGCCGAAGTCGAGCCCGAGGACCGTGATCACCGGGATGAGCGCGTTGCGCAGGGCGTGTCGAACGACGACCGTCCGCTCGACGAGGCCCTTGGCCCTCGCGGTGCGAACGAAGTCGCTGCCGAGCACCTCGAGCATCGACGAACGCGTGACGCGCGCGAGAAAGGCGATCGATCTGGAGCCCAGCGCGAGCGCGGGCAGGACGAGGTACTCGGCGCGACCGTATCCGGACGGCGGGAGCCACCGCAGCGTGACCGCGAACAGCAGAATGAGCAGGAGGCCGACCCAGTACACCGGAAACGAGATCCCGAGATACGCAGCGCCTAACGTGATACGGTCGACCAGCCCGCCGGGCCAGCGCGCCGTGACGACGCCGATCGAGATGCCAACGAGCGCCGCGAGCACCATGGCGGTCGCCGCGAGGAGCAGCGTCTTCGGAAATCGCTCGGCGACGTCGCGGAGAATCGGGCGCCCCGTGATGTACGAGGTGCCGAGATCTCCGCTGAGCACCCCCCCGGCGTAATGCGCGAACTGCACGGGCACCGGATCATCGAGTCGCAGCTCGCGGCGCAGTCGCGCGATCGTTTCGGCGTCGGCACGTTCACCGACCATCTCCTGCACCGGATCGCCAGGCGCGACGTACAGGAGAAGGAAGACCACCACGAGCACGCCGGCCAGCGTCGGGATCGCTAGCAGAACTCGGCGGAGGAGAAAACTGGACACGACGGGTGGTTGGGTGTCCTAGGGACGCTGCTCCGGGCCCGCGATCTTCACGTCCGTCCAGCGCTGACCATTGAAGATCGTCGGGACCTTGAAGTTGCGGATCCAGGGCTGCACCGCGTAGAGATCGTTGTAGAAGAAGAGCGGCGCTATAGGCGCCTCCGCGTAGGCGAGCGAGTCGGCGGAGCGATAGAGGGCAGCGCGCTTCGCATCGTCCTGTTCGCGCCGAGCGGCCAGGACGAGCTTGTCGAATGCCGAGTTGGCGTAGAACGAGACGTTGCCGCCCGGGCCTTTGCTGCCGGAGTACAGCAGCGGATAGAGGAAGCTGTCCGCGTCGGGATAGTCCGCGTACCAGGTCTTGAGCGTCATGTCGGTCTCGCCCTTGCGCGCCGCCTCACGCGCCGCTGCCGCTTCGCGCTGCACGAGCTTCGTGCGGATGCCGGCCGCGTTCAAGTATCCCTGAACCGCCTGCGACAGCCTGGCGATCACCGCGTCCTGCGAGTGCCAGAGCTCGACGTCGATGCCGTTCGGGTGGCCGGCCGCGGCGAGCAGCTCTTTTGCCTTGGCGACGTCGTATGCATAACGAGTCCGCGACGTGTCTGCGCCATCGAGGATGGGAGACACGACACCGGGAGCGAGATAGCCGCGACCGCCCATCAGCTGCTTGAGAATTGTCCGCGTGTCGACGGCGTAGTTGATCGCCTGACGCACACGCGGGTCGGTGAGCGGGCCCCGGGTGGTGTTGATCGCGACGTAATAAAGGATGAGCGCCGGCGCACTTTGCAGCATCGCCTGCTTTTCGTCCGTCTGCTCCCAGGCCTGCGTCTCCCCTTGGGGAATCACAAGGATGTCGACGGTGCCGCTCTCGAACTCGGCGACGGCGGTGCTCGGCTCGGGGATGATGCGTGCCGTAAGCGTGTCCGTCGCGGGAGCGCCGCCCCAGTACTTGTCGTTGCGCGCGAACTTCAGGTAGTCGTCGTGCTTCCACTCCACGAACTTCCACGGCCCGGTGCCGACCGGATGCTGGCCGAAATCGGCTGGGGTCGAGTCGGGCACGATCGACGCGACAGGCATCGCGAGAAGTTTGGGAAACGCGGCGAGGGGCTGTGCGAGCGTGATCACGACGGTTGTGTCGTTCAGTGCATCGAGCCCGGATACCGACCTGGCCTTTCCCGCCGCGAACTCGGCCGCGCCTTTGATCGGGACGAGCGGTTCAGCGCGGCCGCCTTTCGTCGCAGGGTTCAGCGCGCGCTCGAACGTGTGAACGACTTGCTTCGCGGTGAATGGCGTTCCGTCGTGGAATGTGACGCCGCGTCGCAGGTGAAACGTGTAGGTGAGCCCGTCCGGCGAAATGGTCCAGCGTTCCGCGAGCGCGGGTTCGACGCGGGCATCCGGGGTGAACCGTGTGAGGCCGTCGAACACGTACGAGACCGCCCGGCCGGTTGGGACGTCTGTCGAGAGGGCAGGGTCGAGCGAACGCGGATCATAGGTGTCGCGCGAGTCGACCAGCGAGCTTCGCTGTGGAGCCGATTCTCCACCGCGGCAGGCCGCAACGCCGTAAGTCGCGACAGCAAACGACAGTACACGAATGCGCATTGACAATGGCTGGTGAAACACGAGAACTTACCGGACCCCGGTTCCTTCCGTCAATCTACGCTAGGCTGCTGTGAGATCGTGAGTTACCTGCTGTTCGCCGATGACAACGAGGACATGCGACTGATGTTGCGTGATCTCTTTCGGTCGTCGGGTCACGAGGTGTGCCTGGCTGAAGATGGGCTCGCCGCACTCGCGTCCATTCGAGAACGCGAGCCGGACCTCGTCATCCTCGACCACAGCATGCCGGGCATGTCGGGGTTCGAGGTCTGTCGCAATGTGAAGCGGAATCCGTTCACGTCGCGAATCCCGGTGCTCATGCTCACGGCACAGTCGGAGGTCGAGAGCAAGATCGAGGGCTTCGCGGCCGGCGCGGATGATTATCTCGCGAAGCCGTTCGATCCGCGAGAGCTTCGGGCGCGAGTGACCGCACTCCTTCGGCTCGTCGAGCGCGAAGGCGATCGCAATCCAACGAGCGGATTGCCCGGTGGGCACGCGATCGAGAAGGAGATCGCGCAGCGTGTGGCGAAGGGCGATCCGTTCGCCGTATGCTACCTCGACCTCGACAACTTCAAAGCGTTTGCCGACACGTTCGGCTTCGCGACCGCCGACATCGTCATTCGTGGTCTCGGCGCCGCGATTCGCGAGTCGGCATACGCCGTGGTCGGTGAGGGCGGTGGGGATTTCGTGGGCCACATCGGTGGCGACGACTTCATCGTGGTCACAACACAGCCGCATGCGGAGGCTGTGGTTCGCGAGTGCGCGCGACGGTTTCGGGACGTCATCGCGCGGGCGGTCGGCGACGAGGCCGCGGAGAGCGGACACTTCACCGGCGTCGATCGTGATGGACACATCAAGCGCTTCCCGCTCGCTCACGTCTCCGCTGCTCTAATGCTCGTGTGCCCCCAGAATTGGGTCAGTCTGGCGCACTTCGGCATGCAGGCCGCCGACACGAAGCGACGTGCCAAGCAGCAAGGTGCAGGGAGCATCCTGATCGAGTCGGTGTAGTCGGGAGGGACTGGGGACAAGGGACTGGGGACTCGGCAAGACGGCGCTCGCAGCCACGCGCCCAGTGCAACCCCGGTGGCTCACGCAAACGTCAACGCGGCAATGCTCAAACGCGAAGCGCCACGCATCAGAACCGAATACGTCTATCGTCGCGCACTCGACGCGCGCGAGCTCTTGCCCGCGTTAGGGGTCGGCGTGGGCGTGGGCGCGCTCGCGTTTTACGTCGCATATCTGCTGCTCCAGCGGACGCCACTCGATCCGGGCAAACTCCCGGCCGCCGCGCCCGCAAAGCGCCTGACGAGCGGGGCCTCCGACTGATGGGTCATCGCCGAGCGCTGCTCGCACTCGGCTTCGTCGTCGCTGGTCTGTCGCTGGCCGCTCCGACCACCGTGTCGGCGCAGGACATTGCCTGCGACCGAGGCGACATGGAGGTCGTGGGCGTGGAGTTCGTTGGCAACCACGCCTTCACGGACGCGCAGCTCGCCATCGGTCTCGTGACGACGCCATCGTCGTGGTTTCGCCGTGTGATCAGGATCGGGACGCGACGGTGCCTCGACACGCTCGAGGTCAAGCGAGACCCGATCCGCCTCCTGTATTTCTACAACCAGCGCGGATTCACCGGAACGAAAGTCGGCGCACGCGTCGACACCGTCCGAAAGCGTGCCGTGCACGTCGTCTTCGGCATTCAGGAGGGTGACCCGATCATCGTCAAGGATCTCACGATCACGGGGCTCGACTCGGTGCCGCGGAGCGAACGCATCGTCCGAGGTCTTCCGATCAAGGTCGGCGAGCGGTTCGACAAGATTGCCATGGAGGCGGCGCGGGACACGATCCTGCGGCGTCTCAGGAACAACGGATATCCGGCGGCGGACCTTTTTCGCAGCTACGAGTCGGACTCAGCGACGCGGGTTGCGTCGGTGAAGCTCGACGTGGCAACCGGTCCGCGTGCCCGCATTGGCGCCGTGAACATCACCGTGACTCCGCGCGAGGGAGCGCACGAGCAGATCTCGAAGTCGCAGGTCCGCAAGACGCTGGGGTTCGAGCCGGGTGATCTCTATCGCGAGCGTGAGCTCGAAGATGCGAAGCGGGCATTGTATCTCTCGGACGCGTACCGCCACGTGGAGGTGGGCCCCGACACGGCGAGTCTCGCTCCCTCGGGGGATTCGACGATCGACGTGAACGTGACTCTTGCCGAGACGTTCATGCGATCGTTGCGGCCGTCGTTCGGCTGGGCGACACTCGATTGCTTCCGCACACAGGTCGATTACTCGGACGCCGGGTTTCTCGGCGGACTGCGACGGCTCGACGTCAGCGCGCGGGCGTCGAAGATCGGCGTCGGGTATCCGACGAAAGCGACTGGCGCACTCGGCGACATCTGCCCCCGAGCAAAAGAGGATATCTACAGTGACACGCTCAACTACTACGTCGGCGCAACACTACACCAGACGTCGCTGTTCGGCTTACGCATGCTCCCGAGCCTCACGCTCTACAGCGAGGTGCGGTCGGAGTACAAGGTGTACCAGCGGTACACACCTGTAGGTGCCATCTTGTCGCTCAACCAGCAACTGCCTCGCCGGATCGGCGCGACCTACGCGTACCAGCTCGAATACGGACGCACGAATGCCGAGCCAGCGATCTTCTGTGGCGTCATCGGCATCTGCGATGTGAACGAGCAGAACTTTCTCAAGCGGTCAGGGCGCCTCGCCACGGTGAGCGTCACGCTCGGGCGCGACAGGCGAAACAACGCCTTCTACCCGACGGGCGGCTCTACGGTGTCCCTCGAGCTGCGAACTGCGAGCCAGCTCGTTGGGTCGGACCCCGATCTGCAGTTCAATAAGGTCGTGGGAGATGCAAGCTGGTATTGGGCGCTGCCCAGAAACTCGGTGCTCGTGGCCCGCTTGCGCGGGGGCCTGGTGTTCGGGCGGGAAGTGACGCTGGGCACCGATACGACGGTATTCATACCGCAGCAGGAGCGGCTGTTTGCCGGCGGAGCGAACACCGTCCGAGGGTACAAGCAGAACGAGCTGGGTCCGGTAGTGTATTTACCAGACACGGTAAAGGTCTGTAGTGCGCCGACCGGGGCGTGCGTCTACCCGACCGTGGACGCGCCCGACACCGTGTATTTCTCGTCGGATCCGGCGAAAAGATTTCGTACACTCCCGGTTGGTGGTAACAGTGTATTGGTGGCGAACCTCGAGCTCCGCATGCCCAGCCCATACATCTCCGACAAGCTGCAGTTCGCGTTTTTTGCGGATGCGGGTCAGGTGTGGACCCGCGGCGGCGCCGGCATCGAGGAGTCGTTCAACAGCCTGCGCATCACTCCCGGGGTAGGCATACGCCTCGCGTCGCCAGTGGGCCCGATCCGCCTCGACGTTGGGTTCAACCCGTATCAGCGTCAGTCGGGTGCGGCGTATTGGGATGCTCCCGCGCAGGCGGGCGAGGCCCCGCTGTATTGCATCAGTCCCGGGAACGGATTGCCGGTGACCGGGTGGCACAAGGGTGCCTACGGAGAAGACGAGAAACCGGCACAGCAGGCACCGACGAAGGAGTGCCTAACGTCGTATCAGCCTCCCAAGGCATCGAGCTTCTGGAAGCGACTGAGCTTCCAGGCCTCGATTGGCCAGGCGTTCTGACGGACGTACGCACGTGACGCGCCGCCGACTCGTCGTCCTCTCCAGCGCCATGACGCTGCTCGGGCTCGGGCTGCTCATCGCGATCGTCGTGGGCGGCGTGCTCAAGACGCAGTTCGGGCGGGACTTTGCCCGCGACTACGTCGCGCGGCTCGTCGCGCCGAAGGTAAAGGGGACGCTTTACGTCGGGCGCATCAGCGGGCTCTCGTTCGGGGGCGCGACGATCGACTCGGCCGAGATTCGCGGGCCGGACGACTCGCTGTTCGTTGCGCTGCGCCGCCTCACCGTGCGTTGGGACCCGCGCGATCTCGTCGACAAGCGTACGCTGCTCAGCCTTCTCGACATCGACGGGCTCGTCGTGCATCTCCGGAAGGACTCGACGGGGACCTGGAATTACAAACGGGTCTTCCCGCCCGGGCAGAACAAGAAGCGCGTGTCTGGCGCGGAACGTGGCTGGGGCGACTACATCGTCGCGGATTCCGTCCTCCTCCACGGCGCGACGGTCCTCCTTTCGATGCCATGGCATCCCGATGACTCGCTCCGTGGCGCCCGACGCGACAGCGCGATCGCGCGGAACCTAACGCGAACGGACAAGGAGGTGCGTCGCGCCGGCAGCGGGTTCGAGCGCACGTGGCGCTGGAGCAACATCCAGGTCGTGTCCGGATACACGAGGCTTGCCGACCCGGACAGCGTGGGCCGTCTGTTTCAGATTACGAAGCTCAACGCCGATGAGATGGACCCGCCGTTCAAGTTCCGGAACGTACGGGGCGGTGTGCGGCAGACGGCGGACTCGTTATGGGCGGATGTGGAGCACTTCGATCTGCCGGGGTCGACTGGCAAGGGTGGAGGAAAGGTGTGGTGGGGGAGCGACCTGCCGACGCGCTACGACCTTCGCATCGTCGGCGACTCCGTCTCGCTCGCCGATGTCGGCTGGGTGTATCCGACGCTGCCGTCGACGGGCGGCGGCTCGATGGTGCTCAACATCCGCAACGAGAAGAATCTCTCGATCATCGACTACGCGCTGTCCGACATGGATGTGCGGACGACGCGGTCGCGCCTCAAGGGGAACATGACGTTCGGCGTCGGCGGGCCTGTCCTCATCGTAAAGGACCTCGCGATGGAAGCCGCGCCGATGAACTTCGATCTCATCCGCGCGCTGAACGGCAAGCCGTTTCCGTACGATTGGCAGGGCGACCTCACTGGAACCGTCCGCGCGCGCGGCGGGCCGGTGAACCGGTTCCACGTCGACGATGCGCGCGTGACGTTCCAGGACGCGAACGTGCCCGGTGCCGTGACGCGCGCGACGACGCGCGGCGATCTCGACATTCTGTTTCCGGCCTTCACGAGGTTTCGCGGCTTCGACGTGAACGTCTCGCAGCTCGACCTGCGGACGCTCGTCTACCTCAACAAGAACTTCCCGCGCGTGACCGGGATCGTTTCCGGCACCGCGACGCTCGACTCGCTGTGGTTCGACGTACGATTCCGGAACGCCGACCTCACGCATCGCGATCGCGCCGGCGAACCCACACGCGCGACTGGAAGCGGCCGAGTCACGATTGGCGAGAAGTTCGTGAGCTACGATCTCGCGCTGAACACCCAACCGATCTCGTTCACGACGCTCTCGTTGTCCTACCCGTCGCTGCCACTCCGCGGATCCTACAAGGGCCCGCTCCGGATCCAGGGGACCATCGACGATCTCGAGGTCACAACGGAGTTGACCGGGCCTGGCGGGACGTTCAGCTACGACGGTCGAGTGGACGCCTTCCCCAAGACCTACGCGGCGAAGGGAACGCTGACGTTCTCGAACCTCGACGCGCGAACGCTGCTCGCGAGCGACACGATCCCGATCACATCGCTGAACGGCCGAGTAGAGCTGGATGTGAAGGCCGACTCGTCATCTCGCGATTCTACCCTAACGAGCCTCGCTGGCGTCGTGTCGGCCACCCTCGACCGGTCGCTCGTGGACAGCATGCGCGTGTATCAGGCGACGGCGCGGATCGGCTTCAACAACGGCCGCATGCGCGTCGACACGCTCCACGCCGAAACAGTGGGCGGCATCGTCAGCGCTCATGGTGCGTTCGGCCTGACGAGTGCGGTGACGGACTCGCTCCGATACACGGTCAAGATCGATTCCCTGGGAGGGCTTCGTCGCTACCTCGGGGCGGCCCCGGAACCGGTTGTGGACGGCGGCGTTGCCGCACCGAGCGATTCGATCGACGGGACCGTGAACATCGGCGGGTCAGTGCACGGCAACCTCGATTCGCTGGTCGTTCGCGGCGACAGCCTGGCCGCACACGACGTCTGGATTCGCGGCGATCAGGTGAAAGCCGTTGTCGGTGGCTTCGAGTACAACAACGTCAGGGGCGCGATCAGCGGAGGCCTCAGCGTTCGCCTCGACACCGCGGTCGTTGCGAACATGGGCATCTCGAGCGGCACGCTGGCATTCCGCGCGAGCGACATCCACAATGGCCAGTTCAGGGTTGAAGCAGCCAGCGTCAACGGACCGTCGCTGCTCGTGCTCGGGGAGGGGTCGATGTTCGGTGACACGACCACCGTGCGACTCGATAGCGTCGTGCTCTCCGTCCGCGATCATCGGCTCACGCTCGAGCGGCCGACGACGATCGTGTCCCGCTCGGATGGCTTCGCGCTCGACACGATTCGCCTCAGGGACATCCACTCCGGGTTGTTAACGGTCGCCGGTTCCGTTCCCGTTGCGGAGCCCGTGTCTCTTTCGATCCGTGCTGATAGCGTGGAGCTCGGAGATATCGGAGAGCTCATTCAGGCGAACGTTCCATTTGGCGGGCTCGCCACAGTGTCCGTCGACGTGAGCGGCGCGCGGCGCGACCCGCGGATTGCGATCGACGGACAACTCGACGAGCCGCGTTTCGGCGAGGTTCACCTCGACCGTGCCACCTTCGGCGGAGCGTACGCCGCGAAGCGCATGGAGTCGCGGGCGGAGCTGTTCCGCGAGGGTAAGTCCGTGATGTCAGCGAACGCGTCCATCCCCGTCGATCTCCAGCTGGCGTCGACGCCGACGCGCATGCTTCCTGATTCGCTGCGCGGTAAGATCCGCTCGGACAGCGTGCAGCTGGCGATTCTCGAGACCGTGTCGCCGGCGGTTGTGAACGCGTCAGGCACGTTTGCGGCCAACCTGGATATTGGCGGCGTGTGGCCGCGGCCACAGCTGTCGGGCAACATAACGATCTCCAACGGCGCGCTCGGACTGGCGCCCCTTGGTGGTGTCAGGCTGTCCGATCTCAACGCAACGCTCGAGTTCCTCGGTGACAGTCTGTCCATTCAGCGATTCAACGTGGTCACGCGGGAAGAGCGCGTCGGAAACCTCTCGCTCAGTGGGTTCGCGAGTCTCGCTGATCGCGATAACCCCCGGTTCGACCTCACGGTCAACGCGCGCAACTTCCATATCATCGACAAGCCACGTGTCGCTCACCTCGATATCTCCGTGTCGAACCTCCGATTGGCTGGATCCTACGATCGGTCGACACTCACGGGCCTCGTCGTGGTCGATCGCGGAACGATCTTCATCCCGGATCTCATCGACAAGCAGGTCATCAGCCTCGACAGCCCGGACCTCTACAACATCATCGACACGACGCTCACCGCGAACCGCACGCTGTTGCCGAAGGCTCCGCCAGCACTCGTGCGAAATCTGTCGGTGGAGGACGTACAGATTCGGATGGGCAACGACGTGTGGCTGCGATCAGCCGAAGCAAACATCAACCTGGGCGGGTCGGTGGCGGTGCGTAACCCCCAAGGGGCATTGGGGGAGCGCGCGTTCGACCAGCTTGCCCTCGAGGGAACACTGACGACGAACCGCGGCACGTATCGACTCAATCTGGGGTTCGCGCAACCGAAGTTCGTTGTCGAAACGGGAACCCTACAGTTTCTCGGCGATCCCGATTTCAACGCCGTCTTGAACATCAATGCGACGAACACCGTGCACCGGATGACGGCGACCGCGAGTTCGAGCGAGCAGGATCTGCGTATCCGGGTCCATATCGGCGGCACGCTCGTACGGCCGCAGCTTTCGCTGTCGAGTGCGGACAGTCTGCTCAACATCTCGCAGACGGACCTGATCAGCTATCTGCTCACCGGCGGGCCAAGCTTCGCCGTCAACAGTCAGACGGCGGCGGCCAGCTTGCTGCGCGGGTTCGGCGGCTACCTCGGCGATCAGCTTCGCGGTTTCGGCCTCTTCGACGAGGTCGATATCGAGGTCGGTCGTCAGGCAGGTCCTTCAACCCAGAGTACAGCAGCCCAGTTGTTCAGCGGCGCACGGCTCGGCGTCGGACGGCAACTCGGAGATCGAGCGTTCGTGAGTGCGACCGCTGGGCTCTGCCAACTTGGATCACTGCTCGGTGGTAGCGGCACGAGCACCTCCGGCAACCTCGCGAATTCGCTCGGCGTAAAGGTCGACTATCGGCTGAACGAGAACCTCGGCGTGTCGGCAGGTTACGAGCCGTCTACCAGCGCGCTCCTATGCACCGGCGTCGGTTCAACACGGGGCTGGGCGCCGACGCCGCCCCAATTGGGGTTCGATATTTTCCGGACGTGGCGGTTCTGAGACGGCGCGTCCTGCTCATCATCAATCCCGGGTCTCGACGAGGCGTGCGCCGTCAGGCGCAGGCCCAGTCGGCGTTCGCACGTCGCGGTGTGGCTTGCGACATCGTGCTCACCGAACGACCCGGTCACGCCGCCGAAGTGGCCGATCAGCGCGGGCGTGACTACGACGCCGTCTTCACTCTCGGTGGCGACGGAACTGTGATGGAGGTCATAGGGACGCTCGCCCACAGTGACGTACCAATCGGCGTGCTTCCCGGCGGGACCGGCAACCTCATTGCACGCGTCCTCGGGATTCCTCTCCGTGTTGCTAAGGCGGTGGACGTGCTGCTCGATGGTGACGAGGCGAGGATCGATCTCGGGTCGATTGGTGGGCATCGGTTCGCGTTCGCCGCTGGCGTGGGCGTGGATGCGGCGATGGTCGAGACGACTACGCCAATCCTGAAAGGCCGATTCGGCGTGCTCGCGTATTTCTGGACGGGGGCACGTGCGGCGCTGAAACATGAGCGTTTCACCGTCACCGCTACGGTGGACGGGACCCGGCATGAGCGCGTCGCGACCATGGTCATGGTGGCCAATTTCGGTGCGGTGTTCCGCGATCTGATCACCCTGGGACCCGGAATCCGACAAGATGACGGATTGCTGGACTTGTGCGTCTTCTCTCCGAAGGGCTTCAGGGACTCGGTGCGCGTGACCTGGCGCTTGCTGCGCAAGGATTTCCGCACGGACCCCTGCATGCTCTACACAGCCGGCCGGAGCCTCCGAATCGAGACGGATCCGCCGAGGCCGGTGCAGGCAGATGGAGATCTCGTGGGAATGACGCCATTCGACGTCGTGGTAGAACCATTGGCCGCGCACGTTCTCGTACCGCGCCAGCACCGCGCCAACGGACAATAGGGCGGCGTGTCCATCGAATCCGCACCGATCACCGCTGACGAGCGGTGGTCGCCCGATGAGCTTGCGCTGCTCGAAGCCTTGCCGCCTTCGCTCGGCAGCAGGATTCGTACGCTTCTTCGTGATCGGGATCACTATCTCGCGCTGCACTCCGCACTGATCGACGTCGAACGCGCGACGTCGCTGGATGAGCGGCTCCGCATCTTCGTGCACGCCATCCACTCGATCGGGTACGGTCGCGTGGGGATCGCGATTCGAGAAGGCGACCACGAAGGTCCGCGATGCATCGCCGTAGGCATGGAGCCGCACGACGTGCTCGCGCTGAGCGATCTTCGCCACGGTGGGGCCGAGTGGGGAGTGGGCGGGACACATGTGGTGCCGCTCACAACTCCGGCCGGCCACCTCGTTGCCACGCTGGTCCTCGGCGATCCGGGCGATGAGGGGCCGGCCGCGCTCGCGCGGTTGCGCATGATCGAGCTGTTCGCGCAGCAGGTCGTCCACCACGTCGAGCAGGTGCGCCTGTCGGAGCTCACGGCTCGTCAGGCGGAGCGGCTGCAGCGGCTTCAGGTTGTGGGCAACGCGATGGCGCGCTCGCTCGACGAGCGAGAGATCTCGCTCGAGGTCGCGCGCGGCGTATCGCGGCTGATCGCCTGCGACAGCGTTGTCGTCGTGCATCCCGACCTCGAGCAGGCGACCGTGGCGCCGCTCGTGAGGCTGATCGGCGAGGTCGAGCTGCCATTGCCAGAGGCGCCCCTCGGTGAGGGTGTCATTGCGCGCGTCGCGCGCACGGGTCAGCCGGTGCTCGTGGCGGAGCCGCATCCGGACGCCTCGGAGCTCATCGGCGCCGATGCGCTCGTCGTGGCGGCGGGGACACCGGTGGGTTCTCTGCTCGCCGTTCCGCTGCGGGTCGGGCGGCATCTCGTGGCGGTGCTCGCGGTGGCGAGCGCTCGCCGGGATGCGTTCGGTGACGAGGATGCCGATCTTCTGCTCACGATGGGCGCGCAGGCGGCGAGCGCGCTGAGCAACGCCCGGCTCTATGCGGAGAGTCAGCGCGAGCGACGTCAGACGGAAGCGCTGGCCGACGTGGCGAGAGCCGTGAGCGAATCGCTGCGAATGGGTGAGGTGATGCGTCTCATCATGCGTCACGCGATGTCGCTGCTCGGCGCCGAAGGCGCATGCGTCGGGCTTCGTCGGGATGACTATCTGCACGTCGTAGCGGCCGGCGGCAGCGGCGATCTTCTCGCGGGCCTCATGCTGCCCGTGCGGTCGAGCATCAGCGGGCGGGCGGTGGTGACCCATGCCCCGGTGATCACGAACGACGTGCCGAACGACCCGGACGTGAGTCATCAGGCGCAGCGCCTGGTGCGCATCCGCAAGACGGTCGTCGTGCCGCTGTCGACGGCGCGCGGCGTGATTGGCACGCTGTGCGTGTTCAACCGGACGGCGGATTTCGATCAGGACGACGCAAGGGTGCTCCAGCGTCTCGCGGACCACGTGGCGGTGGCGATCGTGAACGCGCGTCTGTACGAGGAGCTGGCGGAATCGAGTCGCGAGTGGACCGTGGCGTTCAATGCGATTCCCACCGGCATGGCCGTCATCGACGACGACGGTCGCATCGTTCGCTACAACGCCCGGGCGCTGCAGCTCGGTCATTTCGAGACGCACCGTGAGCTCGTGGGACGCCAGTTCTACGAGGCCGTGTTAGGCGACGCGCGCACCATCGGCGATGGCTGCCCGTTGTCGAAGGCGCTGCAGGACTGCGTGCTGGGGCGCGCGACCATGCGGTCGGAAACGCGCGGGCTGCTCTTCGACGTCATGGCGTCTCCACACCCTAACGGCGGCGCGGTGGTCACCTTCGATGATGTGACCGCGATTCGCGCGCAGGCCGAGGAGGATCGGGTGCGCCTGGAAGCGCTCGCGCAGTCGGAGGCGCGATACACGGAGCTCGTGGAGTCGGCGTCGGACGCGATCTTCACGGTCGACGCGGAAGGGCGGTTCACGTCGGTGAACCGCGCGCTCGAGATCGCGACGGGACGCGCGCGAGACAAACTGCTCGGCGAGCATTTCTCGTCCGTGATCGACACGCGCGACCACGACGCCATGCAGCACGCGCTCGGTGAGACGCTCAAGGGGCGGCGTCAGCGCCATGAGCTCCGCTATCTCGACGCCAACGGCGTCTCCCGGCCAGGCGCGATGCTGACGGCTCCGGTGTTCGAAAGCGGGAACGTGGTCGGGCTGCTGGGGATCGTCCGCGACATGAGTGAGGAAAAGCTGCTCATCGAGCAGCTCGTGCAGCAGGAGAAGCTCGCGGCGATCGGTCAGCTGGTGAGCGGGGTCGCCCACGAGCTGAACAACCCGCTCGCGAGCGTGATGGCCTTCTCGCAGCTCGTGCTTGCGAGCCCGGGCGACGATGCGGAGCGAGACGAATCACTTCGGACGATCCACGCCGAGGCCAAGCGCGCTGCGAAGATCGTCTCCAACCTCCTGACGTTCGCACGCCAGCACCCGCCGCAGCGGACGACAACGCGGGTGAACGAGGTCATCTCGAGCGTGCTCGAGATGCGTCGTTATGCACTGGCCGTTCACGGTGTGGAGCTCGATGGGCGTCTCGACGCTTCGTTGCCCGCGATCTGGGCCGACCCGTTCCAGCTTCAGCAGGTCATCCTCAATCTCGTCGGGAACGCCGAGCAGGCGCTCTCGGCGTGGCACGGCGAGAAGCGAATCGTAGTGACGAGCGAGACGCGCGGCGCTCGGATCGTGGTGACGGTAAGTGATTCGGGGCCGGGCATTCCCGCCGCGGAGATCGATCGCGTCTTCAACCCGTTCTACACGACGAAGGGCATCGGCAAGGGAACGGGACTCGGCCTGTCCGTGTCCGACGGCATCGTCCGGGAGCACGGCGGATCCATCCGCGTCGAGTCCGCGGGCGGCGGCGCATCGTTCATCGTCGAGCTGCCAGTGACAGTGCCGCCTGGCGGCGCGCCGGTCGATGCCGTCGCCGAGCCCGAAGTGACGCCGTCAGGCAGTCGCCCGCTCAACATCCTTGTCGTCGACGACGAGCGGGCGATTCGGTCCGCCATCGTCAGGTACTTCGCCGGCCTTGGCCACACGGTCGACGCCGCGGCCACCGGCGTGGAGGCCTACGCGCTGCTCGAGAGTCGGCGGTACGACGTGCTCCTGCTCGACCTTCGGATGCCGGATACGGGCGGCGATGAGATTTATCGCGAGCTCGTTGAGCGCGATCCATCCCACGCGGCCCGCGTC
>Ga0307408_100001633_pt1 | contig 16575 bp, 15 predicted proteins | sample 322Cmetagenome_FD_202116 | JGI IMG/M metagenome (GOLD analysis project Ga0307408, IMG submission 202116) | Maize rhizosphere microbial communities from greenhouse at UC Davis, California, United States - 322HYB-C-3 | ecosystem: Host-associated > Plants > Roots > Rhizosphere > Soil | place...
TTATCATTAATAATATTAATTCTCAAATAGGAATATAGATTATTTGAGAGTGATTCAGCAGGTTGGATGGTAGCACGGCACTCCAACCCACTCAACTTATCGGCTCTATAAGTCCAAAGTCACCGACACCAGAAGCGTGCGTGGAGCGCCAGAGGTGATAAAGCTGCGCGACACGGAATTCCAATAACTCTTATCGGCAAGGTTCTGCAGGTTGAGATGGAAGGTGAGTGCTTTACCAGACATCTCCGTCATGTAGCGACCACCGAGATCCACAGTTCCCCATCCTGCGATGCTCTGGGTATTGCCCACATCGGCTTGGGCATCGCTAAATGCCGTAATGCGACTGGTGAGTGTTAGCCCCGGCAGCGCCGCAAAATCGTATTCGCTGTTCAGCACCAAGTTGTAACGGGGAATGCCTATCGCATCTTTACCGTCATTGAGGCCTTCGCGGGTGCGGGTTTGCTCGGCATCAATGTAGGTAAAACCGCCCAACAAACGCATCTGCTCCAGTGGTTGGCCAAAGATCGACAGCTCCACACCGCGGTTACGCTGCTCGCCGTCGGCGGTAAAAATATTCGCGCTATTGGTGAAAGTATTGGGCTGGGCGATCTGGAATACAGCGGCGGTCAGGCCGAAAGTACCTGCGTCGTACTTAATACCGCCCTCGTACTGCTCAGTGATCGAGGGTGGCAATAACTGACCTTGGTTAGCGGTGCCGTTGGGCGCAATTGAGCCTTGCGCGAGACCCTCGCTGTAGTTGGCGTAGAAAGAATAACTACCTGCCTTAACCAGCAGCGCCGACAGTGGAGTGACTTTACTGGCTTTATCTGTGCGGATCTGAACACCGGAGCTAAAGGCACCACTTTCCAAAGTCTGGTCTCGTGCTCCCAGTGTCAGCAGAACGGTGTCATCGATAAAACCGAAGGTATTCAGCAAGCCAACACTGGTTAATTTCACGGCGCCATTTTGCAACAGCGGGTCATAACTCAATGTCGGTTTGGGCAGATTTGCCGTCTCGTAAATATTGCCGGTGTAGACACCGGACGCATGTACCAAGCGCCCGGTGGATGTGCGGTCGAGATTGCTGTAGGTCAATGCATAACGGTTACTCACTGCGCCCCAATTGAACTCACCGCGCGCGCCGGTCTCGTAAGTTTCAACGTCATAGGTACCACGGAAGCCGCCGACCCGTGCGGTGAAATCCCCGGCGTTGTTGATGATACGGCGCATTTGTGAGGCAGCATAAAAGTACTCCTCGTCCCCTTCAGACTGGCCGTAGTTGGCGTAAATTGAGAAAGCCGGATCGAGTTCATACTCTGCTGCCGCCATCCAGTACTTTGCGTTGGTATCGATAAACTCCCAGCTGTTGGAGAAGTTGTGCTGATTGTCTGGCGCTTTGGGCAATGCAAAACCCTGGCTGTAAGTCATATTGGCCGTGTGGCCATCGGTGCGACGCTCTTGATTTGCCGCATCTACACTGACTTTCAGTTTTGTACCCCGGTAATCCAAGGCCAGCGATTGATTGTTGGTACTGTCCTCCTGCCGCTCGACTGGTGTATCGCCATCCCGCGTGAGCGCGTTCAACCGCACGCCCCAAGCGTTGTCCTCACCAAAGCGACGCCCCAAATCAAGATGCCCGCCGAGCTGTGAATCGGAGATATAGCTGCCGGTAAGGCGTGTTAGCGGTTCGTCTGCCGCGCGTTTACTGACCAGATTCAGGTTGCCACCGACTACCCCAAAAGGGCCAACACCGTAGAGCATAGAGGCCGGGCCTTTGAGCAAATCAACCCGCTCATAAAATTCCGGGGTGAGCCGCCGGCCATCGGTCATGCCATACAACCCGTTCACACCTACCTGATTAGTAAACAGCGGAAGGCCGCGCACCATAAAGGTTTCGGTATCGCCATACTCGGCCATGGGGCTGCGCACCGAGGGATCGACCGCAACCACATCAGAAATCCGGCGCGATTGCTGATCCCGCGCAAATTCCTCAGTGAAGCTTTGGGTGCTGAAGGGTGTTTCGAACACATCCACATTGCCGAGGATACCCATGCGACTTGCTCTCGCGACCTGCCCGCCCGAGTAGGCTTCGGGCAACTCCCCTTGCAGCGCATTCGCCGTCACCTTCACCGTTTTTAATTGCCCGACGGGCACCGCTGGTTTCAGACTAAAGCTACCATCAGATTTAATAACCGTTTCCAACCCACTGCCTTGCAAAATCGTTTGCAATCCCGCGTATGGAGTGAAACTTCCTGTTAATTCCCGTGCCTGTTTTCCCTCTACCAAACCGGGCGTAAATGACAAGGTAATTCCCGCTTCACTGGCGAAACGGTTGAGTGATTGCGCGAGTGTTCCCGCCGGTATCTGGTAACTCTTATGAATCGATGCGGATTCAGCTGGCGCCACCTGTGCAACAGCCGTACTGCCGCAAGCGAGGCCGATACCAACACCCAAAACAGTGGCGCGCAGAATGCGGGCTATCGGCCTTAATAAAAAATAAGAAGTTGAAAAATGCGTGGATAAATTGTCAGTGGATGAAAACGGCGGCATAAACTGATGGCTCCAAAAGGAAGTAAATAAGTGGCTTTCAGGTGTTATGCCGAACGAGAAATAAAAAGGTGACAGCAATAGGCGCAGAAAATAAAAATAATTTTTACGGCGACGTAATCGTGATCCAATAATCGGTGATACGTGAAATATGGATAGGCAAAGTACCCGCAACAACAGTCAAAACTTGTAGGGGATTTTTGAGTTGGAATACGCCGGAAATACGCAGATCGGCAACCGCCGGGTCGCAGCGCAACACACCCGAATGGTAGCGCGCCAAATCCGCAATAAAATCGCCCAGACGTTGATTGTCGGCAATGATCTGGCCATTCGCCCAAGCCGCTGCGGTGTGGTGATGATCTGCCATAGAGTGAATTTTTTTACGATCAAGCAACGCTTTTTTTCCAGCATCCAATCGGGTTTCGATTCCGGTCTCAGTAGGTTTTAACGCAACTGCGTGTTCATAAACGTCTACTTGAGTGATGTCGGCAGCCAAAGTGCGCACGGCGAAGCGAGTGCCTAATGCGCGGATGTTTCCTACCGGTGTTACAACAATAAATGGACGTTTGTGAGCGAGGTTATTGATGACTTTATCAGTGAGATTATCGGGCGCGGTTTGAATCGCAATTTCACCGCGATGCAAACGAATCAAGCGCTGCTGCGCATCAAATTGCACATCTACCAAAGTGCCGTTGTTGAGCTGCAATTGGCTGCCATCAGGCAAGGTGATCTTCCGCTGCTCGCCGGTCGAGGTGCGATAGTCCGCCGTCAACACCTGCAATTGGCGATAGGCCGTCCAAGTCACAGGCAACGCGGCTGCCAGTAGCGCGATAGATAACAACTGACGCCGATCCAACCGCTGGCGACCGAGCACTGGCCGACTCAATCCACCCGGCACACTGCCCATCATCTCTTTCAATTGCATGGCCGCCCGCCATGCACGCTCGTGCTCGGCATTTTCCAATCGCCAGGCTTGCAATTGCGCCTCTGCTTCCGCCGTGAGCCTGCCCTCTTGCATTTGCACCAGCCAAGCGGCGGCGCGGGCAATTACCTCGGGCGGAGGGGCTAAAACATCGCGGTTATGCACTGGGCAAACCCCTGTTGCATGTAGCGTTTGATGGTGCGCTGCGAGAGCTTCATCTGCTGCGCAATTTCGTTGTAAGTCAGCCCGTGAATTTGGGAAAGGAGAAACGCCTGACGCACTTGCCGGGGTAACTGATCCAGCAAGGCATCAATACGATGTAAGGTTTGCAAGAGGATTTCCTGCTCTTCCGGCGAAATGCTAGAGGCTTCCGGCAAGTTGGCGAGCGCTTCCAGATAAGCCTGCTCCAGCGAACGGCGGCGCAGATGATCAATCACCAAGCCTTTAGCTATCGCCCATAAATAGGCGCGCGGTTCTTGCAGCTGTGGTTGTGACGATGGCTGAACAACCTCCCCTCGCCTGGCCAATATCCGCACAAACGTATCCTGCGCCAAATCCGCCGCTACGTGCGAACACCCTATACGCCGCCGCAGCCAGTCATGTAACCAGCTGTGATGGATCTGATAAAGATCGGCAATAGAGGAGTTGTCGGTGGATGGCAACATACAAAGCGCTGCAAGTGGGTATGCGCGCCATGCTGTCACAAATGAGATGCATTCGCAATAACAGGCGCAATAATTGTAATTCTGCTCATCTGCAAAAACCCTTGTTAGCCAGCCTTTTCAGCACCGAGTTGTATCGCGACGTAGGCATAGTCGTACTCTGCGGCCTCACCGCCTCCATGTTGTTAACGCTGAGCTTCTTACTTGTTTATTGACAGAGGTATTAGACCCGGAAGCGGGTTGGCGAGATAAACTGGCGCGGTTTGTGCCACGAAAAAAATTTGGCGAGCAAATAAAAAAACGGGCAGAGATTTTCACAACCTCTGCCCGTTTTTTGGGACTGTTAAAATTCAGTTTCAATTTTTCAGGGGAGTCTCTTGATGAAAGCCAAGGTCACGCCTGTGCATTTAATTCAAACTCGTAACTTACAGTACATTTAAAGCCAATCTGAGGAAGCCATTCCACCTTTACGATATCGCCCCCCTTGAAATCTTTGATATCTCCATCGACCTTAGGAAGCACAGAATCCAGATCAATTACTTTCGCCGGCAAACTAACTTCAACATCAAATATATTAATCTTATCTCCTGATGACTGCACCATCCTAAGCGAAGTGGGCTCGGTAATTTCCATCAATGCTTTCACATTTTCGCCTTCATCATCAACAGTTATATCGCAATTCGCGTTGCTTGTTATTTTGCTATTGTCATAAACTTGTTTACCTTCAATTATTTCAACAACCTCAGCAATGCACTCATGCTCATCAGCCGTATAAGAAACGTTAGAAGTATAATTTATATCCAACCGAAATGCATTCGAAATGACCCTGCATCGATTGACATACCTTAAAAAACTGGATGTCTCAATAATATAATTCCAACCACTAACCTCTACCCCAACACTAGACAAAACTTTAATTCCATTAATCTCCAATGAGGTAAAAAGTTTCCAGCCATTCGCCATTTTATCAAAGAGAGACAATAGCTTTTCGAAGTAAGGAAGAAACTTTAAACTTACGCCCTCCCACTGATCTAAACAGAGTGAAATAGTAATGTTAGCCTGCCTATCATTTTCATCCAATAATTTCTGATAACTAAAGCTAAGCAATTTATTGCAAGCAGTTCCTTTAAAAGTAAACGATTTAGTTCCGACTGAGATGCCACCTTGAATATCATCAAAGAACTCAATTAAGTTTGTATTATTTTGAACTAACCATAGTTTTTGCGTTGCAGAAAATTTTCTCGTTAAAATACTAAAAGTACCTTCATTTTTTCCAAAAATCTCATCGAATAGCTTTGACCCTTCAATACTAATTGCAGTTGAATTTATTTGAAGATCCTCACCGCACTCAATCAACCTTATATGTTTTTCCATATACTCTTTCGCACTTTCACTGCTAATCATCATGCATAAGGGAACATCTTCTTTTGCGTAAACTTTAATCGATGTTGTACCATCATCATGAGAGGTTTTCACTAAAAATCTAGGATCTAATGATTCTAGCGCTTTGCCGGATGCGCGATGGATATTGGAAATTGCACTTGCAATATAACTTTTTGGATATCCGGTTAACGCTGCTGAGAGTGTATCAATTGATTCACTGCTGCTAGGCAGCTTCCTGCCTAATTCGACGCGAGCAGCACCTTCTGCTTTTTCTTTCCATATTTTCAAATCACTAATAGTGTATCTGTTTACGTCCCTATCTATATCAATAGAGCAATTTGAGCAAAGCCATATACCGTTCTCTATTGATTTCCTCTCTAAAACGGTCATTGATTTATCGTATCTAGCTCCCCCTGGCGACGCCGCACAAATATGTGCCGCCACCCCAATACTGCTGACTTTATCGCCAGATGATGGTCCAGATGTTGGCACACGACAATCGGGATTTGAACATCGATTTGCGACCCTTGATTTTAACCTTTCGATTACTGATCTACCAAAATTGTCTCTAGCCAAAATTATTTCCCCATGCACCCTAATTTTAACGCTGTTTTAAATTGCAGCTTGTAAGTAGTACCAGCATATTTCATAGACTTTGAAGCGACATGATTGAAACACTTCAGATTGACCCAGCAAAATCACCATACTCTAACAGCTGTTTATCGCAGCAATAGGCTAGATGTTTGCGGTCAGTAAAACGTCCTGCTCCTCGTTGGACACAAACGAGGAACCTAATTTAGCTGCGCCGGAAAATATTACACGTCAATTACGCCACCTAACAGCCATAGGTGAATATAGGCGTATTTTCTACGATCTTATCCAGTTTATATTTTAGATGGCAAATACTACAATGGCTCGCCTCGCACCAGTGGTGCTGACTCACTGTGCAAAATGGTCACGCTCGTGCTACGACATCAAAGAATCAGAGGCCTTAGATGAAATGCAAACGCAGGAACCGTTCCAATGAAAAAGGTAATTTCAATCGCCATTGTGGGTGTAGCTGGTGGTGTTTTATTTTGGGCCACCTCGTCCTATAAAAGTGTCAGCCCAACAGCGACACCTGTAGATGTACAGGTGAATTTACCCAGCACAGAAAGCATTGTTGCTGAACCGCCGTCTGCACAAATTGATCAAACCACTTCAAGGGCCCCACAACAGCCTCAACTAACAGAAGCGGATCTTCAAATGCAGCCGCATGAAATGGCGCTCATTAATGCATGGGGAGAGGAACGAGGTTACGATTGGGATGGGCGCTTTACGCTCAGCTATGAATCCATGGATGATGAAACATTACAAGCACTTGCCGATCAACATGACCCCAAGGCTCATTTGGTTTTAGCGAATAGAATCCTAGGGGATATGAATGTTCGAAACATATCGCCCGACAGGTTGAGTGCAGCAGAAAACCATTTATATGCAGCATCGATGCTGGGCTATACCGAAACACTCGACCGACTTAGCGAAATAATGCAACGCAAATCGATTTTCGATTTAAAATCGCGCAAAGAATTTGTATTGGAAGCCTACAAGTTTGCTTATGTAAATGAGCTAAGAGGTGATTTTAATTCGAGCGTACAACTTCAACTCTTAAAATTTTCAAATCCTATTTCTGCAAAAGAGGAAAAAACCGTTTTGGCAAATGCCGATAACACTTATCGGGAGTTTTTGCAGCAAAGGCAAGGATTGGGCTTGCCAGAATTTAACAATGCCCCAGCCCCACCAGAAGCGCTGGCAAAACTTAAAAGAATTACCAATATGATCGCAAAAGACTATGCCGATATGCTTACTGACGAAACAGATTTTAATAAAAACCGTTGATCAACAATCCCGCGCCGCTGGTAAAAACGTCATCATCGATACGATCAAGACGTTTTTTACGAGAACTGCTTTACCCAAGCTCTACCTTTGAGTGTATACAAATCTCACCAGACTCTTTTGAACAGGTAAATTTTTTGATGTCTTTACCCATTATTTCCTTGGCTCTTTGAAGGTTACCAGTATGCGGCTGATCTGGCTCAAGCAGTATTGCGCCGGTTTTTGTCTCAATGATTCCGAAATTTCCGTAATCGGCGCAGCCACTGCCGCCACAAAAGTGATTGAAAAATAATACTTTCACACCTGCGCGAGTTTCATCACAGCGAAGATGCAAAAAATTTTTCTGAATTTCATAACTGTAGATTTTATTGATGGCTTTATTTTTAAGAATGACCCTGAAATACGGATCTCCCACTGATGCAGGTTCTACCACTGAAACGGTAGTGTCGCCGCAGAGTAATGATGCCGCAAATGACGGCAACGACGCGGCAATCAAAGACAGGGCAAGAATAGATTTCAGCACGATATAAACTCCTTGTTTAATTAACCCAATATTTACTTCACCGCAATTTAAAAATCAAACCAAAGCCGCATTACCCGAAGTTCATGGTCGCAATCACCACTTTCAACTACCCCCAAAACACTTGTTAAACAAGGCAAGGCTCCTATTGGACGACAAACCCGAACAATAATGATTCCTATTGCCACTTTCACGCGCCATTGTTTACTGTTAAAGTGCGAACCAATTACAAACAAGAAAATATATCACTTAGTGTGGATTCGCAATATGAAAGACTACAAACCCTTGTCACTCGCCATCGCACTTATTGTTGGCAGCTCGCCTTTGACCTATGCCGCCAGTGCCCAAACCAATACTGAGAAAACGGGTGATGAAGCTGCGCAAAGCGAGACCGTCAGACTCAAAACCGTAAGAGTCGAAGCGACTGAAGTTGCTGATGGCCCAGTCGTGGGCTATCACGCCAAGCGCAGTGCGACCGGCACCAAGACCGATACGCCCTTAATTCAAACGCCGGTATCGGTACAGGTAATCAGCCGTGAGGTGATGGACGACCAGCAAATACTGACGATTTCTGATGCAATCAAAAATGTCAGTGGTGTGTACACCCGCCAGGGGCCGGACGGCAACACCATGGATTCATTCAACATTCGCGGCTTTCAAGTGAACAGTTATGGCGGCAGCTATCTGGATGGGGTGAGAGATTTTTCCCGCGCGCCAAAGGAAACCGCCGGGCTGGAACGCATTGAAGTGTTGAAAGGCCCGGCGGCGATAATGTATGGCCGTATCGAGCCGGGAGGAATGATTAATCGCGTTAGCAAAACGCCGCAAGCGGATGAGTTCACCAAAGTGCAACAGCAAGTCGGCACCGATAATTACTATCGCACCACCCTCGATTCCAACGGCGCCTTATCGGGCGACCAAACCTGGTTGTATCGCGTAAACCTTGCGGTTGAAGACGCCGATGGTTTCAAAGACAACACGCACAACAAGCGCACGTACATAGCACCGCAAATTGAGTGGCAAATCAGCGAACAGACTAGCGTGCGCACCGGTGTGGAGTATCAGGACAACGACCGCTCCTGGGCGTTAACTTACGGTACTATCGGCGATGCGAATGGCCCCGTTGATGTACCCATCAGCACCAACCTGCATGACAAAGACGATAACTATCAGGATGACAGCCTGACCTGGCATCTCACGTGGAAACACGAGTTCAACGAAAATTGGGCATTGCAACAGCGCATCACCTATGTCGATAGGAATAGCGTCGCCCAAGGCTCGTCAGTATCCGGGGCGAATGCAGAGGGAAATTACAATCGCACTTACTGGGGCTGGGACGATGAACAGGCGCAGATAGGCTCTACCAACCTTGACCTCACCGGAAAATTTTCTACCGGCGCTATCAATCACACATTGTTAGCAGGCGTTGATTATTTTGATGAGGATTACGACTCCGGTGGTTGGGCATTTGGGGGAACACCGCAGCCGTCGAATATTTACAACCCCAATCGCGATGATGCGCCCTACGATTTGGATTACACCCGAGCTGATTATTGGTACAGCAACAAAAATAGCGGCGTGTATTTGCAAGACCAAATGGCGATGCTCGAAGACCGCCTGCATATTTTGGTAGGTGCGCGTTACGACTCAACGGACTACACCTATCACTACGGTGGCAGCGAATTTAATCCGCGCGATAAAGAACTCACGTGGCGCGGCGGTATTCTCTATCAACTGCAACCCAACCTCTCTATTTACACGAGTTATGTTGAAGGCTTTGGCTCGTCTAACTATGACTGGAGCACGGGCACAATTTTTGATCCACAAACCTCCAAACAATATGAGGTAGGCACCAAATTTGAAATGACGCCGGAGATAGGTATCACCGTCGCTGCATTCCAGCTGATCAAAGACAACCTCACCATGGCCGATCCCGCCGATATCACCAAAACCATTCTCGCCGGTGAAGCGACCAGTGAAGGTGTGGAAATTGATATCAGCGGCCAAATTACCGATTACTGGAATGTCATCGTCGCCTACGCCTATACCGACGTGCGCTACACCAAATCTGACCGATTCCAGGGCGAGCGTTTACACAGCGTACCGCGTCACGGTGCCAGCCTGTGGAGCACCTATCACGTTGGCGAGAGCGGCTGGCAATTAGGCGGGGGGATTGTGCATCGCAGTGAACGCCTCGGCTTACAACGTGGCTCAAACCCCGCACTTTACCCCTACATGATGGATGCCTACACACTGTTGGATGCGATGGTTGCCTACGAATTTGAAGTAGCCAAATTGCCGGTAAAAGCGCAACTCAATATCAGCAACGCGACTGATGAAGTGTATTTCCCTTCCACCTACGGCAGCACCAGTCGCATCGCACAGGGCACTCCGCGCATGGTGATGGGCTCCGTTAATGTTCACTTTTAATTTTTATCTAATTACCGGAATAAAAGATGTCTACCTCACGCTTATTTAGTATTCACCCATTGGTTCTCGCACTGATGGCCGCTGCACCTGCTTTTGCACAAACAGACGCAACGGAAACGAAAAAAAACGCAACGCTTAAAACGGTGAAAGTTGAAGCGGCTGCATTAAACACATCGACTGAAGACACCGGTTCTTACACGATTGAATCCACGAAGATGGCAACCGGATTGAATCTTGATCTGCGCGATATTCCCCAATCTGTTTCAGTCATCACTAGCGAAATTATGGAAGACCAGGGAATGAATATAATTTCCGATGCGCTTCGCAGTGCGACGGGAATTTCAGTTAAAGCGACTGACCGTGGACGCAACGGATTGAGTGCACGCGGCTTTGAAGTTAATAATTACCAAATTGATGGCGTGCCTACAATTTCAGGTAATGTCGGAATAGAAACTGCCAATACGGCAATTTATGATCGCGTTGAAATCGTGCGTGGCGCGAGCGGCTTACTCAGCGGCGCTGGTGATCCTTCGGCAGCAATTAATCTCGTGCGCAAACGCGCCAACAGTACAACCTTCGTGGGCAAAGTTGATATATCACTTGGCTCCTGGGATCATCGCGGCGGCACCCTCGATATCACCACTCCGCTCAATAATGAAGGCACGGTGCGCCTACGCGCCATCGCAGGAAAAAATGAGCAAGATGCCTTTATCGATTTAGAAAATACGGAAAACACAGTGCTTTACAGCGTGCTCGATGCCGACCTTGGTGACAACACGCAATTCAGTATTGGCGGTAGCGATGAGCGCACCAAACGCAATGGCGTTTACTGGGGCGGATTATCGTTCTGGTATACCGATGGTTCGCGTGCAGATTGGAAGCGCTCTAAAACAACGGCGACCACCTGGAACCAGTGGGATACCGAAGAAAAAACGGTGTTCACCACGTTAGATCATCAATTTTCCAACAACTGGATTGTGCGCGCGAACGCCAGCTACTACGAGCAAAGTGAGTACTCAAATCTACTTTGGATAACGGGCGAATCGAATAAGCAGACCGGACTCGGAATGAATGCTTATCCCTATCTTTATTTATCTAATCCAGAGCAAACCCAAATCGGATTACAAGCAACCGGACCATTCAGTTTATTTGGCCGCGATCACGAATTAACTGCCGGGTTTACCCACAGTAAACATGAAGGCGGTTGGGATAATGGCGGCGAGCCACTGTCGGAAATACCTGACGTCGGCAATTTCAATTTATGGGACGGCTCCTATCCAGAACCTGTGTGGGACACGCCTTACATTGGGTCACGCGAAACCACAACGCAAAGTGCCGCCTACACAGCAGCGCGTTGGCAGTTCACTGATAGCTTGAAGTTTATCGTTGGTGCGCGTTTAAGTAACTGGGAAATGGATGCTGAAGCAGCAGCGTGGAACCCGGAAGCCTATACCATCAATCACGATAAATTGGTCACGCCATATATAGGCGCCATTTACGATTTAAGTGAAAACGTATCGGCTTATGCAAGTTATGCCGATATTTTTAAGCCACAAACCGCGCGCGATAGAAATGGCGATTATCTCGATCCGTTATCAGGCGAGAGTTACGAAACAGGTTTGAAAGGTGCTTTTTTTGACGGCGCACTTAACGCATCCGGAGCTATTTTCCTTATCCAGCAAGATAACCTTGCAGTGACCGATGACGGTTATTTTATTCCTGGCACTAACACGCCAGCGTCCTACGGAGCTGAGGGAACGGAATCTAAAGGGTACGAATTTGAAGTTTATGGTGAACTGGCAACCGACTGGGACATCAGTTTAGGCTGGACGCACTATTCGGCTAAAGATGCCGACGATAATGATGTAGCCATTGAGCATCCACGCAAAATGCTTAAATTATTTACCAAATACACATTGCAAGGTGCATGGAGTGGGCTGAGCTTAGGTGGCGGCATTAATTGGCAAAGCGAGGAGTTACGCAAAGGAACTAATCCGGCCACCGGTATTGAAGAGAAAATTGGTCAGCCGTCGTTTACCATAGCCACTCTCATGGCGCAGTACGACATCAATGAGCAATTGTCATTACAACTTAACATCAAAAATGTTTTTGATGAAAATTATTACGAGAGCTCCTGGGGCACCTTCACCTACGGTGAACCACTGAATGCGAAATTAAACTTGGCCTACCGTTTTTAATTGATCAGGTACCAATACGGAAGAAACTGGTACCTGCTTTATTCACGCTCAAAATTGAAGGCACCTAAAAAACCCAAATAGTCATTTATGAAAAACACACAATCCAATACTGATAACCGCTACCGCTGGCAAATTGCCCTGCGCGTAGCGGTAGCTATTGTCGGCGGATATGCGCTAGCAAATATCACCGCCATTTTGCTCTCATACCTGCTGCCCATGTCAAAAAGCGATGCAGTAATGACCGGTATTTTATTAAGTTTTGCGATTTATACCGGGGCGATTATGTGGGTGTTTGCAGTGCGCTCGGTGAAGAAAGCCTGCATGGGTTTAATAGCGCCGTCGCTGATAATAGGCGCCGTTGCGCTGCTGTTAAAATTCACCGGAGTTGCGCCATGAAAAATGGTTTTCGCCAATCAATGTCCTGGGTGCACACCTGGGGTGGACTATCTGTTGGTTGGATTTTATTTTTTGTATTTTTAACCGGAACACTCGGTTATTTCGATACCGAAATTGATCGCTGGATGAAACCGGAATTGCCCAAAGACACATCCACTATGGCGCAATCCCTCGCCGTAGCGGAAGCGCGCCTGCAAGAAAAAGCGGAAGGTGCCGAGCGCTGGTTTATCAGCCCGCCCACCAATCGCGACAATCCCAACCTGCGCATTTTTTGGCAAATGCCGGGCAAAGATGGCGAGCGCGGTGTTAGGGGCAACGAATTACTGGATTCCACCACTGGCGATGCGCTCAGTGGCCGTGCTACTGGCGGCGGGCAAACACTGTATCAAATGCATTATGCGCTGCATTATTTGCCAACCAATGTCGCTTACTGGATTGTGGGTATTTCCAGCATGTTTATGTTGCTGGCAATTGTCACTGGCGTCGTGATTCATAAAAAAATATTCAAAGATTTTTTTACCTTTCGTCCACAAAAAGGTCAGCGCTCCTGGTTGGATATGCACAACCTGCTCAGCGTAACCGCACTGCCCTTTCACTTTATGATTACCTACAGCGGCCTGATATTTTTTGCCTTTACTTACATGCCATTAATTGTCGCCAGCAGCTACGGCACTGGCGATGATGCCGAGCGTAAATTTTTTGATGAACTATTTGCTGAAACAGACAAAGTGGAACCTGCAAATTCGCCCGCAAATCTGGCATCACTGAGCGCAATGGTGGCGATTGCTGAATCGCGTTGGGGAGAAAATCAAGTTCGCTATCTGGATATTACTAACCCCGGCGATGCAAATGCACGTGTCAGTATCGGCCGCCAATTGAATTCGCCACTGCGCGCCAGCCCGGAATTAGTGTTTGATGGTGCCACGGGTGAACTACTTAACGATAAAGCCGCAGCCACTTCTGCACCGCGAACGGTACGCGATACCTTTTTGGGTTTACATGAAGGTTTATTTGCTAACACCGCATTGCGCTGGCTGTATTTTTTATCGGGCTTGTTAGGCACCATCATGATCGCCACCGGCATGATTTTGTGGACGGTAAAGCGTCGCCCGGCACAACTCAAAAAAACCAATGGCCCGGATTTTGGTCATCGTTTAGTGGAGAGCTTAAACCTCGGCACTATTGTTGGTTTACCTATCGCTATTGCCGCGTATTTTTGGGCAAACCGTTTATTGCCGGTGGATTATGCGGCGCGCAGCGAGTGGGAAATTCATGTGCTGTTTTTAGTATGGCTCGCCACACTGCTCTATCCATTAAGCAGAAATATTATGCGCGGCTGGGTGGATTTACTTTGGGTAGCCGCTGCTGCTTATGGTTTATTGCCTATCATTAATGCAGTAACCACAGATCGCCATTTAGCCAACAGCCTTGCACAGGGCGATTGGCTATTTGCTGGAGTTGATCTCACTTTCTTGACCACCGGAATTTTATTTGCGATAGCAGCGATAAAATTGCAGGGGCGCTTACGACAAGCACCACAAGCGGCGCGCGATGCAGCTAACAATAAAAAAGTTATCAGCAACACAACGCTAGTCGCGCAGGATGTTTCTGCGCAATCGCCAGAGGCAACTTGATATGTTATTCGCCTTTGCTCTCGCCTACATCACTTGCATATCGCTGAGCCTGGCGATGAACCGCCACTTTCAACAAGTGTGGCCCCAGCAAAAACTATCACCACGCATGGCAACCTTGTTGCGGAATAGCGGGTGGTTGCTACTGATATTGACGCTGGTTTACTGCGCAAAATTAACGGGGGTTGCCGTGGGTTTGGTGTTGGCATTGGGATTATTTAGTGCTGCGGTATGCGTACTAACCTTGCTACTGCACTATGCGCCAAGGCTGGCACTAGCGTTGACCGTTACAATTCCCGCATTAAGTTTTATATAAGAAACCTAAGGGTCGGATATCGATGCAGCAATCCTGTCGTTTTTCCACTAGAGTGAGGGAATTTCTTCATCAGAATGGCGTAAAAGCAACCTTGGCGCGCATAAAAATATTTGGCGAGCTAACCACGACCGAGGATTCGTTATTTTCCGTTGATGATATTTATCAACGATTACAACGTAAAGACGACATTATCGCAATTTCTACTGTGCACAAAACCCTAAAAAAATTATGCGAATTTGGATTACTACTGGAAGATAGTAGTTCAACAAGCAGAAATTTATTATTCAAAAAAACTGATGAGTTCGCTAACTTTTAAACGCGACTAAAAATTCAATGAAAAACCTGAAACCATCTCGCTTCTACCTTGAATATTTTTCCCGAAATATTTTATATAACTAATATCACCACCCAAGTCGTCTGCCAAAGATTTCCACTTCCCAAAGATTGAAAGCCCCACCAAACGTAATATTTTCTCATACCAACGAGAGGATTTTTCAAGCACAATTACGAGACTGATAGAAATTTTATCGTGTCTCGCAGCTAACAATGCCGACAGTAAAGACTTCAACCATTTCACATCGACGCTATGGGAAAGACCATCGATAACAATCATTAATGGTGTCGTTTTATTCCATTGAATGGTAGTGACAAGCTCTTCTATAGAACTATCGCTGGCAACTAGCCGATAATTATCAATCTTTGGCATTGCCGTCGATTTGGGCGCAAGGCTCACTTCGCTATCAATATCGATCCAGGAGAATTGTGGCCACTCATGTTGCTCACTGAGGCGATGAAAACGGGTACTCAAGCCAGCACCGCATTCAATTCCCATACCTTTGGGGTACTGATTAAAAAACGCGAGGCACTGCTGATCCACCCAATAATTGGCGCGCAAGTAGCGACGCTCATCCAACGGACAAAAACGGACACGAGCATCAGTATTTAACAACCCTGTTAAAGCATTAGCAGCGCGATCACAAAAATGCATTTCGGGCCAAAATCGTTCTGCATTAGCGCGCGCATTTAATGCCATCAGTTCAGTAATAACCATATAGCCCCCCCCCTCCGTCTAGTGACAGGTCTTCAGGTATTCGTCTTCCAGTAACTGTTTGCCAATACCCATCGCAAAACTGCACAAATACACGCGGGCATCGCCGACTAGCGAGAGAATTTCTCCGTCATCCAAGCGCTTGCGTGTTTCATGAATTATTTTTTCAGCAAAACCTTTGGAAGCAAAACGCTGCGCAAGATAAACCGATAGCTCTGGCTCCAAATCATCAAACGTCGGTTGAGCAACTGAACCTTCAGAATTACGCATAAACTTACCTCTTTTTGTATTTGATAATTATTATCAACAAGGCAATTATGCACGCAATTAAAACAATAACAAGTTAGACACTGGTTAATTTTACAAAGAATAATTATCAGGATTACAGAGGAAATAGCAGAAGTTAATTAGAAAAATCGTAATAATTTTTTGCGCAACTCGACGTTCTCAATGAACTTGTTTGCGGTTCACTGCCTCTTCTGCAAAAAGTTGGTTCATCCACAAATCACGTTCATCATCTGAGGAAGATTCCATAGCTCGCAATGGCTGAAGTAGTTTTAAGGTGAGAGCTTCGGTAATGCAGGTATTGAGGGTATACCATGCGTGTGCAATCAGATCCGATAATTGTTCTGCCCTATCTATTTTGC
>Ga0307408_100001634_pt1 | contig 16570 bp, 15 predicted proteins | sample 322Cmetagenome_FD_202116 | JGI IMG/M metagenome (GOLD analysis project Ga0307408, IMG submission 202116) | Maize rhizosphere microbial communities from greenhouse at UC Davis, California, United States - 322HYB-C-3 | ecosystem: Host-associated > Plants > Roots > Rhizosphere > Soil | place...
GGCCCCGATACCCGACACCTGCAGTTAAGGTACCGGGTCGTACCCGCCCGGCCTGAACGGATGACAGCGTGCGATGCGGCGCGCCGCGAGCCAGACGCCGCGCAGCGGGCCGTGGCGCTCGATCGCCTCGACCGCGTACGCCGAGCACGTTGGATAATAGCGACAGGCGGGCGGCAGGAGTGGCGAGAGGATCATCTGATAGGCGCGCACCAGTGCGGTGAGCACCAGCCCCACCGCACGCAGCGGCCACGGGATCGGGCGTCGCCCGGATTCGCTCATACGCCCCCCGTCTTTCTTCGTTCGCCCTTTCCTTCGTCGGTCCCGGTGTCGCGCCGCGGCAGCTGCATCGTCGAAAGTCGCTCGCCGACTTTCCCGATCTCGCGCGCCAGCTCGTCGAACGACGCGTCGTAGGCCTCGGGGAGGGTGCGGATGACGAGGTCCACCGGCGGGAGCTGCGGCAGGAGACGCGTCCGCGACAGCTCGCGCAGCCGCCGCTTCAGCCTGTTCCGCTCGACCGACGTGCGCTTCTGCTTCGGCACGATGAGCCCGACCCGCGGACGAAGCGAAAGGGAAGCGGTCGCCCGGACGTCGAGATGCTCGGTCCGGATCCGCTTCCCTTGTCGTCGTACGGCCTGGAGATCGCCGCCCCGGGTGAGCCGCTGGCTCCGCGGGAAACGGTAGAGCGTCCCCTCGCCGGGCGGCGGCGGCGGCGGCGGCCGATCAGGCGCCGGCGTACTTGCTCGGCAGCCGCACGGTGAGCTGCTTCCGCCCCTTCTTGCGGCGGCGGCTGAGGACGGCACGCCCCCACCGGGTGGACATGCGCTCCCGGAATCCGTGGGTCCGGATACGGCGCTTGTTGCGGGGACGATATGTGGGCTTGCCCATAAATGCTCCAGAGACACGAACGCGGACGACAACGGTAGAGAGCCTAGAAAGCTATTCACGGCATGAATTTCGGTCAAGCTGGGGAGATTCGTCGGTCCCTCATGCCCGGTCCCTGTGTTCGCCCGATCTCGATGGGTGGTAGTGCCGGGTACTCGGTACCCGGCGCGGAAAGGTCGCGATGCGTCCGCCCCAGGTACCCGGTACCCGGCATGAGGGACCGACGGCCCTGGTTTGACTTTTCCACATTCGGCGTCTACCATTTGCGCCCCGCCTCTCCCGCTTTCGCAGCTCCTCCATGACGCTCTCGGCCACCGAAGTCTGGTCCCGTCTCCTCGACCGCGCTCGTCAGGAGCTCCCCGAGCAGACCTTCCGCACCTGGCTCGAGCCCACCGAGCCGCTACAGTACGACGGGACCACGATCTTCATCGGCGCACCGGACCAGTTCGCGGCCGACTGGAACGACTCGAAGCACTCGACCCTCCTCGCCAGCTACGCCCCGATCGCCCTCGGCCACCCCCTCCAAGTGGTCTTCCGCGTCCACGAGGAGCGCAAGGCGCGGCCGCAGATGGACTTCTTCGTCGCCCCGCCGCCCGAGCCGCCGAAGCCGGTCGCCTCGACGAGTAGCGGCGGCGCGCCGGCCGCCGGCGGCTCGAACGGCGCCAGCAGGGCGCCGCTCAGCGACCGCTACACGTTCGACCACTTCGTCATCGGGAAGTCGAACGAGCTCGCCGCCGCCGCCGCCCAGGCCGCCGCGCAGGCCCCCGGACGCGTCTACAACCCGCTCTTCATCTACGGCGATACTGGACTGGGCAAGACGCACCTGATGCAGGCCGTCGCGCACGAGGTCCTCGAGCGCAACCCGGCCACCCGCATCACCTTCGTCGGCACCGAGCAGTTCACGAACGACTTCATCACCGCGCTCGGCGCCCGTGGCATGGGGGAGTTCCGGCGGCGCTATCGCGAGACGGACCTCCTGCTCGTCGACGACGTCCAGTTCCTCAAGGGGAAGGAGCAGACGCAGGAGGAGTTCTTCCACACCTTCAACGCCATCTACGAGGCCGGCCGCCAGGTCATCCTGACGAGCGATCGCCCGCCGGCCGAGATCCCGGGGCTCGAGGCGCGCCTCGTCAGCCGCTTCGAGTGGGGGATGGTCGCCGACATCGCCCTCCCCGACTTCGAGCACCGCGTCGCCATCCTCCGCAAGAAGGCGGCGCTCGACCACCTCGAGCTGACGATCCCCGACGACGTCATCCAGTTCATCGCCGAGCACATCCGCTCGAGCGTCCGCGAGCTGGAGGGGTCCATCATCAAGCTGCTCGCCTACGCCTCGCTCAAGCACCGCGACATCACGGTGGACGTCGCCCGCGAGGCGCTGCGCGACAAGCTCCGCGCGACCGACGGCGCCGCCAACGGCCGCGGGAGCGCACCGGCCGCTGACGCCGGCCTGACCGTCGCCACTATCCAGGCTGCCGTCGCCAAGGAGTGGGGCGTCACCACCGAGGGGCTCAAGTCGAAGACGCGCACGAAGACGCTCACCACCCCGCGCCAGGTGGCGATGCACCTCTGCCGCGAACTCCTCGCCATCCAGCTGGTCGAGATCGGGAACGCCTTCGGGGGACGCGACCATTCCACGGTCATCCACTCGCTCGAGCGGGCCACTGAGTCCATGGCGGAGGACGCCGCCTTCGCCGAGCGCGTGAGGCGCGTCCGCGCCCTGCTCGAGGCGCTCCGCTGACCGCGGCCACCGCCGACCGCCGGCCGTCGGCGCACCCTGTGGAAAGCCCCGCCGCGGCGCCCGCGCCATCCACATTTCCGCGCCCGCTCTCCACAGCCGTCCCCATCGTTTCCCACGCGTTAGGCGCCCGCCGCCCCGGGCTCGCGTGGACGGATGGGGAGAGATCGCGATCTCCACGTCGAGCGCACATCACCTGGCGACCGTGAACTCGGTGCGCTATCGTAACTTCGCGATTTCGTGCACAGCTCCACAGTCTCTGCTATTACGACGAGTTTTTATCTATAAGAAAGAACAAGAACAGAAGCGCACCATGAAATGTGCATATCGGCGGGCGGTGACTGGTTGCTCGTTACTGGTTACTGGTAGCACCTTCGGGGCGTTTCTCGTGCGCAGGCAGCTCGACGTCGTTACCAGCAACTAGCAACCAGTCACCAGCAACCGCCCGGCACCTCGATGCCGGTCGTCCCACCGCCTCCAGGGAGTCGTCTGTAATGCGCTTCACCATCGCGCGTGAGAAGTTGCAGGAAGGGCTGAACGCGGTCGCCGCCAGTATCCCGGCGAAGACCACGCTCCCCGTGCTGGCCAACATCCTCGTCGAGACCACCGAGCGCGGGATCCGCCTCAGCGGCACCGACCTGGACATCGCCGTCAGCACCGAGGTCGCGGCCGACGTCGAGGCGCCGGGCGCGATCACGATTCCGGCGAAGAAGCTCACCGAGATCGCGCGCGAGCTCCCGCCCTCCCCGGTCAAGATCGCCGCCGCCGGCGAGCAGCGCGTCACCCTCGAGTGCGGCCGCTCCCGCTTCAAGCTCCTCGGCCTGCCGCGCGACGAGTTCCCCACCTTCCCCACGGTCCGCTTCGACGAAAGCTGGCGCGTACGCTCGGGGGACCTCCAGAAGCTCATCTCGCACACCGCGTTCGCCGTCTCGAACGAGGAGAGCCGCCCGATCCTCAACGGCGTCCTCTGGGAGCTGCGCCCCGAGCTGATGCGCATGGTCGCGACGAACGGCCACCGCCTCTCGAAGATGGAGCTGCCGATCACCTCGACCGGCACGAACGGCCAGCCCGCCCCGTCGAACGACCTCATCGTCCCGCCGAAGGCGCTCGAGCAGATCCGCCGCCTCTTCCCCGCCGAGGAGGAGCTCGAGATCGCCCGCGGCGACAACCACCTCGGCTTCCGCTCGCCGTTCACGTCGGTCTTCACGCGTCTCATCGAAGGCCCGTACCCGAACTACGAGCAGGTCATCCCGAAGGACAACGACCGCGTCGCGATCGCCGACAAGGTCGCCCTCGCCGGCGCCCTCAAGCGCATGTCGGTCGTCGCCTCCGATCAGACCCACCGGATCCGCCTCTCGTTCAACGCCGGGATGGTCAAGTTCTCCGTCCAGACCCCCGACCTCGGCGAGGCCCAGGACGAGCTCCCCGTGCGCTACACCGGCGACCAGCTCGACATCGGCTTCAACGCCACCTACCTGCTCGAGATCCTGCGCTACATCCCGACCGACGAGGTGAAGCTCACCTTCAAGGCCCCCGAGCGTGCGGCAACGCTCGAGCCCGAGGGGTGGAACGACACGGCGAAGTACCTGTGCCTGGTGATGCCGCTGCGGCTCGTGGATTGACGAGCCACACGGGCCACCCCGGCGGCGGCGGTCACTGGTCCTTCGCTACGAGTCACTAGCACCACCTCGCCAGATCCCGGCGCCCGCTCGGCGCGCTGGGCGATCCGGAGCCGCAGGTGCCATATTCACCGCCGTATGCGCCGCACGGTTCTCCTCTACGGCTTGCTCGGCGGCGTCCTGATCGTCGCGCTCGAGCTCATCCAGTATCGCTTTCTCGTCGTCGAGCACTCACTCGAGATCTACGGCGGGCTCGTCGCGCTCGTGTTCGCGGCACTCGGGATCTGGCTCGGACTCAAGCTGACGCGGCCCGCGGAAGTCACGAACGTCGTGGTCGTGCGCGACGTCCAGCCGTTCGCGGTGGATCAGGGGCGGATGCAAGCACTCGGCATCACCTCGCGCGAGCACGAGATCCTGACGCTCATGGCGGCCGGCCTGAGCAACCGCGAGATCGCCGAGAAGCTGTTCGTGAGCGAGAACACGGTGAAGACCCACTCACGTCGGCTCTTCGACAAGCTCAACGCCCGGCGTCGCACGCAGGCCGTGCAGATCGCCAAGCAGGCCGGACTGATCGCCTGAAGGGATGATTTCGCGCGATTCCGGTGAAAATCACCCGAAAGGGTGACGCGCAATCGCGCGAGCAGGTTCAGCATGTCGCCGACTCCAACCCCCTCTCCATGAAAAAGACCATCTGGACGTTCGGCCTCATCGCGGGCGCCATCCTGTCGCTGTTCATGGTGGCCACCATCCCGTTCCTCGATCGGATCGGGTTCGACAAGGGCGCGGTCATCGGCTACACCGGGATGGTGGCGGCCTTCCTCCTGGTGTTCTTCGGCGTCCGCTCGTACCGCGACAACGTGCGCGGCGGCACGATCGGCTTCGGCCGGGCGCTCCTCGTGGGCGTGGCGATCACCGCCGTCGCGAGCGCGTGCTACACGGCCACCTGGGAGGTGCTGTACTTCAAGTTCATGCCCGACTTCGCTGAGAAGTACGGCGAGTACGCCGTGCAGCGGGCCCGCAGCCAGGGGAAGAGCGAAGCCGAGGTCGCGAAGACGCGGACCGAAATGCAACGCTTCCAGGAGAGCTATCGAAATCCCCTCTACAATTCGGCGGTCACCTTTCTCGAGCCGCTCCCGGTCGGTCTGCTGATCTCGCTCGTCTCGGCCGGCATTCTCCGGCGCAAGCGTCCCGATGGCGAGGCGGCGCTGGTGGCGGCGTAGCGATCCGGATCCTGGCGAGGTGGTGCCGGGGGTTTGCAGCAACTAGCGACCAGCAACTAGCGACCAGCAACTAGCGACCAGCAACCGCCCGCCGCCGAGTGGCGTAGGCGACGGCAGTTAGAGCCAGCGTCACCAGGAGCGCCACCACTTCCGCGCGCGTCGCCGTCTTCATCACGATCCAGGCGATGACGGCACAGGCGAGCAGCGGCACCGCGGGGCCGCCCGGCGTGCGGAACGGCTCGCCGCCGTCGCGCACGTCCCGCCGCCGCAGCACCAGCACCGCAACCGCGCTCAGCGTGTAGACGCCGAGCACCGTGAGGTTGGAGAGCACGGCGAGCCGCTCGAAGCTGCTGCTCAGCGCGAGGGCGCCCGCTAGCACCGCGTAGAGCAGGATCGCGACGTGCGGCGTGCGGTGGGTCGGATGCACGGCGGCGAGGCGCGCCGGCAGGAAGCCGTCCCGCGCCAGCGCGAACAGCGTCCGCGGCCCGGCGAAGAGCGACCCGCTGATCCAGCCGAACATGGACACCGCCGCGCCGACGAGGATCACCGTCCGGCCGGCGCGCCCCGCGAAGGTGCCCGCCGCGGTCGCCAGCGGGGCGACGGTGTCGTCGGCGATCGCGGTGCCGGTCACGCCCAGGGCGACCGTCTGCACCGCGAGGTAGAGCAGCGTCGTGCCGCCGAGGGCGAGGATGACGGCCCGCGGCACGGTGCGCGCGTTGTCCCGCACCTCCCCGCTCGGCAGCAGCGCGGACTCCATGCCCGTGAAGGCGAAGATGAGCGTGCCCGAGGTGCGGGCGATCGCGCCCGCCGTGGGCACCGCATCCCAGCGCAGGTTGTCGGCCGACACGAACAGCGCGCCGACGGCGACGAAGAGGAGGAGCGGGATCAGCTTCGCGGCGCTCGACAGCTCGATGAGGCGCGCGCTCGACCGCACCCCCCGCCTGTTCACCGCCGCGAGCCCGGCGATGAGCGCGCTGACGACGACGCCCTGCCACAGTGCGCCCTCGGCTCCGACGAGGCGCAGCAGCGACCCCGCGAGCACCGCCGCCACCGCGGCCAGCGCCGTCACGTCGCTGATCGCGAGCAGCACGCCGGCGACCAGCCCCGGGAACGGGCCCAGGCCACGCTCCACGTAGGCGTACGGCCCGCCGGTGACCGTGACCCGGCTCCCCGCCTCGGCGAAGACGAGGACGACTAGCCCGATGACGACCGCGCACAGCAGGTAGGCGAGCGGCGCCGCGCCGCCGAGCTGCGCCACGACGAGCCCCGGCAGCACGTAGATCCCGGTGCCGACGGTGTAGTTGAAGATCCCGGCGGCGAGCTGCCGCACGCCGAGCGCCCGCACGAGGAGGCGGTCGGCATCCGGCGCGCCCGCGGGTGGCGCGTACGGCGCCGCGGGGCCTGGCGGTACGGCGGTGGGGCGCACGGGCTCCTTCCGGTCAGGCCGGAGACGCGGCTACGTCGTGACGAGCAACGAGCAACGAGCAACGAGCAGCGAGCAACCAGTAACTAGTAACCAGCAACCGCCCCGGTCCGAGTGGCCTATGGAGCCACGGGGTCCCTGTGGCCTACGTCGCTACCGCGTCCTTCTCCTCCACCGGCCACTCTCCTTCCCGCCACGCCGCCCACCCGCCGACCAGCGCCCGCGCCTTCGTCCACCCCGCCTGCCTGAGCTCTCGCGCCACACGGGCGCTTGTCGCCTCGTTCACTCAGGCGCAGTAGACGACGAGCGTCGCGTGCTGGGCGAGCCCGATCGCGCGCGCGCTGCGCACCGCGTCGTCGGGAGGGATGCGCACCGAGCCGCGCGCCTGCAGCCGGTCGCCGTCGCGGCTGCGCGCCGTGCGCGCGTCCACGATCACCACCGCCTCGCCGCGCGTCTCGAGCTCGCGCACCTCGTCGAGCGTGATCGTCTCCGGCGTGCGCGCCGCCGCCGCCGCCGCCGTCTCGCGGCCGTTGTCGCCGGCCGGCGTCGCCGCCTGCGGGAGTGCGGCGCGCGGCGGACGGGCGCGCGCGCCGGGCACGGCGACGGTCGCCGTGGTGCCGGTGATGGTGGCCGCGTCGTCGCCCCGCGTCATCCGCTGGAGCTGGACGGCGATCCCGCCGCCGTGCAGCACGACCGAGACGATGACGACGAGCGACGCGACGCCGAACAGGTAGTCGGCGCCCGGCACGCCGGCGAACACCGGCAGGAGGACGAGCAGCAGGGAGCTGAGCCCGCGCGGTCCGAACCAGGCGATCAGCGCCCGGTCGCCCCGCTCCACGCCGGCGCGGGCGAGCACCGGGTAGAGCACCGCGGTGCGCACGCCCAGCGCGACGGCGACGAAGACGAGCGTGCGCCACTCGACGACGGCGAGCCCGCGCCAGATCGGCCCCGTGCCGAAGGCGACGAAGGTGAGGAGGAGGAACATCTCCGCCGACGCCTCGCCGTAGTCGAGAAAGCAGTCGCACAGCTCGACGTCGAGCATCACGACGACGAGCCCCGCCGCGAACGCGGCGAGGAAGCCGCTGCCGCCCACGCCCTCGGCCGCGGCGTACGCCGTCAGCGCGAGGCCGAGCGCGTACAGCGACTCGTAGTCCCGCCGCACGCCGTAGCCGCGGCGCACGCGGTCGAGCACCGTGATCCCGAGCCACCCGACCGCCGCGCCGAGCGCCGGCCCGAGGAGGAAGAGCCCGACGACGTGCCGTGCCACCTCGGCGCCGCTCACGATCTCCTTCTGCGAGGCCAGGGCGAGCATGGCGAGGACGACGACCGGCAGCAGCACGACGTCGTTCATCCCGCTCTCGAGCCGCAGCGCGAGCTTCGTCGTCGCCGGCACGCTGCGGTGGCGGAGCAGGTTGCGCAGCAGCACCGGGTCGGTGGACGCGAGCGCCGCGCCAAGGATCGCCGCGCTGGCCGCGCCGACGCCGAGCAGCAGCCACGCGGCGAGGGCGATCAGCACCGCGGGGCCAAGCGTCCCCGGCCCGAGGATGAGGAGGGCGAGCCGTCGTCGCCGCCGGATCTCGGGGACGTCGGCGGCGATCGCGTCGCTGAACAGCACGAGCACCAGCCCGACGGTCGAGATCACCTGCAGCGTCGGCGACTCGAGCCCGATGTCGAGCAGTCCGAGCCCGCTCGGCCCCAGCGCGACGCCGACGAGGAGGAAGATCGCGACCTGCGGCAGCCCGCTGCGCTCGACCGCCCCGGAGAGCAGCGCCGCGGCGACGATCACGATCCCGACCAGCGCCAGCGTGGCGACGAAGTGCTCGCTTCCCATGATCACGCAGTAACTGTCGCCACGCGCATCGCGTTCCCAGCCAGCTCCCCCGTCACCTTCCCGGTCAGCTCCGTCGCCGTAAGTTCCATCGCGCCAAGCCCCAGCACGCCAAGCTCCGACGGAAACTGAGCGTCCAGTTCGTCCCCTGCCGGCACACTTTCTGACGGACACGACCTTTACCTCCCACGGGGAAGGCAGTCATGTCGTCGCTCGCCACGCTCGCCCAGGCACTCGGCATCGCCTACGCCTCGGGGATCAATCTGTACGCGACGGTCGCGCTGCTCGGGCTCGCCCAGCGCTACGACTGGGTCGGCCCCCTCCCCGGGTCACTCTCCGCCGTTGGCAGCTGGTGGGTGATCGGGATCGCGATCGCGTTCTACGTCGTCGAGTTCCTGGCCACGCTCGTCCCCGGCGTCGCCTCGGCGTGGGAGACGTTCCACAGCGTCGTCCGCCCGCCCGCCGCGGCGGCGCTCGCCGTCGCCACCGCCTGGCACGGCGACGCCCTCTTCGTCCTCGTCGCGGCGCTCCTCGGCGGCGGTCTCGCCATCACCACCCACACGACGAAGCTCGGCCTCCGCTACGCGATCGACACCTCCCCCGAACCGGTGACGAACGGCATCGCCAACACCGCCGAGCTGGGGCTCGTCGCGGCGGTGACGTACGCGATCTGGAACCACCCCTTCGTCACGCTCGCCGTCGCGCTCGTCATCCTCGTCGTCCTGATCATCGTCGTGCGGCTGATCTGGCGCACCCTGCGCCGCGTCTTCCGCGGCAACTGGATGCCCAAGCCCGGCCTCATGCAGTCCCCCCGCTGCTCGACGCCGCGCGTCAGCGCGGCGGTGCGGCGATCGGACGAGGAGCCGATTTGAAAGGCGGCTCTCGGCCCTCGGCCCCTGCCTTGGCCGAGAGCCGAGAGCCATTCACTACTTGGCTTCTACCCGCTGCCTCGCCCGCTGCCGGAACCGCTGCGCCCCCTCGCCCGGGATCGCGAGGTCGAGCTCGAGGTTCGATTCCGTCGTTCCGCCGAGGAAGCGGCCGCGCGCCGGGTCGAGATAGAGGTCGGCGCTCGACGAGCCGCGGCCGGTGACGGCGAAGGCGATGCCGCGCTGCGACCCCTCGCCCGCCAGCTCGAGCGTGCTCGCGCGCGTCACGTGGAGCGCCTCGACCCCTTCATAGCGCACCGCGCCGGCGACGCGGTAGCGGTGGACGGCGCGCGTCGTCAGCGGCGCGTCGCCGCGGCAGACGGTAGACGACGTGCGGTCCTCCCACGTCTGCCCGACGCGCAGCGTCGGCGGCGGCACCACGATCGCCTCGCGGGCCAGGGCGAGCATCGTCCGGTTCGGCGTGCCGCATTCCACCCCCGCCGGCGCGGGGACGATCGGCTGCAGCGTCAGCTCGCGCCGGCCCGGCTCGATCGTCCCCCGGAAGGCGACCGGCGCGACGGCGAGCGAGTCCCCAAGCGCCCGCGGCGTCACCGTGAACGAGTCCACGCTCCCGGTGACCGTCAGCGCCCCCGCCGTGCCGGCCGCCGGCGCGGTCACGTAGTAGGTGACCTGCGCCGCCGTCCCCCGCGACTCGGCGCGCGACCCGCTGTCCGCCGACAGCTCGATCGTCGCCTCCGTCGTCACTACGAACCGGTAGCTGCCGGGCGCGTTGACGAAGGCGACGGGCGCCGTCGGCGCGGGTAGGGAGGGCGGCGGGGGCGACGTGCGCGAGACGGGGCGCGGCGGCTCGGCGGCTCCCGGCCCGGCCGCCGGCGCGCAGCCGCCAAGGGCGGCGACGGCGGCGCAGGCGAGAAGGGCGGTCCGGCGCACGAGATGCGCGAACCGCCCTTCGGACGTCGTATGATGGCGCACGAATGACTGATGAGTGGCGGGTTGCGACACCGCCGGCCTGTAAGCCGGGTCCTGTCGGACGCTCGTGCCCGCACGCCGAGCAGCTTGCACCACTCGACGCCGGCCCGGTCGCCCGGACGGTCATTTCTCTCGGAGTACGGTCGCCCGTACCCTCTAGCAGCCTACCCGCGGCGTCTTGGTCGAGGCGGGCCACCTCTCGCCGCTTATTTGGCCTTGCTCCGGCTGGGGTTTACCACCCGGACGCGTTGCCGCGCCGGGAGCGAGTTCTTAGGCTCGCACTTTTCACCCTTGCCTGATCCCACGCTCGCGCGCGGGCCATCGGCGGTTTGGTCTCTGTGGCACTGTCCGTCGCACCCTCGCGGATGCGCCCAGGCATTACCTGGCAGCCTGCCCTGCGGAGCCCGGACTTTCCTCGACCGACGGCCCCTCGCGGAGCCCGTGTCGCGACCGTCCGGCCGACGATGTCGCGACTGAAATATAGCGGATTCGGGGTCTCGTCGCGCTCTCCGACGGCAGGAGAAACGGCAGTAGAGGGTTCACGGTGGAGGGTTCAGCGTGACCGTCTCCTCATCGAAGTCGACCGATAACCTTCAACCGTGAACCGTCCACTGCCGTCGCCCCACCCCGCGCATCGCTCTCCCCTTCCCGGCTACGCCTTCATCGCCCTCGCCGCACTCCTCTGGGGTACGCTGGGTCCGGTGGCGCGACTCGCCCTCCGCGACGGCGTGGACCCGCTCGAGCTCAGCTTCTGGCGCGCCCTCCTCGGCGGTGCCCTCTTCGGCGTCCACGCCCTCGCCCGCCGCCGACTCCGCGTCTCGACGCGCGACCTCCCCGCCATCGTCGCCTTCGCCCTGCTCGGCGTCGCGATCTTCTATCTCGCGTACTTTCGCGCCGTGAGCGCCGGCGGCGCCGCGCTCGCCGCGATCCTCCTCTATACCGCTCCTGCCTGGGTCGCCCTCGCCTCGGCGCTCTGGCTGCACGAGCGCATGACGGCGCGCAAGCTCGCCGCGCTCGCCCTCACGCTGTGCGGCGTCGCCCTCGTCGCCCTCGGCAGCGACGACGCACGCACCGGCGGCGTCCGCGTCGGTCCCGCCGCACTCGGCTGGGGACTCCTCGCCGGCGTCGCCTACGCCGCCTACTACCTGTTCGGGAAGCGGTACTTCGCGCGCTACGAGGCGCCGACCGTGCTCCTCCACGCCCTGCCGCTCGGCGCCCTCGCCCTGCTGCCCGCCGTGCGCTTCGCGCCGAAGAGCGCCGCGACGTGGGCCGTGATCGCCTTCATCGCCGTCGTCCCGACGTATCTCGCCTACTTCGTCTACGGACTCGGCCTCCGCCGCGTCGAGGCCACCCGCGCCGCGACCGTGGCGACGCTCGAGCCCCTCGTCGCGGCCGCGCTCGCGTACGCGGTGTGGGGCGAGGCACTGCGGCCGGCGGGGTATCTGGGCGCGATGCTCGTGCTTGCGGGCGTGCTCGTCGTGGCGGGCGAGCGCGTCGCTCGGTCCGGGGCTGCTCCGGAGGTTGCCGCTCGCGGGTGACCACGTGACGCGGGGGTGCAAATCACTCGCACACCAGCGCAGACCTCACCAAGCCAGGTGGCGCAGCTCGGTCAGAATGTCAGCGCGACGGCGACTCCGGCGCCGCGCTCCCGGCTGGTGGGCAGGAGCGGCGTGATCGCAGCCCGCTGCGCGAGCGTCGCGGCGCGCGCACGCGCCGCGACGTCGTGGCGGTGACGCATGATGCCGCGCGTGGAGAGCCAGAGGCTCGCCGCACCGGCGGCGACGTTCGCGACGCCGAGCGCCCTCGAGTTGCTTCCCTCCTGCCCGATGCCGGCAGCGCCGAGGCCGAGCGCGGCGACGCCCGCCGTCACGCCGAGTGCGTTCCCGATCCGGCTACCGCCACGGACGTTGGCGCGGGCGTTCCAGATCGCCGCGCCGAGGGCGGCGCCGCCGGCGACGACCGAACCGGCCGCGTACGCACGATTGCTCGAAATCGTCGGCGCGGGATCGTCGATCACATAGGGCACTTGGATCCGCGCCGCCTCGGCGAGCGTCAGCCCCGACGCGTCGAGCCAGCCGGTGAACGCACTGTCGGCGGCGAGCTCTGGAACCCAGACGTTGTTGTTCGCGCGCGCGACGCGATCCACGAGGTCGCGCCGGCCGCTGGCGGCCATGAGGTGGGCGACCGCGCAGAGCGTACCCGTCTCCCGGTCGACGAAGTAGGGCACCGCCTGCCCGGGAAAGTCGTAGTTGTGGGGGAATTCTCCCCGATCGCGGTAGGCGCGGAGCGTGTCGAGGAGGGCGACCCTGCGTGCACGCTGCTCCGCCGTCAGTCGCGAGACGTCGCGCGCCGGGAGCTCGGCGAGCACGCTGTCGAAGTGGGCGCGGATCCGGCGCACTTCCGCCGCGCGCGCGGCATCGGGATGGGCGGCCGGTCCAGCCGCGGGCGAGGACGCGACTGCGCCGAGGAGTGTGAGCGACGCGGCAAGGGCGGCGACGACCGTGGGAGCGCGCATGCGTCCTCTGGTGGCGCGGGATTGGGTCGGATGGGGCACCTGGGAGGAGTACCCGGCGCATGGCGAGCCCGTCACCGGAGCGCTCCCGTCGCGAGCGCCTGCACCTCGGTGCCATGCGGTGCCGCGCTCCCCCCTGCGGCCTGACGCCGCACTGACCCCCGCCCGTACCATCGCCTCCCCTCCGCAGGTACTGGGCGTTCGCCGCGCCGCGCGGAAGTGTGGGACGGGCGGCACCGCGGCGCACTCGTGCGCCGCGCACGGCAGCGGAGGCCAGACGACGATGCACCACACCGGCCCGGGAGGGCTCACCCAGCCACCACCGATCGCGGAGTCGCGCCGCTCGCCGCCCCGCGCCGCGCTCGCCCCGGTGACGACGATGCTCACCGCCGTCGAGCGCGCCCGCGTGGACGCCGCCGGCGAGGGGCTCTACTACGCCATGCACCGCGACTCGATGGAGGACGTCCTGCGCGACCTCAAGGAGCGCGGCGCGTCGGCGGTGCTCGTCTCGGTCGCGCGGTGCGGCGAGCGCGAGGCGGCGCGCGTCGCGACCGTCGTCCGCGAGTTCCCGCGCGTCGCCGCCGTCGCCCTCCTCACCCAGGTCGAGGCGGCGACGCCGCACACAGTCCTCTCGTTAGGCCGCAGCGGCGTCAAGACGCTGGTGGACGTGCGGCAGCCGTCGGGGTGGCGGGAGCTGCGCAGCGTGCTGGCGGCCGAGCGGCCGGGCGGGGCGATCCAGCGCGCCGCCCTCGCCCGGCTCGGGGCCGACCTCGAGGGCGCCCCCGAGGACTGCTGGCGCTTCTTCGAGACCCTCTTCAGCTGCGGCAACCGCGTCTCCACCGTGCGGCTCCTCGCCCGCCAGCTCGGCGTGCTCCCGAGCACCCTCATGAGCCGCTTCTTCCGCGCCCGGCTCCCCGCCCCCAAGCGCTACCTCGCCACGGCCCGCCTCTGCCGCGCCGCGAGCCTCTTCGAGAACCCCGGCCTCTCGGTCGCCAACGTCGCCCTCGCCCTCGACTACTCCTCGCCCCAGAGCTTCGGCCGCCACGTCCGCACCCTGCTCGGCGCGACCGCCGTGGACTTCCGCCACCGCTACGACGGCGAGGGCATGCTCCAGCGCTTCCGCGACGAGCTCGTCCTCCCCTTCCTGCCGACGCTCCGGACCTTCACGCCCCTCACCGCGCCCCCGGGCTGGATCGGAAAGCAGCGGGGAGCGTAGAGCGTGCAGCGTGCGGACTCGGGCCAATGGCCTGCACGCTCCCCGCTCCCCCTGCTCGCTCCCGCGCTCACTTCCCCCACTTCGGGTACGCGTCGTCGAGCGAATTGCTGGTGAGCGGGGTCTGGCCGCTGCCGTCCGCGTCCATCAGGAAGATCTCGTAGTCGCCGCCGCCGCGGCTGCTCTGGAAGGCGATCTTCTGCTGCCGCCGGTCGGGGGACCAGGACGGCGCCCAGTCGCTGCCGGTGTTCATCGTCAGGTTCGTCTGCGCACTGCCGTCGGCGTTCATGACGTAGATCTCCGCGTTGCCGTCGCGCTCCGTGGTGAAGGCGATCCTGCTGCCGTCCGGCGACCAGGCCGCCAACGCGTCCCCGTACACGCTGGTCGTCAGCCGCATGGGGTTGCTCCCGTCGGCGTTCATGACCCAGATGTCGCGGTTACCGCCCGCCCGCTCGCTCGTGAACGCGATTCGCCTGCCGTCCGGGGACCACGCCGGCTCGAAGTCGAACGCGGGGTCGGAGGTGATCGGGACGACGCCACTCCCGCTGGCGTTCATCACGTAGATCTCCCAGTCCCCGTCGCGGTCGCTGGCGAAAGCGATCTGCTTCCCGTTCGGCGACCAGGAGGGCATGTCCTCGTACGCCGTCGTGCTGGTGAGCCGGGTGAGGCCGCTGCCGTCCGTGTTCACGACGTAGATGTCGCCGGGCCCGTTCAGGTAGCTGGTGAAGGCGATCTGCCGCCCGCTCGGCGACAGCGCCGGGTAGTCGGCGGACGCGCCGGTCGTCACCTGCACCTCGCCGCTCCCGTCGGCGTTCATGATGAAGATCTCCCCGCCCCGCGCGAACGCGATCCGCCCCTTCGGCGCCCGCACCGGCGCCGCCGCGGTACCGATCTGCTCGGTCGTCGCGTCGAATCGCGGGGCGACGGGCGGCGGCGTCGTGTCGCTGCAGGCGGCGGCGAGGATGGTGAATGAGACGACGGCGAGCGTACCGCGCGGTGGGCAGCGGTGGGCGAAGCGCGACATGTTTCTCCTCCTGAGGGAATGGCGGGACGTGGCCACCCGTCAGACGTGAGCGCTCGCGCGAAGTTCTCACCCGGTTACGCCAACTCGAGAGATCGACGAGGGGGCGGTTACCGGTTGCTGGTTACTAGTCACTGGTAGAGCCAGAAACCCGGGGGACGCCTCTGGGAGCGTCCGGGGGGTTTGTAGTTACTAGTCACCAGCGACTAGTAACCAGTAACCGCTTCTCCGCTCCTCACCGTGAATCTCCCCATCGCCCCCCGCAGCCGCTCCGACAGCTCGGCGAGCCGCCGCGACGTCTCGGCCATCCCCTCGATCGCCGCCGTCTGGTGGCTGGCGAGGCGCGACGCGTCGCCGGCGCGGGTCGCGGCGTCCATCGAGACGTGCTCCACGCTCTGGATCGCCTCCGACAGCTCGGCCATCGTCTCCGACTGCGAGCGCGACACCGTCGCCGTCTCGCCGACCAGGGCCGCGATGCGCTGGATGCCGTCCAGCATCGCGCCGAGCGCCGCGTCGGCCGTGCCGGCGACGTCGCCCACGCCGCGCACCTCGCGCTCCCCCTCGCTCATCGAGCGCACGGCGACGTCGATGTTCTCGCGCACGGCGGCGATCGTCTGCGCGATCGCCTTCGACGCCCGCGCGCTCTCCTCGGCCAGCGCCCGCACCTCCTCGGCGACGACGGCGAAGCCGCGCCCGTGCTCGCCGGCCCGTGCCGCCTCGATCGCCGCGTTGAGCGCGAGCAGGTTCGTCTGCCGCGCGATGCGCGCCACCGTGTCCACGAAGTCCCCCACCTGCTCCGACGCGCTGGCCAGGGTGCCGACCGTCGCCGCCGAGTCGCGCACCCGCTCGCCGACCGTGAGCAGCGTCGAGCCGGCGCGCGAGATCGAGTCGCGCGAGTGGGCGGCGGCGTCCACGAGGGCGCGCGCGTCCTGCTCCATCTCCGCCGCCCGGTCGCGCAGGCGGTCCGACGCGGCGCGCGCCCCCGCCGTCTGCCGCGCCCCGGTCTCGGTGTAGCCGCGCTGCGCCTCGAGCCGCTCGCTCAGCGCGCGCGCCGTCGCCGCGAACTCCGTCCCCGCGGTGTTGAGCGCCTGCGTCCCCTGCGCCACGCGCTCGGCGTATTCCGCCACCTCGCCTGCCTCGTGCTGCACGGCGCCGATCGTCTCCCCGAGCTCGCCCAGCATCCGGTTGAGACTCCGCTCGAGAAACCCGAGCTCGTCGGCGTAGCGGGCATCGGCGCGCACGAGGAGGTTGCCCTGCTCGG
>Ga0307408_100001636_pt1 | contig 16551 bp, 14 predicted proteins | sample 322Cmetagenome_FD_202116 | JGI IMG/M metagenome (GOLD analysis project Ga0307408, IMG submission 202116) | Maize rhizosphere microbial communities from greenhouse at UC Davis, California, United States - 322HYB-C-3 | ecosystem: Host-associated > Plants > Roots > Rhizosphere > Soil | place...
TTGAAACCAGCTGTAAAACCAAACCAATGCCACAGGGGCGGCACGATCCGGCAATTCAACCAATCACATTACATAATCGGTATCAACAAACTTGGCACACTATTGAGTTCTCAAACAACAGACACATTCGAATATTCCCGAAACAAATTCAAGTAGAATTTCTATTTCGTATTTCTTCGCTGCGATGTTTCAATCTTATTTCATCCATATTCGCTTTTGCAAATCCGGTTGTTTTTCCGGAATTTACTCGGCGAAGTGAATCCACCCAGCAAAAAGTGAAGCATTCCTGCTATCAGAGCGCTGCTCCGGGAAGAATTGCTTCTCAATAGTTGGGGGTTTGTCACCACTCAGCGGCGGCGACTCAGAAAACAATACACGCCCCTCCGCAGCCGTGCAAATCGGCTGTGAAGGGGCGTGTAAAAGGGGTCAGATGCCGCAGTTACGGGACCAGGACCTCAACCGTAGCCAGGTTCTTCTTGCCCCGGCGGAGCAGCAGGTACTGGCCGTGGAGGAGTTCGTCCTCGGAAATGACAGCTTCGGGATCCAGGACCTTCTCGTTGTTGACGTAGGCGCCACCCTCACCCACCGTACGGCGGGCAGCCGACTTGCTCTCCGACAGCCCGGAGGCCACCAGCAGGTCCACGATCCCGAGTGCATCCACCTGGACGGTGGCGGAGGGAAGCTCAGACGTGGCCGCCTGAAGGGTGGACTTGTCCAGGGCAGTGAGATCGCCGTTGCCGAACAGGGCGGCCGAAGCGGCGATGACCTTTTCGGTGGCTTCCACGCCATGCACCAGCGAAGTGACTTCGTAGGCGAGCTTCCGCTGCCCCTCACGGGCGAACGGACGCTCGGCCACTGCAGTAGCGATCTCTTCAATCTCGGCGCGGGTCAGGAAGGTGAAGACCTTCAGCCGGTCCACAACGTCTGCATCCGCAGTGTTGAGCCAGAACTGGTAGAACGCGTACGGGCTGCACATGCCGGCGTCGAGCCAGATGGCGTTGCCTTCGCTCTTGCCGAACTTGCTGCCGTCGGAGTTGGTGATCAGCGGCGTGCCCAGGGCGTGGACGCTCTTGCCCTCCACCTTGCGGATCAGTTCGGTGCCGCTGGTCAGGTTTCCCCACTGGTCGGAGCCGCCCGTCTGCAGGACGCAGCCGTAGGCGCGGTAGAGCTCCAGGTAGTCCATTCCCTGCAGGATCTGGTAGCTGAACTCGGTGTAGCTGATGCCCTCATCGGAGTTGAGCCGCGAGGCGACGGCATCCTTGCGGAGCATGGTGCCCACCCGGAAGTGCTTGCCCACTTCCCGCAGGAAATCGATGGCGCTCAGCGGCGCCGTCCAGTCGAGGTTGTTGACCATCCGGGCAGCGTTGTCACCCTCGAAACTCAGGAACCGGCGCACCTGCGCCTGCAGGTAGCCCACCCACTCCGTCACTGTTTCCTTGGTGTTCAGGGTGCGCTCGGCAGTGGGACGGGGATCACCGATCAGGCCCGTGGAGCCGCCAACGAGTCCCAACGGCTTGTGCCCCGCCAGCTGCAGCCGCCGCATGAGGAGCAACTGGACCAGGTTGCCCAGGTGCAGGCTCGGTGCAGTCGGATCGAAGCCGCAATAGTACGTGACCGGGGCGCCGGCGAGGAGCTTTTCAAGCTCGGCTTCGTCGGTGGACACGTGGACCAGGCCACGCCACTTCAGCTCCTGCCAGATGTTGGCAAAAGAGGGGTCGTTGTGTTGCGATTCGAGGCTGTTGATGTCTGGCACGCCTTCTAAGGTAGCAGTATCGGAGGACGCCGGATCAGCGGACGATACCGGCCGGAACGGGTTCGGCGGCGATCAGCCGCAGCCGCTGCGTGGCGCGGGTCATGGCCACGTAGAGGTCACCCACCTTGCCGTGCTCATGGTTGAGCATCTTCGCGGGTTCCAGGACCACAACGCCGTCGAACTCAAGGCCTTTGGCCTCGCGGGGGCTGATGACCACGATGTCCTGCTCGTAGCTGCCCGCGCCGGTGCCGATGCGGCGCCCGTAGGCGGCGCGCAGGGCTGCGGTGGCCTGGGGCAGGAGCGGTCCGTCGGCAATCACGGCGAGCAGGCCGCCGTCGAGCGCTTCCAGCTCCTCCGGGAGGACTTCCACAAGCCGGTCCACCAGGCTGCCGGGGGCAACCTCGTCGATGATGGGCGACCAGCGCCCCTCCCGCACTGCCTTGGGGGCGGACACCACCAGGCCCGCGGCGTTCGCCATCCGGACGGCGGCTTCGGCGATCTGGGAGGGCGTCCGGTAGTTGACCGTCAACTCCTCCAGCTGCCACCGGTCGCCGAACATCGGTGCCAGGGCGCCCTGCCATGAATTGGCGCCGGCAACGGAACTGGTCTGCGCGATGTCGCCCACAATCGTGAAGGACTTCAGGGGGCAGCGGCGGACCAGGAGCCGCCACTGCATGGGGGAAAGCTCCTGCGCCTCGTCCACCACGATGTGCCCGAACGCCCACGTGCGGTCGCTGGTGGCCCGCTCGGCAGCGGTGAGCCGTGCCTCGCGTTCCTGGTTCTGCTCCATCAGGTCTTCGGCGGTCATCAGGGCGTCAACGCCGGCGGTTTCCATGTTGACGAGCGTCTGCTTGGCGTTGGCGAGGTCGCGGGCACGGTCGTGCTCCTGCTGGGCCAGTCCGCGGCCGGCGGCGGCGTCGAGTTCGCCCAGCAGTTCGGCGGCCTCATCCAGCAGCGGGATATCGGACTCGGTCCAGGGGGCGTCGGCCGGCCGCAGGAGCAGCGCGCGCTCCGCGGGCGAAAGGTGGGGGGTGCAGAATTCCAGGATGGCCGGCTTGCTGAACAGGTCGGAGATCAGCTTTTCCGGCGTCACGGGCATCCAGCACAGGTTCAGGGCGATGCGGACGTCCCGGGCCGTTCGGACATCCTCTGCAAGGTAGGAGCGGTCCGCGTTGTTGCCGATGTTCCCGGCCTCGACCAGCTCGGTCATCTGCTCCGTCAGTTCACGCAGCAGGATCTTGACGAACGTCACGCGTGCCTCGTTGTACGGCTTGCCGGTGGCGCGCGCTTTCTCCCGGGCGCGGCGGACCTGCCGGGGCGTCAGCACCAGCTTGCGGCCGTCCACTTCCAGCGTCCTGTTATGGGCCGGAACACGCTGGCGGTTGGAGACGGCGTTGGCCACGATTTCGGCCATGTCCAGGCGGCCCTTCAGCGCGGCAACAGCAGCGTCCTGCTCCGGCACGGCATGGATGCCTGGCATGAGGCGGCCAAGGCTGGCCATGACCACGCCGGTCTCACCCAGTGAGGGCAGCACCCGTTCGATGTACTTCATGAACGACGACGACGGGCCCACCAAAAGCACGCCTGCACTCTTGAGCCGGTCGCGGTGGGTGTACAGCAGGTAGGCGGCACGATGCAGCGCGACGGCGGTTTTGCCGGTGCCGGGGCCGCCCTGGACCACCAGCGCGCCGGAGATGGAGGACCGGATGATGCGGTCCTGCTCGGACTGGATGGTGCTGACGATGTCCGACATCCGGCCGGTGCGCTTGGAATTCAGGGCGGCGAGCAGGGCGCCTTCACCCTGCAGCGACTCATTGTCCGCAAGCATCCCGGCGTCCAGGACATCGTCCTCGATGGCCTTCACTTCGCGGCCCTGCAGGATCAGGTGCCGACGGCGGCGCACGCCCTGCCGGTCGAACGCGGTGGCCTGGTAAAAGTGGCCGGCCTCGGGCGCGCGCCAGTCAACCATCAGGCGCTGCAGGTCCTCGGTGGTGAGGCCGATGCGGCCGATGTACTGCGCTTCGCCGGAGTCCAGGTCCAGGCGTCCGAAGACCAGCCGGTCATCAACGGCGTCCAGCTGCGCCAGGCGGTCCTCATACAGTGCGGCGAAGGCGTCGCGTTCGGAAACGTTCTGCATGGTGCCCACTGCCCCGGCCCGCCGGACCTGCGCCAGCTGCCGGCGCTTTTCCTCGCGGAGCTCTTCCAGCCGGGCATACAGGCCGGCTACATACTCCCGTTCGTGGGCCAAATCGGCGTCAAGCATTTAACGTTCCCCTATCGCAAAAGACAGACCTACCATTCTACAACCATTTCCCTTAACGCTGATGAAACGTGGACCGGCCGGGTTGCGCCGCCTGCGGTGCGGCCGCCGCGGGTTTCCGGACCCGGGCTTTGGCGGCCTTGTACCTGGAGACAGTGGGGTCCCCGGTGATCCAGAAGCGCCACGCGTACTCGTCCGAGCCGCCCGCCCCGGCCACCCCCACCCGCGGACCGGAACTGACCTGCGGTGGCGGCCCCGGCGGAAGGACCAGCCCGAAAGGCGGGGCAAGCGCGTCACGTCCGCTGTCCGCCGTCGTCAGTCCCAGTGCCTTGGCCAGCCGGGCCGGGCCGCTGGCGAGGTCGGCGGGACTCCTGGACGTGGTCCGCCGTCGCCGGGCCAGGTCAAGGCCGTCAACGATTTCGCCCGCCCGCAGCAGCAGCGCGGAGGCAACGCCCTCCGGCCCGCAGACGATGTTGGTGCAGTGGTGCATACCGTAGGTGAAGTAGACGTACAGGTGACCGGCGGGGCCGAACATGGGCGCGTTGCGTGGCGTTGGGCCGCGGTACGTGTGGGAGCCCGGGTCCGGGTGCAGCGAATCCTCCGGCCCCAGGTAGGCCTCCACCTCCGTCAGGCGGACGGACACCGGACCTTCGCGCGACTCGTGCGTGAGGACGGCGCCCAGCAGCAGCGGGGCCAGCTCGCGGGCATCGCCCGCGAGGATCTCCCGCAGCGGCGGACCGGCCGGCACAGGGTTTTCACTCATGGCCAGACCTTACCCGCATCCGGCCGCTTCACCCGCGGCACGGCAGCGGTGCTGCCACGGCCATGTCCGATTTCCGCTAGTAGGCGCTTCCGGAGGCTGGCAGGATGGAGTCATGGACTTCTGGCAGCGCTACCGGGCGATCGACGCCCGGGACACCCGTTTCGACGGGCAGTTCTACACTGCGGTCCGCACCACGGGGATCTACTGCCGCCCCTCCTGCCCGGCGCGCACCCCCAAGGCCGCCAACGTCACCTTCTACGAAACCTCGGCTGCGGCACACGACGCCGGCTACCGGGCCTGCAAGCGCTGCCTTCCCGAGGCCGTGCCCGGCACCCCTGCCTGGAACCTCCGCCAGGACGTCGCCGGCCGGGCCATGCGGCTGATCAATGACGGCGTGATCAACAGGGATGGCGTGGAGGGCCTCGCTGCCCGGCTGGGCTACTCGTCGCGCCAGCTCAACCGGATCCTCACCCATGAACTGGGCGCCGGGCCGCTGTCCCTGGCCAGGGCCGGACGGGCCCAGACCGCCCGCACCTTGCTGGTCTCCGCGCCAATGAAGCTTGCCGACGTTGCTTTCGCCGCGGGCTTCAGCAGCGTCCGGCAGTTCAACGAGACCATACTCGACGTGTTCGCCATGACCCCCACTGCCCTTCGGCACACCGGCCGGCATGCACAGGCGGCGGGAGCCGCCACGGCGCTGACCCTCAGCCTTCCCTACCGCAAACCCTTCGATCCCGGTATCTTCACGTTCCTTGCGGTCCGTGCCATCCCGGGCATCGAGGCGGGCACGGCAACCTCCTACGCCCGGACCATGCGGCTGCCCCACGGCGACGCCCGCTTCAGGGTTGATTACGATGCCGGCGCACGGGAACGGCCGCTGACCCTCACCGTCGGCGCGGCGGACCTGCGCGACCTGCCGGCGCTGCTGAGCCGCGTCCGGCGGCTCTTCGACCTTGACGCCGATCCGGAAGCCATCGACAGCGCCCTGGCAGCGGACAGCCGGCTGGCCGCGTCCGTGGCGGAAGCCCCCGGCATCCGGATGCCCGGTGCCCTGGATCCCCAGGAACTCCTGGTGCGGGCCATGGTGGGCCAGCAGATAACCGTGGCCGCCGCCCGCACCGCGCTCACGCAGCTCTCCGCGGCCGGCAGCCCCAGCAGTGTTCCGGGCGACGGGCTTGACCGGCTCTTCCCCACGTCCGCCCAGATCGCGGAGTCCGGTCATTTGCTGCGCGGGCCCCGGCGCCGGACGGAATCGCTGCTTCTTGCCGCCGCAGCCATGGCGGAAGGTCGCATCGATCCCGGTTACGGCGATGACCTGGCCGGCCTCACCGCCAAACTGCTGCCGCTGCCCGGCGTGGGACCCTGGACTGTGGGCTACGCGGCCATGCGGATCCTGGGCGCCCCCGACGTCTTCCTCGCCAACGACGCCGCCGTCCGGAACGGAATCCGGGCCCTATCGGCGGGCGGCGCCGGCCTGGCCCCGGACTTCCGGGAAGCCAGCCCCTGGCGTTCCTACGCCACCATGCACCTGTGGCGCGCCGCCGCCGCACCCAAAGCCCCTGCCGCCAGCGGCACTTCCAGGAAAGCGATGCCATGACCGCCCAACTGCTGACAATGTCCACCCCGGACGGCGCCTTCACCATCATCGCGCGGGACGGACTGGTCCTGGCGTCCGGCTGGACCGCCGACCCCGGCGACCTGACCGGCCAGGTCCATCCGGCACTGCGGCCCGACGCCGTCCAGGCCGTCGCCGGGCTCGGCGGCATCTCGGAGGCTGTGGAAGCCTTCTACGACGGCGACCCCGCTCCGGCCATGGCCGTGCCGGTCCTGCAGCGCTCGGGTCCGTTCCGTGCCCACGCCTGGGATGTCCTCCGGGAGGTCAAGCCCGGCCACCCGGTGACATACACGGAGTACGCCGCGCTGGCAGGCAATGCCAAAGCGGTCCGCGCGGCTGCCAGCGCGTGCGCCTTCAATGCCGCCGCCCTGTTTGTGCCGTGCCACCGGGTGATCCGCACCGACGGCACCCTGGGCGGGTTCCGCTGGGGCCTGCGGGTGAAAGAGAGCCTGCTGGCCCGCGAAGCGGCCTGACCGGCCCCATTCCCCTATGCGGGCAGACTACTTCGGGGCCGGAGTTCCGGCGGGCCAAGGCAGCAGCCCGGGCAGGTCCGTCCCGTCCGCTGCGGCGGACGCACGCAGGCTGCCGAGTGAAGGCTCGCGGCCTGCCAGCCAGGCGGCGATGTCCGTCAGCATCCCGCTGATGACGGTGGACCGGTTGCCGCTGCCGATGCTGACGGGCGGCAGGCCCAGCGGCTGCAGCACCAGTTTGTCCTCCGGCCGCACCCGGGCGGCGAGGAAGTCGAACAGGTGCCGGCAGAACGGCCGGCTCCAGGTTTCCGGTCCCCTGCCCGTTTGCAGGTCGGACGCGTGGATGACGAGTTCGCGCCAGAGTGCCAGGCCGCCGTCCAGCACCACTCCCCCGCGGTAGGCGATCGGGGCCCACCAGCCAGTGCGGTTGGCCGAAGAATCTTTAACACCCGGCAGCGCATCGAAAGCCTTGAGGACCTGCTCCAGTGCCGCGCTCAGGTCTGCGCGGTGGGTGGCGGCGTCGTGCCCTGCCGCCATGTCGATGGCTTTGTTCCGGCCGTCCATGCCGCCGTCGTACAGCTCGATGGTTTCGCCCCGGGCCGCATACTCGAGTTGCCGGGCCATGGCGTTGGAGATCCCGGTGAGATGGGCGAGGACATGCCCCCGCGTCCAGCCCGGCAGTGCGGACGGCGAGCGTACGTCGGCGTCGCTGAATTTTGCGGCGTCTGCGGCAACGTCTTCCGCCGCCTTGTGGAGGTCTGCCAGCAGGTCATCGGGTGTGGGAGGGGCCATGGCGCTCATCCTAGCCCTCAGGAGCTCCGTCCGGACCGAGGCGGTGCCGGACATGCTCGCCGTCGTCGCTCCCCTGCCAGAACTCGAACTCCGTCGGCTGGACTGCGTACAGCTGCCAGTTGGGGTTGGTGCTGCCGTCGGCGCGGGGACGTTCCGCCCAGTCACGGGCGGAGGCCTCGGCGGACAGCTGGACCACCGGCCCGGCCACACGGACCTGCCGCCCCAGGGAGGCCCAGTAGAAGTTCATGGCGGCCTGCGGAACGATGTCCAGTTCCTGCCCCTTGCGGGAGGTGCGGGACGTGGCGAAATGCCAGCCGTCGCCGTCGATGTTCTTCAGGATCAGCATCCGTGACGACGGCTGCTGCCCGGCACTGACCGTGGCCAGGCTGAAGGCGTGGGGCTGCTGCTCCCCCGCGTCCAGCGCCTCGTCCAGCCACTGCTTGAACAGCTCCACGGGGTTCCGTGCGGCGGTGGCCGGATCAAAGCGGGGAAGGTCGGCCGGAAAGTCGGGCAGGGTGCGGAGGAACTTCCGGAAGGTTTCGCTCATGGACCCAGCCTAGCCACAGACGGGTTTCGACAGGCTCAACCACCACCGGTGGTTGAGCCTGTCGAAACCAAGCCAACTAGCCTGCGTACTCCCGGACGCCCGCAAGCTCGCCTTCAAGGGCGGCCAGCTGGCGTTCGACGGCAGCCGGTGCCGTTCCGCCCTGCGAGTTGCGGCTGTTCAGCGAGCCCTCGGTGGAGAGGACGGTGCGGACCTCGGGGGTCAGGTGCGCCGAGATGGCCGCGTACTCGTCGTCGGTCAGGTCCCACAGCTCGACGCCGCGGGACTCGGCCTGCTTGACGGCCGCGCCGGACAGCTCGTGCGCCTCCCGGAACGGGACGCCCTGCCGGACCAGCCATTCCGCGATGTCCGTGGCCAGCGCGAAGCCCTGCGGTGCCAGCGATTCCATCCGCTCCCGGTTGAAGGTCAGGGTGGCGATCATGCCGGAGACGGCCGGAAGCAGGAGCTCCAGCGTGTCGGCGGCGTCGAACACCGGTTCCTTGTCCTCCTGCAGGTCGCGGTTGTACGCGAGCGGCAGGCCCTTGAGGGTGGCGAGCAGACCGGTCAGGTTGCCGATCAGTCGTCCCGCCTTGCCGCGGGCCAGTTCGGCCACGTCCGGGTTCTTCTTCTGCGGCATGATCGAGGACCCCGTGGAGTAGGAGTCATGCAGCGTGACGAAAGAGAACTCCTTGGTGGCCCAGAAGATCACTTCCTCCGAGATCCGGGACAGGTCCACGCCGATCATGGAGCACACCCAGGCGAACTCGGCGAAGACGTCGCGGGACGCCGTGCCGTCGATGGAGTTGTGGACCGCGGAGTAGAAGCCCAGGTCCGCCGCCACCGCTTCCGGATCGAGCCCCAGCGAGGAGCCTGCCAGGGCGCCGGACCCATACGGCGAAACACCGGCCCGCTTGTCCCAGTCCTGCAGCCGCTGCACATCGCGCAGCAGGGCCCAGGCATGGGCCAGCAGGTGGTGGCTGAGCAGGACGGGCTGGGCGTGCTGCAGGTGGGTGCGGCCCGGCATGGCCACACCCTGGTGCGCTTTGGCCTGGTCAACCAGCGCGTCGACGGTGTCCAGCACGCCGCGGGCAATGATCCGGGCATGGTCGCGCAGGAACATGCGGCCCAGGGTTGCCACCTGGTCGTTGCGGGACCGGCCGGCGCGGAGCTTGCCGCCCAACTGCGGGCCCGCCCGTTCGATCAGGCCCCGTTCCAGCGAACCGTGGACGTCCTCGTCGGACTCCGCCGGCAGGTAGGCGCCCGAGGCCACATCGTCGTCCAGCTGCGTCAGGGCGGCGAGCATTCCCTCCAGCTCGCCGTCGTCCAGCAGGCCGGCCTTGTGCAGCACGCGGGCGTGCGCCTTGGAACCGGCGATGTCGTAGCGCGCCAGGCGCCAGTCGAAGTGCGTGGACTTGCTCAGGGCAGCGAGGGCGTCCGCGGGTCCGCCGGCGAACCGGCCGCCCCACAGCGCACCTTCGTTAGTTGCCGAGGCCATTACTTCCCTGCGACCCGGATGTCGCGGCCGGAAGCCACCTTGGCGGACATGCCCCACAGCTCGATGAAGCCGCGGGCCATGGACTGGTCGAAGGTGTCGCCGGTGTCGTAGGTGGCCAGGTTGAAGTCGTACAGGGAGGTGTCCGAGCGGCGGCCGTTCACGATGGCCTGGCCGCCGTGCAGGGTCATGCGGATGTCGCCGGAGACGTACTTCTGGGTGTCCTCGATGAAGGCGTCCAGGGAACGCTTCAGCGGGGAGAACCACTGGCCGTCGTAGACCAGCTCGGCCCAGCGCTGGCCAACGGTGGCCTTGAAGCGGGCCTGCTCGCGCTCGATCGTGATGTCCTCGAGGTGCTTGTGCGCGGTGATCAGCGCCATGGCACCGGGGGCCTCGTAGATTTCGCGGGACTTGATGCCCACCAGGCGGTCCTCGACGACGTCGATGCGGCCCACGCCCTGGGCGCCGGCGCGGCGGTTGAGTTCCTTGATGGCCTGCAGCGGGGTGACCTTGACGCCGTCGATCGCCACCGGCACGCCGGCTTCGAAGGAGATGGTGACCTCATCGGGTGCCGGCGGGAATTCCGGGGTGGCGGTGTAGTCGTAGATGTCCTTGGTGGGGGCGTTCCAGATGTCCTCGAGGTAGCCGGTTTCCACGGCGCGGCCCCAGACATTCTGGTCGATGGAGTAGGGGTTCTTCTTGGTGGTCTCGATCGGCAGTCCCTTTTCCTCGGCGAAGGCGATGGCCTTGTCGCGGGTGAGGGCGAGGTCGCGGACCGGTGCGATGCACTTCAGGTCCGGGCCCAGGGTCTGGATGCCCACTTCGAAGCGGACCTGGTCGTTGCCCTTGCCGGTGCAGCCGTGGGCAACGGTGGTGGCGCCGAATTCGCGGGCGGCCTTCACCAGGTGCTTGACGATGACCGGGCGGGAGATGGCGGAGACCAGCGGGTAGTGGCCCTGGTACAGCGCGTTGGCCTTCAGGGTGGGGACGCAGTATTCGTTGGCGAACTCATCGGATGCGTCGGCGACGTAGGCTTCGACGGCGCCGCAGCCCAGGGCGCGCTGGCGGATGGTTTCCAGCGACTCGCCGCCCTGTCCGACGTCGACCGCCACGGCGATGACCTCGGCGCCGGTGGCTTCGCCGATCCAGCCGATGGCTACGGATGTGTCCAGGCCGCCTGAGTAGGCGAGCACAATGCGTTCAGTCACTTCAGATGCTCCTTAGTGGGGGTGTTTGATGTTGTCTTCAAGCTTATTGCCCGGCTTCCTCGGCCAGTTGCAGGAAGCGGGCTGCGAGGTCGGGGCCGCCCAGCGGGTCCCGGGACACCAGCAGCACGGTGTCGTCGCCGGCGATGGTCCCCAGGATGGCGGGCATGACCGAATGGTCGATGGCCAGTGCCAGGAAGTTCGCGGCACCCGGCGGGGTCCGGAGCACCACGATGTTGGCCGACGCTTCCGCCGTCACCAGCAGTTCGCTGCACAGCCGGGCGAGCCGGGCGTCCAGGATTTCCTGGCTCACGCCGGTCTTGGCGGCACGCTCGCCTCCTTCGCCGGGGACGGCGTAGACCAGGGCGCCCTCTTTGCCGCGGACCCGCACGGCCCCGAGTTCCACGAGGTCCCGGGACAGCGTGGCCTGGGTGACCTGCACGCCGTCGTCCGCGAGCAGGGCGGCGAGCTCCGCCTGCGAACGCACTGACTGGTTGGTCAGGATGGCGGTGATCCGGGCCTGCCGCGCAGTCTTGGTGGCCGGGCTGGAGCCCGGGGATACGGGCTGGGCGGACACTAGAACGTGCTCTCCCCGGTGCCTTCGACCGGCGACAGGCCGTCGACGAAGGCAAGGCCGGAGCGGTGCATCAGCCACGCCATCAGGGCTTTCTGGGCGTGCAGCCGGTTTTCCGCCTCGTCCCAGACGATCGACTGCGGGCCGTCGATAACACCCGCGGAGATCTCGTAGCCCCGGTAGGCGGGCAGGCAGTGAAGCACGACGGCGTCCTCCGCGGCGAGCTTCATGGCCTCCTCATCCACGGAGTACTCCCGGAACAGCTGCAGCCGCGCCTCTTTTTCCGCCTCCTGGCCCATGGACACCCAGGTGTCGGTGGCCACGACGTCTGCGCCCTGGAGCGCTTTGGCAGCGTCAGTGGTAATCAGCACCGAACCGCCCGTCTCCGCGGCCCGTTCCTCGGCGGCAGCCACAATGTCCGCCGCGGGCAGGTACCCTTCGGGCCCTGCAATACGGACATGCATGCCGGCGGTGACCCCGGCGAGCAGGTAGGAGTTGGCCATGTTGTTGGCGGCGTCGCCCAGGTAGCTCATGGTGAGGCCCCTGAGCTCGCCCTTGTGCTCCTTGACCGCCAGCAGGTCGGCCAGAAGCTGGCAGGGGTGGTAGTCGTCGCAGAGCGCGTTGATGACGGGGACGCTGGAGTTCTCGGCCATGGCCACCAGGCCGGCATGGGCGCCGGTGCGCCACACGATGGTGGAGACCATGCGCTCCAGGACCTTCGCGGTGTCCTCCACGGATTCCTTGTGGCCGATCTGGGCCTCGCCGGGATTGATGACCAGGGCATTGCCGCCCATGTCCGCAATGCCGGTGGCGAAGGAGACCCGGGTGCGGGTGGAGGTCTTGTCGAAGATGACGGCAACGGTCTTTCGGCCGCTGCCCTCTGCCGCGAAGGGCTGGACGCTGTAGGGCGCGGCCTTCATGCGCGCGGCAAGCTCCAGGACCTCCGCCTGTTCGGCGGGGGTCAGGTCCGTGTCCTTGAGGAAGTGCCGGGTTGCGGGAGTCACTGGGCGTCCTTAGCTGTCTGGAGGATTGCCGGGAAAGCGGCGAGGAACGAGTCGGCCTGTGCCGTGGTGAGGACCAGCGGCGGGGCCAGGCGGATGGTGCGCGGGCCGGGGCTGTTGATGATGAAGCCGGCGTCCAGGGCCGCCTGCACCACGGCGGGCGCGACGTCGGCGTCCAGGTCGAAGCCGATCAGCAGTCCGGCGCCCCGGACTTCGGTGACGCCCGGCAGGGCTGCCAGCGCGGAACGGAGGTGCTCCCCCACTGCGGTGGCGTTGGCCAGGACGTTCTGGCTTTCGATTGCGTGCAGCGTGGCGAGGGCGGCCGCCGTTGCCACCGGGTTGCCGCCGAAGGTGGTGCCGTGCTGGCCGGCGGAGAGCAGCGACGACGTTTGCTCACCCATCGTCACCAGGGCGCCGATGGGGAACCCGCCGCCCAGGCCCTTGGCCAGGGTGATGGCGTCGGGGACGATTCCTGCCTCTTCGCTGGCGAACCACTTGCCGGTCCGGCCGATGCCGGTCTGGACCTCATCCAGGATCAGCAGCGCGCCGACGCGGGCGGTCAGCTCCCGCGCCGCCCGGAGGTACTCCGCAGTCAGAGGGCGCACTCCCGCCTCACCCTGGATGGGCTCCAGGAAGACCGCCGCCACGGTTTCGTCCACGGCGTCCTTGAGGGCTTCGATGTCCCCGAACGGGATGTGCTCCACGCCGCCGGGCAGCGGCTCGAAGGGCGTCCGGTAGGCCTCTTTGGATGTCAGGGCAAGGGCCCCCATGGTCCGGCCGTGGAAGGCTCCCTCGAGGGCGATGATTTTGGTCCGCTTGGTGTTGCTGCCACCGGTGTTGCGGCGGGCGAGCTTGAACGCCGCCTCGTTCGCCTCGGTGCCGGAGTTGGTGAAGAACACTTTGGACCCGGCAGGCGCGTCGGCCAGTGCCAGGAGCTTCTCGGCCAGCGCGATCTGGGTGGGGCTGGTGAAGAAGTTGGAGACGTGGCCCAGGGTGGACAGCTGGCTGGCGATGACTGACGTCACGAACGGGTGCGCATGCCCCAGAGCGTTGACGGCGATGCCGCCCAGCAGGTCAAGGTACTCCTTGCCGTCGGCGTCCCACACCAGGCAGCCGGAGCCGCGGACCAGGACGCGCTGCGGGGTGCCGAACACGCCCATCAGCGACGACGAATAGCGGGAGAGCCATTCGGAGCCGGCGTGGCCGGTGGTTTCCACCAACTCGGTTACCGGGGACTTTTCCACCGTGTTCATGCGTTGATCTCCTCGTCCGGGACCACCTGGGTGCCAATGCCCGCCGTCGTAAATGTTTCCAGAAGCATGGAATGGGGCAGGCGCCCGTCCACGATGTGCGCACGCTCCACGCCCTCGTCGATGGCCTTGAGGCAGGCCGCCATCTTGGGGATCATGCCCGATTCGAGCTTCGGCAGCATGTCCCGCAGCTCCGACGCCGTGAGGGAGGAGATCAGCGACGACTTGTCCGGCCAGTTGGCGTACAGGCCTTCGACGTCGGTCAGGATGACCAGCTTCGACGCGCCCAGGGCGGAGGCAACGGCCGCCGCGGCAGTGTCCGCGTTGACGTTCAGCACCTGGCCGGTGGGCTGGAACCTCGCCGCACCCGCGACGCCGTCGCCGCCGTCGACGATTTCCGGGGCAACGGTGGAGATCACGGGGATGCGGCCCGCGCCGAGGATGTCCATGACGCCGGCGGGGTCGACGCCCACCACCTCGCCCACCAGGCCCAGGTCCACCTCTTCGCCGTCAACCACTGTCCCGGTGCGGACGGCGCGCAGCAGGCCGCCGTCTTCACCGGACATGCCCACGGCGTAGGGGCCGTGGGAGTTGATGAGGCCCACCAGTTCGCGGCCCACCTGTCCGGTGAGGACCATCCGGACCACGTCCATGGCCTCCGGCGTGGTGACGCGCAGGCCGCCCTTGAACTCGGATTCGATGCCCAGCCGGCCCAGCATCGAGTTGATCTGGGGACCGCCGCCGTGCACCACCACGGGATGGATGCCCACATGGTGGAGGAACACGATGTCCTCGGCGAAGGCACGGCGGAGTTCGTCATTGACCATGGCGTTGCCGCCGTATTTGATCACCATGGTGGTGCCGGCAAAGCGCTGGATCCAGGGCAGCGCCTCGATCAGGGTGGCGGCTTTGGCCTGGGCGTCGGACATGCTGGTGGTCTCGCGCGTCTGGGTGTTCATGCTGTCTCTTCCGCGGTCGGCAATGGCTGAAACGGTGCTAGCTGGAGTAGGCGCTGTTCTCGTGCACGTAGTCGTGGGTGAGGTCGTTGGTCCAGATGGTCGCTTCCGCGTCACCGGCCTGCAGGTCGATCTCCACCAGGACCTCGCGCGGTTCCAGGTTGACCAGGCTCCGGTCGTCGCCGATGCTGCCGTTGCGGCAGATCTGGATGCCGTTCATGGCCACGTTGAGCTGGTCCGGCTCGAATGCTGCGTCGGTGGTGCCCACTGCTGAGAGCACGCGCCCCCAGTTGGGGTCCTTGCCGAAGATGGCGGCCTTGAAGAGGTTGGACCGGGCCACCGAGCGGCTAACGGCTTCGGCGTCGGCTTCACTGGCGGCGTTGAAGGTCCGGATGGCGATGTCGTGGCTGGCGCCTTCGGCGTCTGCGATGAGTTTGCGTGCCAGCTCGGCGCAGACCTTGGTCAGTCCGTCGGTGAAGACATCGGTGGAGGGCACCGCGCCGGAAGCTCCGGAGGACAGCAGGACCACGGTGTCATTGGTGGACATGCAGCCGTCGGAATCGGCGCGGTCGAAGGTGACTCGGGTGGCGTCACGGAGTGCGACGTCCAGCAGCTCCGGTTCCACCGCGGCGTCGGTGGTCAGGACCACCAGCATGGTGGCCAGGCCGGGCGCCAGCATGCCGGCACCCTTGGCGATGCCGCCGATGCTGAATTCCTGGCCGTCCGCGTCAGTGCCGATGAACAGCGCTGACTTGGGGACGGAATCCGTTGTCATGATGGCGGTGCCGGCCTCCGGCCCGCCATCAGTGCTGAGGGCAGCGGCAGCGGCCTCGACACCGGGCAGGATCTTGTCCATGGGCAGCTGTTCGCCGATCAGGCCCGTGGAGCAGACAAAGACGTCGGTGGCCGAGATTCCCAGGACCTCGGCTACCTTCTCGGCGGTGCTGTGGGTGTTCTGGAAACCGGTGGGGCCGGTGCACGCGTTGGCGCCGCCGGAGTTCAGCACCACGGCATCCACCCGGCCGTCGGAGACCACCTGGCGGGACCAGTGGACGGGAGCGGCGGCCACCCGGTTGCTGGTGAACACGGCTGCCGCGGCCTTGGACGGGCCGTCATTGACCACCAGCGCGAGGTCCGGCTTGCCGGACGCCTTGAGTCCGGCGGTGACGCCGGCGGCGCGGAATCCCTGGGGGGTGGTGACGGTCACGGGGCTACTCCCTGCAGGTCGAGGCCGGCGGTTTCCTGCAGGCCGAGTGCGATGTTCATGGACTGGACGGCGCCGCCGGCGGTGCCCTTGGTCAGGTTGTCGATGGCGCAGGTGACGATGACGCGGCCGGCATGGGCGTCGAAGGCCAGCTGCATGGCGGCGTGGTTCGATCCCTGCACGCTCTTGGTGCCGGGCCACTGCCCCTCGGGCAGCAGGTGCACAAAGGGCTCGTCGTCGTAGGCGTCGGCCCAAGCCTGGCGGAGCTGCTCTGCCGTTATACCGGGCTTGACCTTGGCCGTTGCGGTGGTGAGGATGCCCCGGCTCATGGGTGCCAGCGTGGGCGTGAAGGACACGGTGACCTGTTCGCCGGCCGCGTTGGACAGTCCTTGCTCTATCTCGGGGGTGTGGCGGTGCCCGCCACCCACACCGTAGGGGCTCATCGAGCCCATCACTTCCGCGCCGATGAGGTTGACCTTCGCGGCCTTGCCCGCGCCGGAGGTGCCGGACGCGGACACGATGACGGCGTCGTCGGGCTGCAGCAGCCCGGCGGCGAACCCGGGTGTCAGCGCCAGCAGGGCCGACGTCGGGTAGCAGCCGGGCACGGCGATCCGGGTGGCGCCCTTGAGCGCCTCGCGCTGGCCGGGGAGCTCGGGCAGGCCGTACGGCCAG
>Ga0307408_100001637_pt1 | contig 16521 bp, 9 predicted proteins | sample 322Cmetagenome_FD_202116 | JGI IMG/M metagenome (GOLD analysis project Ga0307408, IMG submission 202116) | Maize rhizosphere microbial communities from greenhouse at UC Davis, California, United States - 322HYB-C-3 | ecosystem: Host-associated > Plants > Roots > Rhizosphere > Soil | place: USA...
CGCTACAATTATGATGATGAAAACAGGATTACTGAAGTGCATAGCGGTACTACTGCGATCATCAAACCGATTAAAGGAAGCTATATTGTAGATGAAAAGCTATTGGCTAAATACTATTATTACCCGCATGGGCCATTAGCGCGAGTTGAATTGGGAGATCAGGGTGGAAAGGTACAAGCCCTTGATTATGCCTATACGCTCCAGGGCTGGTTAAAAGGCGTAAACGGGCAAAGCCTGTCGGCGAATGTAATGGTTGATGAAAGTACAAAAGATATCCCTGCGGATGTGATGGCTTATGGGCTCAATTATTATACTGATGATTATAAGTCAGCAGGTGGAAGCTCAAGCACTGCTTTTAACGGACGAATGACACCAGCAAGTGTAGAAAGGCCTACAGGTCATAATCTTTACAATGGCAACATCAGCCAGATGACGGTTGACCTGAATAAGCTGGCGGGAGGACCGGTGGGCTATACTTATCGCTACGATCAGCTTAACCGTTTAACAAAAATGCGCCAGCACTCTTCTGCAGGCACACAAACGACTGCTTTTGCCGAAGATGTGACTTATGATGCAAATGGTAATATACAATCTTACACTCGTAATGATAATAACGGTGCGGTGATGGATCAGCTGACATACCATTATAAAGCAGAAAATAACCAGTTGAAACGTGTTAACGACGCTGTGGCTACTTCTTATACTAATGATCTGGAGAACCAAACACAGGAGAATAATTATGAATACGATGATATCGGTAATCTAACTAAAGATTGGAAGGAAGGCTTGGGCGAAATTAAGTGGACCGTTTATGGAAAGATTGATAAGATTTCCAAAGATGATGGTACCTCAATCCAATATAAATATGACCCTGCCGGAAACCGGGTTTCAAAAATCGTAAAGGATAATACCAATATCGAAAAGACAACCTATTACGTAAGGGATGCACAGGGAAATGCCCTTGCTTTATATAATAAAACTGGTACAGCCGACCCTGTTTGGGCTGAGCAATATTTGTATGGCAGTAGCAGGCTCGGTTTATGGAAGGCAGATGCAGAAAGCTCTCAAGCTCCGGACATGTTATGGTCAAATTATTTAGGCGGCATCAATTACGAGCTAAGCAATCATTTAGGGAACGTGCTTTCTGTAATTTCAGATAGGAAAGTTAAAAATAGTAATGGGATAGAAGAGGCAGAGGTGATTACCCAGCAGGATTATTATCCATTCGGTATGACGATGCCCGGAAGGAGTTGGCCGGTTACGAATAAGCCGGAATATCGATTTGGGTTTAATGGTAAGGAAAATGATAGTGATGTGAAGGGGGAAGGTAACCAGCAGGATTATGGCTTTAGGATCTATGATCCAAGGTTGGGGAGGTTCTTGAGTGTGGACCCGCTTCATAAAGATTATCCTTGGTATACTCCATATCAATTTGCAGGTAATATGCCAATAAGTGCAATTGATATTGACGGGAAAGAACCACTCATTGCAACGGATTTCAAATCTTTAGATGCATTGAAAAAGACCTTAAGTATAAGTTATACTTCTGAAGGATCAGGAGATGATCAAATAAATAAAGTAACAGTAAGTCAAGTTTTTCACAATATTAATTTGTCTCACACCCTTGCAAATAATGGAGGTCCGACTAATGAGGAATTAAAGACAACGAGAGGTGCATTTTCATATGCCTTTAGTCATCCAGGAAATGCCTTAATGTTAAATAAAATTAGAAATATGTCTTACCGCAAAGAAAATGACCAGAGCATGGCATTTGGTGACATGTCTAAGGAGCTAATAGGTCATTTGAAAAAAGGTCAAAATAGAGGTACTTTAGATAATACTATGTTGCATGTTACGGGGCAAGCATTAATAACTACGCTTTTTGGAGGGGAAATTGCAGATATTTCGGGTGATATTCATGAAAGAGATCAGTCATCGTTAATGACCGGACATTTCGGTAAAGCTGAACAAAAAGGGGCAATCGATAATTATGCAGATATAATAAATAATGAGTGGGGCCAACGGTGGGGCGAAGCAATTGCCAAAGATTTAGGTATCACTCACAAGACAGAATGGACGCCAGGGCTTACAGCTAGTTACCTTAACAACTTACAAGTTAAGTTTAATCAGAGTATGGGACTTAAATTTGAGAAAGCATTTACAAAAGATGATGAATTTGTTAAAAATTATACAACGTTTATCAACGACAATAAGTAGTTTACTAAGTATTGGTCTTTTGGTGGCCTGCATCGGTAAACCTGTGAATATAGTTCAAATTAACTTTATTGGCAACGTCAATTTTGAGCTGCTTTATGGTTCAAAGGACATACGATTGGGTATAACAGATAGTCAATTTAAGGCCGTTACTTGGAAAGATTCTGAGATAACAGAGTTCTCTGGAGAGGAGTATGGCATGGAAGACTCTGATACTTTAGATAAAATGTACTTAGTTAAGAATGAGGTTATTTGGCAGAAGGATACGATTGATAGAAATCTGGAGTATTATTTCGAGAAAGCGAAATTAATTAAAGCACGACTACTGCTCTCATCTTCTTCAACAGATACCGCTAAGATCAACCAATTTATTAATAGCAATGGTTTGACTTTTCTAAATATGTGTAGAAAAGATAGCTATAAGTACAAGATGATCAGAGATGGAACTCAAATAATTTTCTGGAAGAGTTATCCTGCTTTGGTTGCCGGGGGAAGGGTATTGCAATACATTGTAGAATGTGAAAAAATTTAAATCCCTTGCTAGCGCACGGTGTGCCGAGAGAAAAGCGGACAATAAAAAGAAGCTTTTCGCAACTATATAAAAGATGGAGGTAGGCCCTCCGGCGGCAGACTTACAGGAGTAGCCGTCAAACCGCCCTGCGGTGCTTCAAAGGCAACAATGAGGTGTTGAGCGGTTAGGGAAAAGGCCCGGTCGAACGGGTCAGGTGCGTATAAAAGAGACGAAGCAATTGAACCACCGGAGAAGTGTCCGAAAAAGCAATTAGCTGCCAAAACCATTGTGATCGTGCATGCAATGGGACAAGCATAACAATTACCTGTTTAAGGTTATGCGGTAGCCGTCATTGAGGTGGCGTGACTTTTATACAGGCTTTAATATGGAACTCCCATGCTAGCGCGAGGTGTGCCGGGAGAAAGGCACCGGATTAAAGAGTGGCTTTTCGTAACTATATAAAAGATGGAGGCAGGCCCTCCGGTAGCGGACTTGCAGGAGTAGCTACCAAACCGCCCTGCGGTGCTTCAAAGGCAACAATGAGGTATTGAGCGGTCAGGGAAAAGGTGTTGGAAGACATCAGGTATGTATAAAGGAGACGAAGCAATTGAACCATCGGTGAAGTGTCCGAAAAAGCAATTAGCTGTCAAAACCATTGTGATCTCGCGTGCGATGGGACAAGCATAACGGTTACCTGTTTAGGGTTGTGCGGCAGCCGTCATTGAGATGGCGTGACCTTTATACAGGCTTTTGTATGGAACCCGGGAACCTGAACATAGATGTTAGTCTTTTCGATAACCTTCCTCCTGTGGAGTGGGGAAAAGACAAAGGAAAACAGACGGAGTACCGATGCTGGGTTCAGGGGCGGACTGAACCGTAGTAGTGCAGAAGCCCTTGTAATGAGGGTGGAGCGAAGGGTTCAGGTTATACAGCCCTATTTTGTTTAACAACTCATTAAAAGAGGATGATTGAAGAAGAAAAGGCAAGGTCGTTACCGATCACCTTGCAAATGGTATGGGCAGCTTACCGGAAAGTACGGTCAAACCGAGGCAGTGCAGGCGTTGATGCTGTAAGCCTTGAAGAATTTGAGGCAGACAAGATGCAACAATTGTACAAGATCTGGAACCGGATGAGTTCAGGCAGCTACTTTCCGCCATCGGTAAGGACGGTAGAGATACCCAAGAAAGATGGAAGTAAACGCAAGTTGGGCATTCCAACAGTAGGCGACCGTGTTGCCCAGCAGGTTATCAAGAGTTATCTTGAGCCACGGCTGGAGAAGTGTTTTCACGATAATTCCTACGGCTACCGACCGTTGCGGAGTGCCCACCAGGCAGTAGAAGCGGTTCGGCAGAACGTGAAGGATTATGGCTGGGTAGTAGATATGGACATCTCGAAATTTTTCGATAAGATGAATCATGACCTGTTGATGAAAGCCTTGGACGTACACGTAGAGGAGAAGTGGATAAAGATGTATATCGTCCGCTGGCTGGAAGCCCCGATGGAAGACAAGGTCGGGATAAAGACAGATAAAGGAGGAATGGGCACGCCCCAAGGTGGTGTCGTCAGCCCATTGCTTGCGAATCTGTTCTTGCATTACGTGTTGGACAAATGGATAGAGAAATTCTTTCCGGTGTTACGTTTTGTACGTTACGCCGATGATATTATTATCCATTGTCGGAGTGAGGAAGAAGCTAAAATGGTATTACAGAGAGTAAGGGCTCGCCTTGAAGAGTGTCATCTTTCGGTAAATGAGCAGAAAACAAAGATTGTTTATTGCCAGAATTACCGGAGATTGAAAAAGGACAATAAGGTGAAGTTCGACTTTCTGGGTTTTAGTTTTCAGCCACGGTTAGCTGTCTCGCAGAGAGGTGGTGGCATGTACCTGAGTTATCACTGTGCGATCAGTATTGCAGCCGAGAAACGAATCGTGTCTGTGATCCGCGAAAGTAAATTAGCTCGTTGGACAGAAGCAACATTGGAAGATATAGCCGCCGAGTTTAACCCTAAATTACAGGGTTGGATTAATTATTACGGCAAGTATCAAAAGCACAAATTGGGAAGGATAGTGAGACGTTTTCACTTTCATCTGATGAAATGGGTATTGAACAAGTACAAAAGCTTTAAAACGAGCAAGCGCAAAGCTTACGGATGGTTAAGGAAACAGCGGGCGGAATATCCCAACCTGTTCTTTCATTGGCAAGCCGGTTTTAAAGAGATGTGACCTGTATAACAAAAGCCGTATGATGGGAGACTATCACGTACGGTTTTGTGAGCGGCTGAGGGGGAAGTGCCCTCGGTCTACTCGACCGTGCCGCTCGTGTAATATGAAATGAGTTAATAACAAGCGAATAGAAGAAGAATTTAAGAAAGGGCTTTGGTGTGGAGGAATAGGTGCGAGCGTCACACTCGCAGAAGCAAGGGTTATACAGAAAGTATAAAAAAGTAAATATGAAATATAAGTCAATAAGATATTTCCTTGCAGCAATTCAATTATTGATCTGCTTGTCTCAAGGAATAGCACAACCGTTTTCAATTCCAGCAAATTCCAAACATGCGGAAGCCGTTAAGAACGGAGGTATATATGTTATTATGAATGATAAGGAATCGACAGAGGCTCAAAAGTATATTAAGGATATTCAAAATATCTGGAAGGCTTCCAAAATCGAATTTATCACCTATAAAGAGCTTGGTAATTATACTCAACAAGGCAACTACTTTTTGTCTTTTTGGGCAGGAGAAACCAATTATAATATGCCGGGCGGCGGCGGTACAACGTCGGTTACCGGAGTAAAACATGGCCTAAGCATATGGACATTTCGCGATTCTTATCTAAAGAGTAATAAGTTTAAGTCATTTACTGAAAAAGATTACATTTTCTGGTTAGACAGGTATAGCGAAGTTTTAGCTAATATTCCACTTTGTGTCTCTAAAAAGTTATTCAGCAGTCAGTTAGAAACCTATAAAATGGACTTTAGCGGTAACGGCTTAATTTACAATTGGGGAGAGGGTATCTTTCTTAACTACATTAAATATCTTCAAAATAGTTTTAATACAACGGTTCCTGCTTTACCATCTCCGCAAAAATTAAAAAAGGATACCCTATACATACCAGCAATAGCAACGGTTGATTACGGAATAGGAATGAAGCCTAAACAAGAGCCGGTAACAGCAGAAATGCTTAAAGAATACAGGTTTCCCTATAAGATCATTTCGTTGGACGAGTTAAATGCAAAGCTACTTAAAGAAGGGCGTGATTTTAATTATTTGGCATTCTATATTGGTGCGGTAGAAGTGCTTAATTCAAAGAATGCCGGGGTGTTATATAGCAGCCGAAACTTTAAGCAAAAGAGTAGTACTGATGTTCAAAAACATTTTGAGTGGTTGAATGAAGCTGTTGAAGGTAAGTAATAGAGATGGTTAAGAATGTTAAAAGATACAATGTACTTCAAGACCTGGAAAATCTCCGTGCTGGTGCCCTCGTGTCGCGTGTACTAGTGGATTGCATCTAAAGGATTAATGGTAGGTATGACATTAGCAGTTTAAAATTGTAATCGTATCGATTGAGGTATGTGTGACAGCTCCCACCAGCAAGGGGAGAATAAAGGAAAAGGGAGGGTAAATAAGTTGAAGGCGGGATCTCAAGAGTTTAGAAAGTATAAAATATAATAAACTATATCATAACAAAAATGAAAGCTTTATTCATTGCAAGCTGCTTTATATTAATGGCAGTTTTTAAGGTTTTTGCACAAACCTCAACTAATTCACAAATTGTGGACGATGTTTTTATCCCATCTGATGAAGATCGGGATAAGCTTAAAGAAATTAACGATAAATTCATCTTAAAAATGCAGGAATGTTCCGTTCCAACCACTAGTGCGCGGGAAGGAAAACAAAGAGTACTGGAAGTGAAAAGGGTTCATTTTCAAAGAGATAGTTCAATGCGCCAATTGTTTGGGCCTAAAAACTATGCATTGTATAAATCTCAAACAGAAGTGTCAAAGGCTAAGGATGATTCAGTGAAAAGTATTTGTCAGAAAAAAGTAAAAGGATATTCACGAAAACTAAAGCTCAACCAACAGCAGGAAACGGAACTTCAGGTTTTATTTTTAGATTATCAGGAGCAAAAAAAGAAGGCGGTTTTATTGGCAGAAAATATAGCGGATGCAAAAGCTAAGATTGCAGATTTAAAGAATGCTTACTTTGAAAAAGTTAAGGGCATACTGCCAGTAGATAAATTTGAAGCTTTAAAAAAATTATAATCCTAAATCTTAGTAATAATGATGAACATTTTTACAAACAAAAAATCCCAGATCAATTTTTATGGTGGGATTATTTCCTTTATAGTTCTAATGTGTTTAAAGAATCCGGTTCTTGCTCAGGTAACGAGTACTAAGTTAGGAACAGATGCTCTTTACCAGCAGCCGATTACCGAGACTTATAAAATTGATAAAATTATTATCACAAATCCGGGAGTTTACACTTATCCCAAGGTGAATTTAAATGTGAGTGGTTCTGCCACTATTACCTGGATATCGAAGTATGTGGATGTTAATTCTGACGGGTTTTCTTTTTGGGCTGAAATTTGCTCTAATATAGATTTGGGAACATTTACTCCAAGTATTTCAAACCCAAATGGTATTAGTGCCCCGGTCAATTTTATCGTTACCAGTGCTGGGTACAGTAATGGACTTTACAAGTATTATGTTGAGGGATACAATGATTATTCACCCACCCCTAATTTTGTTCCTACAATTACATTAAGTCCGGCTGAGCCTGGTTATGAAATGCCTTGGGTTTACTTTAATCAGGCGGGTAAGCTTGTGGTGGATTATTCAGATGACTATAATGACAATAATTACTCAACAAATACTCCTCCTTCTATAACATTAACTCATAATGCTGTGGCTACTGTGGTAATGCAATCTGCGAACTCAGAAAATACTGCAATTGGCTATCAAAGCTTAAAGAATAATACAAGTACCAGGAATACAGCAATTGGCGCTTCGTCATTAAAGTCAAATACAACAGGTTCAAACAATTTTGCTGCAGGAAGTAATAGTTTGTATTCCAATACAACAGGTGCTTATAATTTAGCTATCGGAAATAATGCTTTGTATACAAATAATGGGTATCATAATATTGCTATGGGAACCAACTCATTATATAATAATAACTCCGGGGTGCATAATTTAGCAATGGGTTTAGGGGCATTATATTCTAATACAACAGGCTCGACTAATATTGGGTTGGGACTGAATTCATTATATAATAATACTACTGGTTATAATAATATTGCGAATGGAACTGGTACTTTATATTATAATACCACAGGTGCTTATAATATCGCTACGGGACCTGCTGCTTTAAGTGCTAATATTTCCGGTAACTTTAATATAGCAATAGGAAATTCGACATTAGCAAGAAACACTATAGGATATAATAATATAGCAATCGGCAATAATACGTTGGCGAATAATATAAGTGGATATTATAATATTGCCAGTGGAGATTTTTCCTTAAATAATAATATTACAGGAAACAATAATATAGCAAATGGTTATCAGGCTTTATACGCAAACACGACCGGAAATAATAACATTGCCAATGGTCAGAATGCTTTACGTTCAAATACTACAGGTATTAATAACGTTGCCTATGGTGTTAATTCATTGAAAGCTAATACAACAGGAGGTGGGAATACTGCCAGCGCCAATGGGGCTCTTGCCAGAAATACAACAGGAAATGATAATACAGCAACCGGAACTGTGGCAATGAGTTTTAATACCTCAGGTAATAATAATTCCGCTTATGGTTTCAATGCTGGATATGATAGTAATACAGGTTCACAAAATAGCTTCTTCGGATATAATTCAGGTAGAGGAATTACTACAGGAAGCTATAATACAATTATAGGTAATACTTCGGGGCTGGCAGCAAATTTATCTAATACTGTAATCCTTGCAGATGGTGCTGGTAACCAGCGCTTCTATAGCCCTTCAAGTGGGAATGTATTATTAGGGTATGGCAATAATCCTGCAGATAACGGGTATAAACTTGATGTGAATGGAACTGGACGGTTTGCCGGAACCGTTCAAGGTGCCGACGGGGTGAACGCAAATGATTTTGTAACTAAGCAGCAAATGAGTGCCGCAACTGGAAGTTATTTGTCAACATCTGGTGGAACGGTGGCTGGTGCTCTTCTCGTAAGTGGTTATTCAGCAGATAGCCCTAATTTGTTAGTAGGGGATGGACAATACGGTTTTTCATCTTTGGGGTCAAAACTCTATGCTTACAATGCAGGTGCAGGTTTTGTTGTTAAAAATAAAAATAGCGGAGGTGAACAATTCAAGGTAAACGGAGATGCAAGTGTTGTATTACCTGTTAATACAGATGCATCGTTCGCATTGAAATTTGGGACTTCTGGTTCTCCTGGTAATATAAACGTTCCGGTTGGGGGTGTTGCTGGTGGTTATAATATTGACTTTCATACCTGGCGTGATATTAGATCTGATCAAATAGGTGCAAGAATCAGAGCAGAGCGAATCAATTTATATCAGCATAATAATGCATTGGTGCAGGGAATGGATCTGGCATTCTCAACCTCTCCTGGCGTTGAGCCAACAGATATTTCCGAAAAAATGCGAATAAGATATGACGGTAATGTGGGTATTGGTACAACTTCACCTAATGCGAAGTTAGAGATTTCAAGTCATGAGGTCGCATTGAACACGAAGTCGCAGTTTTCAGGTAATATGATAATTAAAGCAACGGGCGGAAATAGAAGTACTACCGCTGGTGCTCAGCTTGAATTTGTTATTCCTGCAAATACAGATGGATCTAATCCATGGGGACAAGGACGAATTTTAACGGTGGCTGGCAATACTGGAACAGGCGATGCTACAGGAAAAATGGTTATTGGAACACGAAGGGCTTTCAAGAAAGTGGATGATGAAGAGTCTAACTGGTATTATGGAGATGATATTGTTGTTGATGGTGGTGGGAAAATTGGATTAGGCACAATCACTCCGGTATCCAAACTTCATGTATATGATGGAAATGTCTTTATAAGTAAATATGATCATTCAAATTCACCAACTATTGATTTGGCTATAGGCGATTCGGATTCAGGTATCGATTGGATCAATGATGGTGTTCTTTCTTTGAAAACAGATGGTGTGGAAGTTCAAAAAATTGATCATGGTAAAGTTGTTTTCTCAAGTACGAGCAAGATTGGTATTGGTACAGGTACCGCTACTTTAACCGAAGCCCTCAACGTAAATGGTAACATCCTTACCGAAGGTGTGAAAGTAAATCCAACTGAATTCCCAGACTACGTCTTCAAATCCCAGTACAAACTTCGTCCTTTAAAGGAAGTAGAAAAATTCGTTAAAGAAAACAGCCACCTCCCAGAAGTTCCATCAGAAGCCGAGGTTAAAAAGAATGGCTTAGAGCTTGGCGAAATGAGCGTTACCCTTCTCAAAAAAATAGAAGAACTCACTCTTTACATGATCGAGAAAGACAAACAACTCGAAAAAGCCAATCAACAAATACAGGACCTTTCCAAAAAAGTTAAGAAACTGGAAACCAAGCGCTAAATAAAAACGTGAAAGAGGAAGTGCGGCAAGATTTATTTAATAAAATAATCAGGCTGAGGAGCATAATGCTCCTCGGCTTTTTTGCTTTATGCATGCCTCAGATTGTTAGTGCTCAGAACACCTCTAATAAAGGAAAAGACTTTTGGCTGGGCTACGGTATCCATGTGGGGGATGGTAGTCAAAAGATGATATTATATATCACTTCTGATGTAAGTACCCAGGGGAAAATCGAGGTTCCCGGGTTATCGTACAGTGCTTCGTTTTCGGTGACGGCTAATTCCATTACAAACGTTACTGTGCCACAATCGGCCTTTCTTAAAAGCGCAGGTAAGTTTAAACTCGGCATCCATATTACAGCAGAAAAGCCAATCGTAGTATATGCGCATATCTACGATCAGAAGGTTTCGGGCGCATCGCTGATACTTCCCGTTACTGCACTTGGAAAAGAATATTATTCCATCAATTACAAACAGGTGTCCAATGAAGATAAATCTAACTCCTATTTCTTCGTTGTTGCCACAGAAGATAATACCGAAGTCGAAATTATTCCTTCCGCCAAAACATCGGATGGAAAAGCGGCCGGAATTCCTTTTCGAGTGAGCCTTACAAAAGGTGAGGTTTACCAGGTATTGGGATCGGCAACAAGTAAGGAAGATGCAGGTTTAAACCAAACCAATTATTTCGGAACTGACCTTACCGGATCAAAAATTAGTTCTATTAGTATTGGTACAGAGTCGTGTAAACGTATCGCCGTGTTTTCCGGTAGCAGCAAGATTGGGATAGGCTGTCGTCCGGGAGGAATAGGCTCTTCGGATAACCTGTACCAGCAGGTATACCCCACAGCTACCTGGGGAAAGAAATTTATTGCAGTACCTTTGGCTTCAAGGGATTATGATATTATCCGTATTCTGAAATCTGATCCTTCGGCGACTGTAAAACTGAATGGGCAAACTCTTGCAGCCACCGATTTTACCAACAATTTCTATTATGAGTTCAGTACTCAGAATGTAAATACGATAGAAGCTGATAAGCCGATCCAGGTAGTTCAATATGCTGTGAGTATGTCCCAGGGCTTTAATTGCTCCACACTTATTGAAAATGACGGTGATCCTGAGATGATTTTCCTGAATCCTTTGGAGCAAAATATTGACGATATCACGGTTTATTCTCCCAGTGCTTATGATATAAGGCTTCATTATATTAATGTGGTTCTGAAAACCGAGGCGGTAGCTTCATTTCAGATGGATAAAACAAAACAGGAGCAGTACTTTAAGAAAGTTCCGGGCAATGAAGAATACTCTTATGCTCAGCTTCCATTACCAAGTGCCGGTGTACATCATCTGGAAGCAGACGAGGGCTTTAATGCCATTGCTTATGGATTTGGAAATGCTGAATCATATGGCTATTCGGCCGGAACAAACCTGAAAGGGATAAAGATTTATGTACAGGATAAAAGCTCTAAGCGGCAGATTACCACAGGTTGTGCCGGGGCTAATTTAGGATTTAGAATAGATCTGGTGTATCCGGTAAGTCGCATAAGCTGGGATTTTAAAAACGGTAATGCTCCTGTAATAAAGAATAATGTGCAGGCGGATTCTACTTATGTATTAAACGGACTTACATATTATGTGTACAAGCTAAATGAAGATATCGTATTTGCTGAGAACAAAGATTATCAGATTGAGATAAAAGTAGATAAGATATTTGCAGATGGCTGCGGTAATTCTGAGCTTATCCCTTTTGATTTTTCTGTTTATTCCTCGCCATCACCTGATTTTAAGGCAAGCGTTTCCTGCGAAGATGATAGTGTCCAGTTTACGGATAAAACCGACAATAAAGACAGGCCAATAAAAGCATGGCATTGGGATTTTGGCGATGGATCGTTCTCTGAAGAACAAAGTCCCGCACATATCTACACTGAGGGAAAAGATTTTACAGCGACGCTTACCGTAAGTAATAATACGGGTTGTAATCCAGTTTCTGTTTCTAAAACTGTGCATGTAAATAAAAAGCCGCTTCCCGACTTTAGGTTTACTGGTACTTGTTTGAGCGAAAAGTTTGTGTTTGAAGATAAATCGGCCTCTGCTGAAGGAGTTTTGGTAAACTGGATATGGGATATGGGAGACGGCACAGTTCTGACTAAATCATCTCCTGTGTCCTTTGAATATAATTATCAATCGGCAGGAGAGTACCGGGTAAAGCTAAGGATATCTGACAGTTTTGGCTGTAGTGAGGTTAAAGAAAGAAAGCTTATTGTCTATCCAATTCCTGTAGCTGATTTTACACTTCCAAAAGCCTGTACGGAGGACGCCTATGCAGAGTTTATTAACACATCAAGCATAAGCGGAACAACCAGTTCCTTATCCTATTCCTGGTCTTTCGGCGATCCTGCTGCCGGAGTAGGTAATCTCAATACATCAACGGAAAAGAATCCCCGGCATATTTATAAAATAGCGGGAACGTATACGGTTACATTAGTTGTTAGCTCCGAGAAAGGCTGTACTAAGTCCATCACGAAAGTATTGACAATTAATGGAAGTAACCCTGTCGCGTCTTTTTCGCTTAAGTCGCCGGGCATCCAGTGCAGTAATGACTCCGTTAAATTTGTCAATAATGCGTATGTTAATGGAAACATCACTAAGATCGACTGGTATTTTGATTGGGGAAATGCTCCTTCGCTTAAAATTACAGATGATAATCCTTTCCCGGGAAAAGTATATAGTTTTCAATACCCTGTGTTTCATGAAGGCCCCGACAGAATTATCAGTGTGCGGCAGGTGGCTTATTCCGGAACTGTTTGCTGGGGCGAAAAGATAGATCAGATTGTGCTAAAACCCTCAACTGAGGTAGATTTCGAATTACCTGATGAGATTTGTCTGGAAGTGCCATCCTTGCAACTAACCGGACATGAACTGTATGGCTTTTCGGGACATGGCTATTTTTCAGGAGATGGAATATCTCCAAACGGACTGTTTAAACCAGCTTTGGCAGGCCCTGGAGAGCATATCATCACCTATACATTTGAAGCAGACAACGGCTGCCCGGAAAGTATTTCTAAGAAAATAATTGTCATTCCTACTCCTGTAATAAATGCCGGAGAGGATAAGGTTATTATCGCTTTCGGAGAAACGGTCTTAAAAACTACAGTTAATGAACCAGTAGCCTCTTATAAATGGACGCCTTCTACTGGCTTGAGTAGTGATAAGGTGGCTTCGCCGGTAGCATCTCCTTTGAGTAATATTACTTATACCGTAACTGTAGTAACAAAGAAAGGCTGTACCTCCTCAGATAAAGTGAATGTTGAGGTATTAGGAGCTCCCGAAATTCCCAATACCTTTTCTCCAAACATTGATGGTGTAAATGATTTTTGGGAGATAAAGCACCTGGAGAGCCTGCCTAATTGTACAATGAATGTTTTCAACAGGTTAGGGCAATCTGTATTTCAATCAAAACGATATGACATCTTCTGGAATGGAAAATACAAAAATCAGAATCTGCCGGATGGCGTATATTTTTATGTCCTTGATCCCGGCAACGGAAGGAAACCAATAGCTGGATCGGTTACGATATTGAGGTAGTTTTATCTATAAACCTATAAGGTTTTTGAAACCTTATAGGTTTTAAAGCAAAATAGCTTCTGTCGCAAAAAAAACTCTCTTATTACAACACCTCTACCTCATCAAACTCCACAACCCCGGTCGTAATATTATGTATTCCACCAACAATGCCAATTTCACCAGCCTTTATCATATCTCTCAGAATCGGACTTCTTTCCATAATCGCCCTTACGGTACGTTTAACATTAATAGCAGCAACTTTTTCAACAAATTCCGGATTAGAAGAATTGCGGCCCTCGGTTATGGTTAATTCATCCTCAACTGCAGGTCTGATTTTGCTTAGAAGCGCAGTCAGGTTGCCCATCTCAACGTGGTCACAAGCCCCTTTGACAGCTCCGCACTTCGTGTGACCAAGTACTACAATAATTTTTGATCCGGCAACTTTACAGCCAAATTCCATACTGCCTAAAATATCTTCATTAATAATATTGCCTGCAACACGAACACTGAAAACATCACCCAAACCCTGATCAAAGATTAATTCTGCAGATGTTCTGCTGTCAATACAGCTTAGAATAACCGCGAACGGGTGCTGGCCATCCGAAGTTTCATTCGCTTGCTGCAGCAGGTTGCGATTGATCTTCAGGTTGTTTACAAAGCGTTCGTTTCCCTGTTTTAATAATTCAAGTGCTTTGGCAGGAGTAATTGCAGCCTGCATTTCTTTTGTGAGTGTTTTCATTTTTTCTAAGTAATCGATGGCTTCCTGCTTTAAATTTGTAGCAGTCATTAAAACAGCAGCAAAGGTATGATTGAATGAAAATATTCAAAGTGTGTTTGTATGATTATCCGTTTGATAAGGACGGGGAATTGTTAACTTCACTGCATCTTATCCTGCACTTGCTTTAAAATCACATTTTTCTTTCCCCTAAGTTCCACACAAACCTGCTATCTTTGCCGCCATATGTCTCGAACAGTTACGCCATATAAAGATGGGAACGCCACCAAGAAAGAACAAGTGGCAACTATGTTTAACAATATTTCTAAAACATACGATTTCCTGAATCATTTCTTGTCGCTGGGTATTGATATTATCTGGCGGAAAAAGGCAATTGGTGAGCTAAAACAAGATAAGCCCCAATTAATTCTTGACGTTGCAACAGGTACAGGTGACTTTGCATTTGAGGCTCTTCAAATCCTGAAACCAGAGAGAATTACCGGCGTTGATATTTCAAGTGGGATGCTTGAAATTGCCGCCGAAAAAATTAAAAAGCGTGGCCTGGGAGATAAATTCGAAGTTAAGCTGGGCGATTCTGAAAAGTTGCTTTTTAACGATAATAGCTTCGATGCGGTAACTGTTGCCTATGGGGTTAGAAATTTCGAAAACCTGGAGAAAGGGCTTTCTGATATGTTACGCGTGCTTAAACCGGGTGGAAAAGTGGTTGTTCTGGAGTTCTCGAAACCAAAAAGTTTTCCTATCAAACAGCTGTATAGTTTCTATTTTCATTACGTTACTCCGGCAATCGGTAAGATCTTTTCTAAAGACAACAGTGCTTACAAATACTTGCCCGAATCGGTAGAAGCTTTCCCCGATGGAAAAAGATTTACAGATCTGATGGAAAAAGTTGGTTATCGCAACACTAAAAATCGTCCTCTGGCGTTTGGGATTTGTTCAATTTATACCGGTATTAAATGACGAAAATCGCCAGTATCCTTATCAGTTTCCTTTTATTAGTTTTCGTTTGCAGAGCTCAGAATAATGGCGGCAACGTAGATTATGAAAATCCGCATTGGGGATTTGTCTTTCAGTACCAGAGCACCGAGTATAAGATTTACAAAAAAGCCGACTGGAATACCCGCACATATTACACCGCAGAAGGTACCATCCCAACTCAAATACAAAACGCCCAGTTAACAGGAATAAAGGGTGTGAAAACTCCGGGATTTGCGTTGGGCTTTGTTACAGATTTGAGATTGATGAGTCATGCCAACCTCCGGTTAACGCCAGTTCTTGCCTTTGGGGAGCGCCAAATGCAGTATGATTATGCTTTTCCGGATGGGAAGAAAGAATCCTTCGTTACAAAAACGGCAGCAACTACAGTAGATTTCCCTCTGGGTGTTAAGCTAAACTCAGACCAGGTTGGCAATTTCAGGGCCTATGTTTTAGGTGGGATAAAATATTCAGCCGACATCACATCTTCCAAGAAAGTGAATAATGAAGATAAGAATGAGATGGATAAACTGGTAAAGTTTAATCAAAAGTATCTTTCCTGGGAAGCGGGTCTTGGTTTCGACTTTTATTTTGAGTACTTCAGAATGTCGCCCGAGATAAAATTTACACAGTCGTTCAACAGCGTTTTGGATAAGACCGACAAGCCAAACGTATATAATCAGCCTCTCGATAAGCTTTTTTTACGTTCCTTTCAATTTAGCTTATTCTTTGAATAAGAGAGGGTTTAAATTTATATCTTAACAATATTTATAACCTGAGCTCGACTATAAAATATGTAGTTTGCAAGGGTGTGGGTGCCCTTCTCGCCCCTCGGGCATAGCCGTTAACTTAAGGAGTGGCTTTGGGTTGTAACTTGTTGAAATAAAGCGATATGTCGATTGGCGATTAGTGTCCCCCTCTGGAGGGGGGAAGGGG
>Ga0307408_100001639_pt1 | contig 16508 bp, 14 predicted proteins | sample 322Cmetagenome_FD_202116 | JGI IMG/M metagenome (GOLD analysis project Ga0307408, IMG submission 202116) | Maize rhizosphere microbial communities from greenhouse at UC Davis, California, United States - 322HYB-C-3 | ecosystem: Host-associated > Plants > Roots > Rhizosphere > Soil | place...
ATCAACGCGGTGATCTTCCACCAGCAATACCCTAGGCACTACCGCTAAACCAACGGATTCTTGCGCAGAAGTTTTCCGCTCATCTTCACCGCCCGGGTTCAATAGTTTTTGCACAGCAACATCGTGTAAACGACGGCGCATAATGGGTTTTTCAATCACACTCACTTGCGGGTTAGAACGCAAATGGAGTTTCATTTCCGGGCTATCGCTCTGCAAAATACTCATTGCAATAATTTGTTTAACTCCCGCAACATCCGGTTGATGGGTAATTTCACGGGAGAGCGCCAAACCATTCATATTATTGAGCTTGGTAAAAATCAGCACCAAATCAAACGGTGCTCCTGCATTAGCCTGCTCGCGCAACTTGGTAATTGCTTGCTCCTGACCTGCGACTATCGCTGTCGTCATGCCCCACGCGTTAATTTCATCGGCTAATACATTGCCATTATGGTCTGGTAGATCCACCAGTAGCGCGCGTTTGCCACGCAGTTTTTGCTCGGAACCAAAACGACGATCCTCATGGGATACCACTTGCAACGCAACATTAATAAAAATGCGATTGCCGCGATTTTTATTTTCGCGCAGGTGAATACTGCCGCCCATACATTCCGCCAACCCCTTACAAATGGACAGACCAATACCGCGATAATTACTTTCCCGTGATTCAGCGTCCTGATCTGCATTCACATTCTTTTCGCTATCGCTAATCACTACTTGTAATTCGCCCAGATCATCCTGATCCTGATGAAAACGCGCTTCGATAAATACATGTTCAATCCGACTGGCTTTGAGTGTGTGATTAAGCAGCGTCGCCAGAATTTGATTCAAGCGTGCGGCATCGCCGCGCACTCGCAGTGGCATGGCTGGGTCAAAGCTGTAATAGAGTTCTACGCCTTGTTGGTGTGCATCCAGCGCGAAATCCTGCACAAATTTTTCCAGCACCCGGCGCAAATCAAACTCAACTTCATCGAGCACCAGAGTTTTAGTGGTGATTTTTGAAAAGTCGACGACATTATTTACTAGATCGATTTGTCGCCCTGTTGCCTTATTGGCCATCATCAACAACTCACGATGATGTTCGGATAACTGGCTGTCATCAATTAAAGACAAGGTACTCATCACATCGCTAATAGAGGAGCGAATTTCCTGCCCGAGATTTACCAAAAATTCATTTTTTAATTCAATCTGCGCCTGTGAGCTACGCTTCTCGTTTTCCAAGCCCTGGGCGCGTTCACGTAATGAAAAGTGCGCCTCAAGCCGCTCCCAGTAAGCTAGGGATGTAACCTTCCCCTGATGCGCCAACATGATGTAAAACGTCAGCATGATACAGCCGTAAAGCACACCTTCCGCCGTTCCCAACATAATCGCGGTAATCGCGGCTGGCACTTGGCCGATGGCGAGGTAGATACTCAAAAAGCGGGTGTAAGGCGCAAACACATTGGCAACACTGGAATAGAACACCACTGAATAAAGCCACATCACCAATGTTTCACCGCGCATGCCCTGCACCCAGGTCAGGGTGACCAGAATAAAACTCCACCAGGCAGCACCCAGACAGGAGGCGAAAAAATATTGGTTACGCCAGCGTGCGGGTGCGCGAGCATAGAGGCTATCAAAGCGGAACAAGTAGTAACTGCGCACCAGCGTCACCAGTAGCAAACCGGTCACCAGCACTATCGCCAGGTTGTGTTCTTTTTCTTGAAAGTTGCCAAACGCCAGGCACAACACAAACACAATGAAATTAAGGATAAGCCCACGGCGGCTGTATTTGGCCACCCGCGCATCGGTCTCGCGCATGATGGCGCGGTCTTTCTGAACCTTGGTGGCGGGAACAAAAAAATGAAACATAGTGTATCCAACTGGGTGTGCGTGAACTGGGGGATATTCCGGCGGTAAGCGAAAATCACCCTCTAGCCAAGAATATGAACAAACACTTCTTTAATCACAAAAACCATGATGGCAAAACCTAACACCCCAAAGAGTACAAAGGTACCAAACTTACCGGCTTTGGATTTTTTGGCCAGATCCCACACAATAAAAAACATAAACAGGATTAGCCCACCACCACAGAGGTACATACCCCAGGTTTCAAGTTGCTCAAGCGTCATAATCGGTTAAATCCGGGTCTAGTAAGCGGAATTTCGCAGGGGCGCCATTGTAGCGAAAAGCCTCTGCCAAGTTTAGCGTTAATCGCCGCTAATGCCGCTTTATCACCGCTGATAACCGGCACGACTTGCCCGAAAATAGACGCGGGCGCACAATAGCCACCCTTTTATATCGCCCCCGTCAGGCACCCTATCTATTTCCTTGAACTTCATTTAGGTACTTTAATGCGCATCTCCAAAATTATTGCCGCCCTGCTTATTAGTTTGTGCTTATCAGCCTGTGTGTCTTCATTGCTTATAGGTAATCAATTGCAAAGCAAGCTTATGTGGTCATTTCTAAAACCCTTAGTGGGTTTTGACCCGAATGAAGTCAACTTTTTTGAAGCGCCTATTATCAAGGACCGCATGACTGCCATTCTTGGTGATAAATACGAACCCACCATGAAATTGCTACGCACCGCGCAGGAGATCCAACAGGAAGGCGCATTGTTTTATGTTGCTTCGCGCTATGCGCCCTCCCAAGTACAAGCTGTCACGGATAAGGCCGGCCTGGTGTGGAATTCGCAAACTAACCAGATGGCAGTAATGCTGATAAAAGATGGCAAGTCAGAAATTTTTTCTGAGCAGATCGCTGGTGCTAAAGAAGCGATTACGCCGGTGTTTCCGCAAGAATTGCAAAATGCGTACAGTAAAGCACAGGAGATTCAAAAAACCTTGAACGCTCCTGCTGAGGCTATGGGGGAAGCGCTGGATAAAAAACTAGACTCCACTATTGATAATGTAAAACAAGAACAAAAAAATAAAATTGACAGCACTATTAATGATGCCATCAACCAACAAATACCCGATGCGCAATAACCAGCAACCAATTAAATGCATCCAGGCCTGTAACAAATATCACGCTAAAGCATCTATAACGCAGGATTAGTTATAGGTGCTTGTATGTTTTTATCTCTCAGTAAAATACATTCTTGTTTTGACTACGCACTAACCCCTGTGATTCAGGGCAGCAGTAGTCTTGCTTCACTCGGTTTGCGCCTGTATCTCGCCCCGGTATTTTGGATGGCAGGTATGAATAAACTCAGCGCATTTGAAGATACCGTCACCTGGTTTGGCAATAGCGACTGGGGCCTTGGGCTTCCTTTACCCTGGCTGATGGCTGCACTCGCTACCGCAACAGAACTGGCAGGTGCCGCGTTATTAACGCTTGGTTTATTTACTCGCTTAATCAGCATTCCACTCATAGTCACCATGTTGGTTGCTATTTTTGCCGTTCACTGGGACAACGGCTGGCAAGCAATTGCCGATGCACAAGCCCCCTTTGCCAACGAGCAAGTAGTTGCTGCAACAGAAAAACTGGAACGTGCGCAACAAATTCTGCAAACCCATGGCAATTACGAATGGCTCACTGCCAGTGGTCAGTTTGTCATTCTGAATAACGGCATTGAATTTGCCACTACTTATCTACTTATGTTGTTGGCATTAGTGGCGATGGGTGGTGGCAAATACCACAGCTTGGATTATTGGCTGTACCACTGGTCTTTAAAAAAGGGTTATTTTTTAAAAAAAATGGCAACAAATACTGCGCCCAGATAAAAGCGAATGATAAGCTTGAACCGACTTTTATCTACGGAAAATCCACCATGGTGCAATGCCACAAGCAAGAATCAGGAACGCAAACTCATGGATGAAGGCCTGCTCATCAAGCAACTGATTGCAGGTGAAGACAGTGCATTTCGCCAGCTTATCGCCCAACACCATTCGCTGATGCTCAATATTGCCCGCGCTATTATCGGCGATGCGTTTGCGGATGAAGTAGTTCAGGAAGCCTGGGTTTCGGTGTATAAAAATATCGCCAGCTTTGAGCGCCGCTCCTCTTTAAAAACCTGGCTCATGACAATTGTGAGCAATCAAGCCAAAGCGCGTTTGCGCAAAGAATCACGTCAGGTTTCACTGGAACAACTGGATGGCGACACACCCGGCAGTTATTTGGATGGTAACCACTTTCAAACTAATGGTCATTGGGCGCAACCGACACCGCGTTGGAACAATGAATCACCCGAGGCACTACTGGAAGAAAAACAACTGCAGCGCTGTATTGCCAAAACCTTAACTCTGTTGCCGCACACACAAAAAACCGCGTTTATTCTGCGCGATGTAGAGCAGCAATCGTTTGAAGATATTTGCAGCCTGCTCAATGTAAGCGCTGCCAACGCGCGGGTACTGGTACATCGCGCCCGCCTCACTCTCATGCAAGTTATTGATCGCTATCAGGAGACCGGCACATGTTGAGTTGTAAACAAGTCGCCAGTTTGGCCAGCGACTATCTCGAAAACAATACTTCATTAAAATGGCAAATACGTTTGCATTTGCTTATGTGTGCAAATTGCCGTCGCTTTGTAAAACACCTGGACATAACACGTAAGGTCAGCGCAGGCTTAGTAGCTGAGACACCCAATACTGAAGCCATAGCCGATGCGGAGAAAATTCTGCAAAAAGTAAAGGCGCAGATTAAAGCGGGATCATCAGCGGACTAAAATTGCTACCATTCGAATTCAACTTACCCAAGGAGTAGCATTTGGATTTTGCAGTAGAAACATTGATGTTTTTATTTATCGCCGCCGCAATTGCCGGTTTTATGGACACCTTGGCAGGTGGTGGCGGGCTCATTACGATTCCCGCGCTGGTTGTATCTGGCGTACCACCATTGGCCGCGCTAGGTACGAATAAATTGCAGAGTTGTTTTGGCTCAGGAACGTCGAGTTTTCTCTTATTCAAACGCAAAAAAATACACTGGCAAGAATTGCGACCTATGATGATCGCCGCCTTTATGGGTTCGGTGCTGGGAACAGTAATAGTGCAATTTATCGATACCAAAGTATTGGGGTTTATGATCCCGCTAGTACTGGTTATTATCGCGATTTATTTTATTGCAGCGCCCTACTTAAAACTCGAATCGTCTGAACCAAGAATGACTGCCAGCCTGTATCAAAAAACGGTAGTGCCTACGATAGGTGTTTACGACGGTATGTTTGGCCCCGGCACTGGTTCTTTTTTAGCTGTTGCAGGTGTGAGTTTGCGCGGACTGGAATTAATTAACGCTACCGCCATTGCAAAACCACTCAACTTTGCCACTAACATCGCCTCGTTAATTGTATTTATTTTTGCCGGGCAAATTATGTGGCTCGCAGGTTTGACGATGATTGTCGGGCAAATACTCGGTGCCTGGATGGGGTCACACTACTTATTTAAAGTGAACCCAAAAGTTTTACGAATCCTCATTGTTAGTATTTGTTTGCTCATGTTAGGGCAATATTGGTACAAACAACTCGCCGCATAACGCATTTGGCTTTGGCATAAGGAAATTTATTTACATGAAGAGCGATATGAACTTATCCGCCCGCCTTGTGATAGCACTACTCACAACGTCTGTAAGTGCGTGTGTGGTCACACCTAAAAAAGTGGCGAGCTTTGATACAAAATGCATGGTTTCCACCCAAAAAATTGAACTCACCACAGAGCAAGTACAAATATTCAACGATGTGGACTGTATTACCCATAGCTGCAAAATGGAATTGATGGGCGCAGCAGTATCGTCGGCGCTGATCACTACTACCAGCGCGATTGTCTCAGGCTCTATTGCACTGGTGGGGAATACACTTTATTGGGCGGAAAGTCAGGGAAAATGCCCCAACACAATTGAACAAGAAGCACAGCCTTCACATCAAGAGCCAAATAAAATTGATGAAAAATATTTGATTCAGGAAGAAGTAATAAGCGTTAAATCCTGATTTTATTATTAACATCGCGATTAGCGGCGATGGGGCGCTGATCAACCACCGCTCTGCCCGACTTTGCCATGCGATCATAAAGAAGCACATTGACGGTTGCTGCCAAATTCATACAGCCAATGGTGGGAATATAAACAACATGCTGGCACTGTTCGATAATATCTTTTTTAAGTGAACCATCTTCCGGGCCAAAAATATAATAGGCATTTTCCGGGTGAATAAAATCCATTAAGGGTGTTGCCCCTTCAATCAATTCAATAGCAACCAAAACAGCCCCCTCAGCCAACGCACCTGTTTGCACAGCATCTTCAAGCTGATCCACATGCTGCAAACAAATTTTACTGGCAGCATTTTTAGTATCGGCAGAAAATTTACGCGCGCGATCAAAACGTTCACCGGTGTAAAAAACACCGCTAGCCTCATAACAACCAGCCGCGCGCATAATCATGCCGACATTCGCCGGACTTTTGGGGTTAACCAAGCCGATAAAGGCTGTTGGTGTTTGCATGGTGATGAACTCTATTTAAAAATGTATTACGAGAGACGGTATTTAAAATCGACATAGTCAAACTCACGCACCATATTTAGCTCATTGGTGCGCGAATCCCACAGGGCAATTGCCGGCAAATTAATACCGTTAAATGTAGTGGTCTTTACCATGGTGTAATGTGCCATATCATCAAACATTAAACGCTGACCGACTCGCAGCGGCTGCGCAAATGAATAATCCCCAATCACATCACCCGCTAAACAGGTCATACCACCCAAGCGATAATTATGTGCAAACTCATTGGGCATACCCGCCCCAATAACATCGGCACGGTAAGGCATTTCCAATACATCAGGCATATGGCAAGTAGCGGAGGTATCGAGAATCGCCTGCGCCATAGTGTTCCAGGTAATATCCAACACTTCCGCGACCAATACCCCGCTGCGAATCGCGACCGCCTCGCCAGGTTCCAAATAAACCTGCAATTTATGACGCGCCATAAACGATTTAATCACGGCGATTAAGTCATCAACCTGATAATCCTCGCGGCTGATATGATGACCACCACCAAAATTAATCCATTGAATGCGCGAAAAATATTTTCCAAACTTTTCCTCTACCGCCGTTAAGGTGCGCACCAGCGGTGGTAAATCCTGTTGGCAAAGGGTGTGAAAATGCAGCCCACTAATTCCATCCAATAATGACGGATCATCTGCAACGGCCTGCTCAAATTGCGCAATGGGAACCCCCATCCTAGAACAGGGCGCACACGGATCGTAAAGTTCGACCTCCCCTTCGGAATGCTCGGGGTTAATACGAATCCCAAACTGCAACTCGGGGCGAGCTTGTTGCGCCGCCAAGGCAAGCGATTTAAATCGAGACCACTGTGAAAATGAATTAAACAGCACATGATCAGCGACTTGTAAAATCTCGACTAAATCTGCCTCTTTGTAAGCCGCCGAATAACAATGGACTTCACCACCAAACTCTTCGCGCCCCAAACGCGCCTCGTGCAAACCACTCGCACAGCTACCGGAAAGATATTTGCGAAACAAAGGCGCCAAGCGCCAGCAAGAAAATGCTTTTAATGCAGCCAGTACTTTCGCCCCACTTTCTCGCTGCACACGATTAAGGATTTTTAAATTATCTTCCACCGCCGCTTTATCAATGACAAAACAAGGTGATGGAACCAAAGCTGGATTAAAGTGGGTGAAATATTCGCGTTTCTGCATCGATCAACCTTCAATTGCTTTAGGGTCAACTTCGACGACTTGCCAGGGCAGACCGTATTTATTCAAGTCTTCCATAAACGGATCCGGATCGTATTGTTCCATATTCCATACACCCGGTTTTTTCCATTTCCCTTCCAAAATCATTTTGGCACCAATCATCGCAGGCACACCGGTGGTGTAAGAAATTGCTTGGGATTTCACCTCGCGGTAGCACTCCTGATGATCGCACACGTTGTATACAAACATGGCGACCGGTTTACCATCTTTCACACCTTGCGCAAAACAACCGATGCAAGTTTTTCCTTTGGTCAACGGGCCAAGGCTTGCGGGATCTGGAAGCAGAGCTTTTAAAAATTGCAGGGGCACTATTTCGCGACCTTCAAACATGACCGGCTCAATTCCCGTCATGCCCACATTGCCGAGCACTTCCAGATGTTTTAAATAATTATCCGAGAAGGTCATCCAAAAACGCGCGCGTTTAATTTCAGGAAAATGTTTTACCAGAGACTCAAGTTCTTCGTGGTACATCATGTAGATTTTTTTGGGACCAATCTCGGCGGGAAAATCAAACACCTGATTGACTGACAATGGAGGCGTTTCAACCCAGGTACCATTTTCCCAATAGCGACCATTGGCGGTCACTTCGCGAATATTAATTTCCGGATTGAAATTAGTTGCAAACGGCAAGCCATGGTCGCCCGCATTACAATCAATAATATCCAAGTAATGAATTTCATCGAAATAATGTTTTTTCAAATAGGCGGTGTAAACATTGGTTACACCCGGATCAAAACCGGAACCCAATAACGCCGTTAAACCGGCATGTTTAAATTTGTCCTGATAGGCCCACTGCCATGAATATTCAAACTTGGCAGTATCCAACGGTTCGTAATTGGCGGTATCCAGATAATCCACACCCGTTTCCAAACAGGCATCCATAATAGTCAGGTCTTGATAAGGTAATGCCACATTGATTACTAAATCTGGTTTTTCAGCATTAATTAGCGCCACCAATTCCGCTACATTATCGGCGTCCACCTGTGCGGTTTTAATCGGACGAGTTAATTGTGCGGCAATCGCCTTGCATTTTGATTCGGTACGGCTCGCAAGCACAATCTCGGAAAACACCTCTGGCAGCTGTGCACATTTATGCACTACTACTCCGCTAACACCACCTGCACCAATAATTAATACTTTTGCCATCTAAGGCCTCCCATTAGAATAAAAAATGACATGCCTAGAACGCATGCTAAGCACGAGGAGTCGTAAGGATTATTTCTCGAAATAGGTATAACCACGCAAACTTTCAGAATAAGCCGATAACATTTGTTGCCGGTCAGCAATACTGATTACACCGTCGCGCACAGCTTGCTCAGCAGTTTGGCGAAATTGTTCATAAAGTGAATTGGGTTTGTACTCCACGTAACTCAGCACATCGGCAATACTGTCGCCGTGTAATTCATGCACGAAATCAATGCTCTTATCGGCATTGATACGCACACTGGCCACGTTAGTATCACCAAATAAATTATGGAGATCACCCAAGGTTTCTTGATAAGCACCCACCAGAAAAACACCCAAGTAATATTCGTCGCCGGCATTAATGGCATGCAGCGGTAAAGTGGTGGACTCACCTGCCGAGGTCGCAAACTTTTGTAACTTTCCATCACAATCACACGTGAGGTCAGCGATGATCGCTTGACGTGTTGGCTCCTCATTTAACCGGTGAATCGGCATCACCGGAAAAATCTGACCAATCGCCCAAGAGTCTGGCAAAGATTGAAACACACTAAAATTGCCGTAATAAATATCGGCCAACAATTGCGGCAAACTTTCCAGCTCCGCAGGAATGCGCTTCATTTGCGGTAATAAGGCCGCGATTTTTTGCAGCGCGGCGAGATAAATATTTTCACCCAATACCCGGTGGCGCAAACTGATGTCGCCCGAGTGAAATAAATCGCGAATTTTGTCGCGATAATAAATAACGTCGTTATAGGATTCTTGTAAATTTGCAACCCGAATAACCGAGAGTGTATGCCAGAGGTTGGCAATCATTTCATGACAACCCGCAGGCAATGACTCAGGCATGGCCGTAGGTTCAAAATGCGTTACATCAAGAATATTAAATAATAATACGGATGTATGCGCGACCGTGGCACGCCCGGATTCTGTAACAATCGTTGGATGCGGGATTTGGTGTTGATCCAGACTTTCCTGAATCGCTTCCACCACATCGATACAATATTCTTGTACCGAATAATTACGGCTGTGACCATTGGTGCTGCAAGTACCATCGTAATCAATTGCCAAACCGCCGCCCAAATCCAAATACCCCAGCGGCGCGCCCTCGCCTACAAGTTCAATATAATAGCGGCAGGCTTCCAACACACCCGCCCGAATACTGCGAATATTGGGAATTTGTGAACCTAAATGAAAATGCAGTAATTGGAAACAATGCAGCAAATTTGCATCGCGTAGCGTGTCAATCACGCTCACCAGTTCATTGGTATTGAGACCAAATAAACTGCGATCACCACTGTCTTCGCTCCAATGCCCTTCGACTTTGGTAGACAGTTTTAACCGCACACCAATCAGTGGTTCTACATCAAGACTACGACTGCATTCAATGACTGATTGTAATTCGCTCAACGTTTCCAGCACAAAAAAACATTTGAATCCAAGCTTGCGCGCTTGCAAACCAAGTGAAATAAATTCGGAGTCTTTGTAACCGTTGCAGATAATTAAACTGTCGCGATTCGTCAAGGTTGCAAGGGCAATCATTAACTCAGCTTTACTGCCCGCTTCAAGGCCATGATTGTAGCGCTCACCAAAACGGGCGATTTCCGCAATCACATTACTTTGCTGATTCACCTTAATAGGAAACGCGCCGCGATAGCAGCCTTGGTAGCCGCTCACCTCAATAGCTTGTGCAAAGGAATCGTTAAGGATACTGATGCGTGAATCAAGGATATTTTCCACACGCAACAATACAGGCATTTGCAGTCCACGCTGCTGCAGACCATCCACAATACTCATCAGTGAAACGCTAGTCTCACCATCAACATTGGGTGCGCGAACAATAACCTCCCCTTCCGGGGAAATACCAAAATAACCGTTACTCCACTCATCTATGCCATAAAGTTCGGCGGAAGTACGTGAAGACCAAACTGCTGCTTGCTCAGAAGTATTCAATATGATTCAACCCTGCTAAGGAACGGGCAAGCCCGCCGGATGGAAATAATTTCTTCTCGAGTGCAGGTTCAAAGCGACCAGCGCCATAAAACTGCAAAATGGCGCGCAATTGTCCACATTTTTCGTGAAAAATAAAGCACTCCGCCCGAATTGGGCGGATGCGAGATAAATGGAGCAATTTCTATTGCGATGCTTGCTGTTGCAAATACTGAATGAGCACACCCATATTTTTGATATAGGCAGCAGTTGAGATGCCCATTACCGGCGTCTCTACCGGGTAAGGCGATGTATCCCACTCATCCCCCACCATAGTCGCAGCAAACGCCTCTGTTGGTGGAATATTTTTCTTTTCACCAGGAGCCGGGCCGCGATAGGGATTTGTAGTGTAGTAAAGCGGTGTTGGCCAATATCCCTGTGGGTTCAACCCCTCAATCAATGCACGAGCTTGGGCGCTAATATCGGCAGATTGGTCAGGCTTTTGCGCACGAAAATTCAAATCCGATACGCTCACTTTACCAAGCGTAAAAAACGCTGGCAGACGTATTTCACCCATCGCATGTAAGGGCGAGCCTACCACCGCTTGCTCGGGGCTTAGGGCAAGCGCTTGCGCGTACTCACGGCGCAAACGGTCTGTATCCACCCGCGCGGCTGATTTGTAGTGAGCCAGCATATGTTTGGCTTGATAATCCACGTAATACTCACCATTGGTGATGTTAGATCCGCGCCGATGGGTAAATAACGCACGATTGGTGCCTAACTCGATAAATGATGCATGGCTGCGCCCCTCATATTCAGGCTTTACCGGTAACTTTAAACTTTCCAGCCACTCAATTGCTTCGGGAATACGCGCCAGAAATTTGGTCTCACCAGTCATGCGATAGAACTGAATCAACATACGGATATTATCCGCGGTAGTAGGCGCATGCAGTGACTTGGGCTCATAGGAGCGCGCGCCTGCTGGCTGTAATTCCGGCGTATATTGCAGCGACCACCCAGGCTGCGGCGCACCCATCTGGGTAGTAAGGAATACATTCATCGCGCGGATGACCGGCTCGCGCACTCGAGACTCCCCCAGCACCTGATAACACATGAGCAGGAAATCGATATTTTCGGCGGCCACATCATCATTGAAGGTGATAAAGCTGGTGTAGTCAGGCTGATTTTTACCGGGATGGTCGTGCATCAGCGGAAAACGCTGGGGCCACCCACCCACGGGATACTGGCTTTTAAGCACAAAGTCGATAACTTTATCCAGCGCTGGTCGGTATTTGGGATCCAGTTTGGCACTGTATAAGCGCAGTAAAAATTTCGCGGCCTCTGCCGTACCGGCATCATCGAAAGTCGCGTTACCGTAATAATGCTGGAATTCTTCAAGACGCCATGCATGCTTACCGATAGTCGCGTACCAGTCCTTAAGTGCCGCCTCGCCCGCAAAATCAGCCAGGTAATTCCAGCCCCCACTGGGGTGCTGGGCAAAAATAATCGCACCGGCTACCCGCTCTGCGGCAGAGTAATAGTATTCGTCACCTGTCGCGTTATAGGCATCAAGAAATAAATGGCCGACAGTCGCGGTGCCGGGAGGCTGCATCCAGATCATCGAGCGACGCGCTTCCAACTCACCCCACTGGCGCGAAAAATCAGGCAGATAAGACCACACAAATGCGCCGCGATAACTGACCTTGTCGAGCATAAACTGACTGGCCAATTTCATGGTGGTCTTTACCTCGGTCACACTGGGCTTTGCCGAGAGGGATGCACTCCATAAAATGCATAAAAATGAAATAGCGAACACCAGGGTTCGCCCAGGAACGGGGTTGATTAGTCGCATAGTTTCTCTCTAATTGTTATTGATACAGCGACCGAACTATTTGTGCCGATAGTTTCAGAGAATTTTTATGATGTAAGAGCTTGCTGCCATTACATTCTTTTTAGCCATAATAAGGCAATTAGAACGCACTAATAGTCAATTTAACATTAAATTGCATCAACCTCTAATGCTCAAACAAGTCAATTTGGTTGTCACAGGCGCTGTGGGATTCAGCATGGAGTGTCGTTTTCGCATTTTTTTGTTTCAGGCGAGAGCCATGTTTTACCAACACTTGTTGCGAGGCTTCCCTGCCCTCATCACTTTTACGAATACGGCTAATGCGATCTTTCATCACGCGGATATTCTGCTCAGCATCCACAATAGCGCGGGGGTAGCCCGGCAGCGGCATAGTCTCATGACAGGCTATTTGCTCAGCGCTGTAACAGCGTAACTCAGGAATCCAACGCTTGATAAACTGGCATCCCGGGTCTTGATCTATTAATTGCTTCAGTGGGCTGTAAACGCGAATAGTATTGATGCCAACAATTGCCGCTTGCATTTGCACTTGGGAAAAATGAATACCCGGCTCGTAATCCGTGAATAAACGCGCGAGCGGATACTGCAAATCCCGCCAGTGGATATGTAATCCAAAACAGGCAAAATTGACCACCATCGCCCGCATGCGGAAATTTAAAAAACCGGTGGCCTGTAAACAACGCATACAAGCATCCACCAAAGGAAACCCTGTTTCGCCATTAAGCCAGGCCGCCAATCTACTTGTATCCTGCGAGTATTCCAAAACCTCGTATGCCGGATTCAATGCGCGAAACTCCATATAACTCGCCGACTCCAAACGCTGGACAAAATGATCGCGCCAAAACAAACGCGAACTGAAACTTTCCAAACTTTTTTGCCAGCGCAGTGCAAGTTTGTTGTCATCGCCCGCATCCAAATGCTCATCTAACTCTGACAACCGCTGATGAAGGCGGAAAAAAATACGACGCAAACTGAGCGTCCCCCAAGCAATGTGAGGCGATAAGCGTGAGCCACAAAAAAAGGCTTTATTGGGTGAGGAAATCCCACCGCGATAGCTCAACGAACGCTCCCACAAAAAACTATCCAACGTACGTTGCGCACGTCTCTCACTCACTACCTGAACACTAGGCCAGGAGATACGTTTATCCAGTAGCTGCGGTGCAAGTTCATGCAATGAAGGAATGGCAAAAAAATTTAAATGCTCAAGAGCTGGCTGAGGGATTGTAGAGGGTGATTCAAGGGGCTCTGAATCGAATAAACGTTCAGCAATAATTTTGGTGCGTTTATCGCGTGAACCTAAACGACGAACAACTCCAGATTGAGGCAGTTCTTGCCAGAGAACGTTTTCTTTTTTACACCATCGCGCAACTGCTTTATCGCGCTGATAAGTAATACCTGCACCTGTTTCTTCATGGGAGTAGATATGAGTAAAACCCAATCTCTCTTTTAATTGCACAAAACCAGCAGGTAAATCTGTGTTGATAATCAGTAGCTCAGCGCCAATGGATCGCAGCGAGAATTGCAAATCGGCCAGTGCCGTCAACTGCGACTGCAAATGAAATGCAGAGGCGTCTTGTGCAAGATAAACAGCCGGCTCGAGAAAGAAAACTGGAATAACATGGCCACATTCAGCCAATGCCGCATGTAACGCAGCATTATCATCAAGGCGAAAATCGCGTTTAATCCACCAGAGCGCGAGCATGCAAAAACCAAAATAAGAAAGGTTTTGTGCATACGTTAAATCTTGACGATTGGATCTGAGCAAATAGATAAAATAAAGTGACGAAAAAATGGCAATAAAAAAGGCGATCCGAAGATCGCCTTTTTGAAACAATTTGGCGTGGAAAAATTACCAGCCAGTGATTTCTTTCAGTGCTTTACCGATATCGGCCAAGCTCTTAACGGTTTTAACTCCCGCATCTTCCAGTGCAGCAAATTTCTCGTCAGCAGTACCTTTACCGCCAGAAATAATCGCACCAGCGTGACCCATGCGCTTACCAGCAGGTGCAGTTACACCAGCGATGTAAGACACAACAGGCTTGGTCACGTTAGCTTTGATGTAAGCAGCCGCTTCTTCTTCCGCAGAACCACCGATCTCACCAATCATTACGATGGCTTCAGTTTGTGGGTCAGCTTGGAACAACTTCAGGATATCGATGAAGTTGGAGCCTGGAATTGGGTCACCACCAATACCTACGCAAGTAGATTGGCCGAAACCGTAATCGGTAGTTTGCTTAACCGCTTCATAAGTCAAAGTACCTGAACGCGATACGATACCTACTTTACCTGGCTTGTGGATGTGGCCTGGCATGATGCCGATTTTGCACTCACCTGGAGTGATAACACCCGGGCAGTTAGGGCCAATCAAACGCACGCCCAACTCGTCACACTTCACTTTTGCGTCAAGCATGTCGAGAGTTGGGATACCTTCGGTAATACACACGATCAACTTGATGCCACCGTTAGCCGCTTCAAGGATTGAGTCTTTACAGAAAGGAGCCGGTACGTAGATAACGGATGCGGTTGCACCAGTCGCTTCTACTGCTTCAGCAACAGTGTTGAACACTGGCAGGCCGAGGTGAGTTTGACCACCTTTACCTGGAGTTACACCACCAACCATTTTGGTGCCGTAAGCAATCGCTTGTTCAGAGTGGAAAGTACCTTGTGCGCCGGTGAAACCCTGGCAGATTACTTTGGTGTCTTTGTTAATTAAAACGCTCATGTTCTTCGCCCCTTATTGATTCGCAGCAGCTGCAACAACTTTTTTGGCAGCGCCAGTCAAGTCGGTATCGGCAATAATGTTCAGACCGCTTTCGCCCAACACTTTTGCACCCAATTCAGCATTGTTACCTTGCAGACGAACAACAACAGGTACTTTTACGCCTACTTCTTTAACCGCACCGATTACGCCTTCTGCGATCATGTCGCAACGTACGATACCGCCAAAGATGTTGATGAATACGGCTTTAACCGCGTCATCAGACAAAATGATTTTGAACGCTTCAACTACGCGCTCTTTGGTAGCACCACCGCCTACGTCAAGGAAGTTAGCCGGTTGGCCGCCGTGCAATTTAACGATGTCCATGGTACCCATCGCCAAACCAGCACCGTTTACCATACAACCGATATCGCCACCGAGTGCAACGTAGTTCAGTTCCCAAGCAGCAGCATGAGCTTCACGCGCATCTTCTTGAGTTGGATCTTGCATTGCTTTCAATTCTGGATGGCGGTACAGAGCATTGCCGTCGATTACCAACTTGGCATCCAGACAGTGCAAGTTACCTTCTGGAGTGATAACCAATGGGTTCACTTCCAATAATGCCAAGTCTTTCTCTTTGAACAACTTGGCCAAGCCAAGGAAGATGTTCACGAATTGGTTGATTTGCTTACCTTCCAAACCGAGTTTGAAAGCCAAATCGCGACCTTGGAAAGGCTGAGCGCCAACCAGTGGATCAACAGCAACTTTAAGGATTTTTTCTGGAGTATCGTGTGCAACTTTCTCGATCTCTACACCACCTTCGGTAGAGGCCATGAACACGATGCGACGGCTTGAACGGTCAACTACAGCGCCCAAGTACAATTCTTTGGCGATGTCGGTACAGGTTTCAACCAAAATGCGGCTTACTGGCTGGCCTTTCTCATCAGTTTGATAAGTCACCAGGTTTTTGCCCAACCACTTTTCAGCGAAAGCGCGGATATCCTCTTTGCTCTTAACCAGCTTTACGCCGCCCGCTTTACCGCGGCTGCCAGCGTGAACCTGAGCTTTAACGACGAACATATCGCCGCCGATTTGATCCGCAGCGGCAACAGCCTCTTCAACAGTCGCAGCAGCAATGCCTTTAGAAACAGGCAGAC
>Ga0307408_100001640_pt1 | contig 16504 bp, 13 predicted proteins | sample 322Cmetagenome_FD_202116 | JGI IMG/M metagenome (GOLD analysis project Ga0307408, IMG submission 202116) | Maize rhizosphere microbial communities from greenhouse at UC Davis, California, United States - 322HYB-C-3 | ecosystem: Host-associated > Plants > Roots > Rhizosphere > Soil | place...
GGGTTTGGAGTCATCTCCACATATACTGTAACAGGAATCTGTGCCATAGTCTTAAAAATTATACTGCAAAATTACGAAATTTTCCGCGGTAACTATTTTCTATATTCATCTAATTCACTTGGCTCATTATGAACCAAAACATCTTCTATCTGAGGGAATTCTGCAATGAGCTTTGCTTTTAACTGATGTGCGATGTCGTGTCCGGCGTAAACCGACATATTTCCATCCACGTGAACATGTACATCAACCCAATACCTCATTCCGGATTTTCTCACATTACATTTCTCTATCAGGTCAATGTTTTCGATCTGATTTCCAACTGTTCTGATCTGTTCAATGAACTCATCGTAAACGTGTTCGTCCATTACTTCTGCAAGGGCAGGACGCAAAATCTTAATTCCGTTGTAATAAATGATCGCTGCGGCAATTAATGCTGCCCAGTCATCGGCTTGCGCGTATTCGTCACCAAAGATCAAAGCAATTGTAATTCCTACAGCAGCAAAAAGTGAGGTGATGGCATCGCTTCTGTGGTGCCAGGCATCAGCTTTTAATGCTGTACTTTCTACCTCGTTTCCAACTTTTGTGACTATTCTGAAGATCACTTCCTTAATCGCGATTACAACAAGTAAAAAATACAAAGTGAACGGTTCAGGACTTTTATGCGGAGTCATGATCATTTTTATGCTTTCAACAACAATCAGTGTTGCTGCTCCGAAAAGCATGGTTACAACCAAAAATGTTGTGAGTGCTTCCGCTTTTCCGTGACCATATGGATGATTTTTATCCGGAGGTCGTTGAGCATAACGCAATCCCAGCACAACAAGAATAGATGAAAATACGTCGCCGGCAGATTCAATGGCATCTGCGATCAGCGCGTAGGAATTTCCAATAACACCTACAAAAGCCTTTGTTACTGCAAGTAAAATGTTTGCCAGTAGACTGAGTACTGCAAACTTTTGGGCCTTTTGGTGATGTTCGTGCATGATCTTACTTTCCAGTGCAATTGGCACAAGTTCCGGAAATGGTGAAGAAAGTTTCTTCTAAAACAAAGTTCTCTGGCAGGCTGAAATTGGGGATCACCTGCTCTAAACAGGTTAATTCATTACAAACTCTGCATGAAAAATGAACGTGCTGATGTTTGTGGTGCTGGTGATCATGATGTTCGTGATCGCAAGTTGAACAGGCTGCATAATTAACAACGCCATTCACGTTGACCACTTTGTGAACCAATCCTTCATCAACCAAACGATCAAGAACACGGTAAATAGTAACCCGGTCGCATAAACCATTCAATGCATGCTGGATGGAAGGTTGAGAAAGTGCAACAGCAGATTCATTGATCATTGCCAAAATAGCCTTTCTTGCCTGTGTGTTTCTGGTAATTTTCATGAGTTTTTCTGCTGAATGGATGTAAAGTTACTAAACCTCTGTGTATTCCGAAAGGATGTTGAATTATAGCATTACACGAATTGGCAATTTTTTTGAAGCGCCATTGCTCCAAATCCTATACATTTGTTTCGTGAAATTGTGTTTACAAATAGCATTTGTCATTATTATTCTCGGAGGAAGCCTGGGTATTCCTGTATATCAGCATACCTGCCTGAACGAGAATAAAAGTGAGCATGCCATTTTTGTGAATACAACGGAATGTCATGATGACGAGGAACAACACGAAGCTATGGCTTGTTGTCAGCCCGTTAAATCTGAGAAGAATGCAGATGACGGATGTTGTACTGACGAGGTAAGTGCTTACAAGGTTTCGTTCTTTAAGCAGTTCCAGACTGATTTTCAGTTCAGTTCACTGGATTTCGATCAAAGATTTCCGCAATCGGTTTTCAACCTTCCGGTTCGCAGTATTGAAGATCGTCAGGTATTGGCTTTCGCCGACTTACCACCACCCAAACTCCAAAAACGTTTAGCATTAATACAGGTGTGGAGAATTTAGGATTCGGTTCAACTTATTGAACTCGAATGTTGAATTAATTACACCTATATGAAATTTATTATATCATTCCTGTTGTTGATGGCATCGCTTAGTGTAAATGCCCAATTGCAAGGAATCGTCTTCGGACAAAAAGATGGAAAAAAGACGCCGCTCAAAGGCGCAAAAGTGGTCCTGAAAAATTCAGGGGACCAGGTATTAACGGAAGAAAACGGGCGTTTTGAGCTCATTTTACCGAAAAGTTTACCCGATACTTTAGTGATAACTGCTAAAGGATTTCGAACTGATTCAGTTGCCGTTACTTCAGAAGATCGTTTCTCAGGATTGGAAATCGTTCTTTTCTCCGTTAAGGAAATGGAAGAAGTGGTGATTGCCGCCAAGCGTGATTCCAAGAATTTCTCGCGTTTAAAGCCGCTTTTAATTGAACAGCTTGGCGAAGGTGAACTGAAAAAAGCTGCTTGTTGTAATCTGTCCGAATCTTTCGAAACCAACGCTACGGTTGATGTGAATGTAACGGATGCTATTTCAGGAGCAAAGAAGATTCAATTGCTTGGGTTGGACGGTGTTTACACGCAGTTTCAAATGGAGAATGTTCCCTTTTTGAATGGTTCGGAAAGCAGTTTTGGTTTGAACACTATTCCGGGAACATGGGTTGAATCCATTCAAATTACCAAAGGAACAGGAGCTGTAACAAATGGCTACGAATCAATGGCCGGATTGATCAATGTGGAATTCAAAAAGCCAACTAAAATGCCTGTTCTGGCTGTTAACGCTTACGGTTCTATAATTGGTCGCGGGGAATTGAATATTCATGGAAGCCAGATCCTGAACAAAAAATGGAGCACGGCAACTTTTGCTCACGGCGCTACTGTTGCGATGGAAACAGACCGGAATAACGACGGATTTTTGGATGTTCCGCTTTCTCAAACAGCATCATTCTTACACCGTTGGGAATACCAGGGCGATAAATTTGAAACGCGTTTTGGTTTCAACGTTTCCTATGACGAACGTAAAGGTGGACAGGTTTCACGTATTGACTCGGCATATAGGATGCTGAACAGAAATCGTCACTACGACTTTTTTGCAAAGACTGGCTGGGTGTTCGATAAGCATGGTAGCAGTTTTGGCGTTGTTTACCGTTTGAAGAAACAGGAAATGAATGGTAATTATGGGCTTCGTGAATTGTTTAGTGATGAGGTGAGTGGAAATGTGATCGCCATTTATGATGGAGAAATCGGTTCTGCCGCTCACAAATACAGAGCCGGAGGTTCACTTTTTTACCAAAACATTACGCAAAGAAGCGGTTTTGTGGATAAGCGGGAATATGCCGTTCCCGGTGCTTTCTTCGAATATACGTATACAGGCATTAGAACAGTTGCTGTTTTGGGTGCACGACATGACGCGCCGATCGGATTCAAACAACAATTCTCACCGCGGGCCCATTTGAAATTCATCCTCGATGAAAGAACAGATCTGCGTTTGACAGCTGGGAAAGCGTGGAGATTACCATTGATCTTATCTGATAATTATTTCCTTCTTGCAACTTCCAAAGCTTGGAATGTTCCGACAAAAATTGAGCAGGAAGAAGCCTGGAATTTCGGAACCTCGGTTGTTCGTACAGGAAAACTCTGGGACAGAAATGCGAGTATCAGTGTAGATGTTTTTCATACGCGTTTCTTGAACCAATTGATTGTTGACCGTGACAGATCAGTAGACACTTTTTACTTTGAGTACCAAAAGAACAGTTCTTACAGTACTGTTAGCCAGGTAGAATTGAGTGTAATGCCTTTTGAGGTGTTGACTGTTCGATTGGCGTACAAATATTTGGATGTTCGCGCTGAATATGGTGGGAAAATGCAGCAGCAGGTGATGACTCCGCGTCACCGTTACCTGGTAAACCTGGCGTATGAATCGAGAAATAAACGCTGGAGTTGGGATGCAACATTCTCGCTTTACGGTAAAATGCGTTTGCATGATATTGTTGACGAAACCGGCCACCATCACGGGGAATACACTACAGTTGTTCCGAACGTTATGTCACAAGTAACATACAGAACGAAAAAGGTGGAATGGTATGTTGGAGGAGAAAACCTTTTGAATTTTACACAAAAGAATCCGATCATTGCTGCAGATGAACCTTTTGGCGCAAACTTTGATGCTACACGTGTCTGGGCGCCAATTCTGGGGACTGTAGTTTACGTAGGATTCAGAACAGAAATAAAACATAAAGAAAAAGAAGATGAATAAATTAAGAATAGTTTTGGTGATGTTACTTTCAGTAGTAACATTATCTGTTCAGGCTCAGAAAAAAGAACCTAAGGTGAAAACAATAGTTATTCAAACATCTGCAGAGTGCGGTGATTGCGAAGAGCGTATTGAAGGTTTATTGAACTTTACAAAAGGAATTTCTTATTCTGAACTGGATCTCGAAACAATGAAACTGACGGTGAAATTCAAACCTTCGGTCATTACTGAAGCAGAGATCAAAGACAAGATCTCTAAACTGGGTTATGATGCTGACGAAGTGAAAGCTGAGCATGAAGCAATGATGAAACTGCCTGAATGCTGCAGACCTCACGGAATGGAAAAGCAAGAAGAAGAAACAGAATAAAGATTGTTGAATCTTGACTTTAGAAGACCCTTTGTTCACTTCGGTGGATGAAGGGTTTTTTGTGGCTTGTCGTGTTGAGTTTCGCGACCTGACACTACAACAGATTAATTCTCCGTATCGCTTTTCTTAAAGATTCCGCCGACTTCTTTTCCGAGACGCTGCAGGGTTTCAACACCAACGGTAAGCGGGCCGGCATTCATATCGTCGTAAGTTCCGAAAAGTGTATCACTTACATGCTGAGCCGGGTAAACAATTACACGGTCAAAATCTTCCGTCATTTTTTCCATTTTCGAAGTGAGATCAGAACTTGATCCGTCGGAAATAGAGCCTTTACGGGCCATGATCATGAATACCAGGGCTTGCTCCGGATTTTTCGGTTCATGCTTCAAAAGATCGTCATGTGTTTCTATCAGGGTATGAGACAATATTGCCCCGGATTCCTTCAAATCGAAATATTCTTTCACCTTGGCATAAGTTGCCGAAGTACTCACAATATCAACGTTCAGTTTAAGTTCCCGACTAATCCTGTTCAAACGGTCGAGCCATTGCGTAAAGCTGGTTTCCAATTCACAAAGGGGAACACAATACAAACTGATTTTCTTGAACGTAGCAAAGTTGCGGTCGAAATGACAAAAGAAAACCGACTTGTCGCAAACGTCCAGCAAATGCTCTCTGTCATCCCCAACCAGGCGCTTCAGGAAATTCATTTTGCTATTGTCGTTGATAAGAATGATATCGGCTGCAAGTTCTTTTGATACACGGGCAATTCCGCTGCTCATATTGTGATCAATCGTTGCCATGGTTTGAACGGAAATCTCACCGCTTGAATAGTGAGAAATGAAATCATCCATGTGTTTACGGGCGCGGCGAATGTTCCGTTCTGCGTCTTCATCGTTCTCCATAACACTGACCACCGAAAGCGGGTTAATTACTTTCCGGTTGGTAATCAATATGGAAAAATCGAGTAACAGTTCATTTCCTCTCAGTTCATTGGCAGCAACAAGAACGTGCTGGTTCCTCAAGGCAAGTTGTTCTACAGGTTCGTTCTTTACCTGGTCGATAAGGAGTTTCTTACCTGCATTTTCAGTAACGAAACTAGCGGTCATACTCGTAATCAGGATGAGTATTACGGTTCCGTTCACCACATTTTCATCAATGATCTTCATGTTGTAACCAACTGTGATAACGGCCAGGGTTGCTGCTGCGTGAGCCGTACTCAACCCAAAAATGATCTGTCTTTCCGAACGTTTCATTTTGAAGATCCACTGCGTTAACAATGCGGCTAAGTACTTACTGAAAATCGCAAAAGAGGTTAAAATTCCAGCGATTGCCCAAGCCCACGGATCGCTCCAGAGTACTTTCGGGTCTACCACCATTCCAATCGAGATCAGGAAGAAAGGGATGAAAAGTGAATTCCCGATAAATTCAATACGATTCATTAATGCCGAGTTGTGCGGAATCAGTTTGTTCAATACCAGTCCGGCAACGAAAGCACCGATGATAGCCTCAATACCTGCCGCTTCTGCAAGGAAAGAAGCAAAGAACAAAACGGAAAGAACATAAACGTAATGCGACGTTTTCTCGGATTCCAGTTTACTGAAAAACCACCTTGAAATTCTCGGAATGATCCCGAACATGATCAAACTGAAAACGGTTAGGGTAACTCCCAAATGGATCAATGTGTTGGTGTTGATCTGTCCGTGTTCCGAACTGGAAATAACCGCAAGAATGATTAGAACTGCGGTATCTGTCAGAATTGTTCCGCCGATCGCAATGGCAACAGAATCCATTTTGGTGATCCCATATTTCGAAAGAATAGGATAAGCAACAAGCGTATGCGTAGCAAACATGGATGCTGTAAGTAAACTTCCAATTTCATTCAGCCCTATGATGTAACGGCAAATAGGATAACCCAATAAAAGCGGGACAAAGAAAGTAAGCGCCCCGAAAGTGATGGATTTGTTCCTGTAGCGACGGAAATCCTGCATGTTCAATTCCAGCCCCGCCATAAACATAATATACAGCAAACCAAATGTCTTGAACATATAAACGTATCCTTCCCCTTCTTTCAGGTTGCTCTTTGAAATAAATTCAAAGCCTTTCGGTCCGATTAACACCCCGCTGAGGATCAGACCTATCAATGCAGGGACTTTTAACTTTCTCAATAAAATAGGAGAGAGCAGGATAATAAGCAAAAGCAATGAAAATGTAAGGATGGGGTTTTCCAAAGGCAATCGAAATTCTTCGAGTAACTTTTGGAATTCATGGCCGAAACGGTCGAGCAAACCCTGCATAGTTGTACAAATGTTCAGGACAAATGTACATTCTATTTCCCTTCAAAAAAACTTAGCGGAACATCTATTGAGCAATATGTGGTTTTTATTCGTTCAATTACGACCTCATATTTCGACAAACTCAGTACGCTTTTCAGTCTGAATCAGGATTTCATAATGAGCACAGAAGGGGTATGTGTTAACCAGATACTTTGTGATTCTACTGCTTTTTTCCAGCTGTCGTGACTGATCAGCATCAAATCCTGTTGACTCATAAAATCTTTGTCCAGTTTGCGCTGTGATTCCAATGAAATGTTATTTGGAGCCACCTGTTCTATCATTCTGATGGATTCTTTCAACTCAGGATGGGTATTGATAACCCCCAGCGTATCTAAAATAATCACCTTGGTTTCTGAATGATGGATCAACTTTTGGGCATAAACAAGCAGGAAACTGTCGTGAATTGAAAAAATAGGAACGAAAACAGTGTTCAGTTCTTCCAGGTTTTTGTCAATCACAATTCCAATCGGCACTTTTGCCGTTTTGATCAATTGACGGGTTCTTTCATCAAATACCGTATTCTCAAAAAGTGGTTCTTTACCGGTAATTGTTTCATACAATCGCTCCGGATTGATCAGTTTGGTAGTGAAACCAAGAACACGGCCAAGCAATGATCCTTCGAAAACAGAACGTCCGATACCAATCAATAGTAAATCGAAGTTCCCTGTGTTCGCTGTGTCGGTAATTTCCTTATCAATATCTACTGTTGGCTTGAATAATGTTACCACCGGCTGACCTAATTCTGCTGCTTCTGATTCAACGTATTTGAAACTTTCACGTTCGTATTCCTCTGCATTGTATTGGTTGAGATCGTTACTCAAAGAAACGTGAAGTGCCGTAATGCTTGCGTTTTCCTGGGATTTTCGGATGAAACTATTTGCCAGTCGAAGTAGCGTTTTTCCACGTTCCGCGCTTCCGAAGGAAATAAGAATGTTGTATTTTGTTGAAGATGCGCGTTCGTCTTCGTTCTCTGATTTTTCCGGAATCAGCCAGTTCAACAGATCTAGAATTGGGCCTGTCATGAAAGTAGTAACCAGGGCCATAATCACCATCATTGCAAAAACTTCATCATTCAGAATATGCAGATCTTTTCCAATGTTGAGGACAACCAACTCCATTAAGCCGCGCGTATTCATTAGTGCTCCGATGATCAAACTGTCTTTCCAGGACTGTCCCACAAAACGCGCCGCCAATGCCGAGCCAAAGAATTTACCTATCACCGCAACGGCAATTACCAGCCCGGTGATGAGCCAAAGATGCGTCCCGTTCAATAAACCGATGTCGGTTCTCAGACCTGTAAAAACGAAGAACAAAGGAAGTAGAAGCACCAGCGAAACATCCTCTACTTTTTCAATGAAAATGGCTCTGAAGTTCAAGTTGATTGGCATAATCACACCTGCCATGAAAGCTCCGAACAGCGCGTGAATTCCGATCACCTCAGTTACGTAAGCCGAACTGATAAGTGTGATGAAAAAGATAGCAACAACAGGTTTGCTCATGCTTTCCTTATTGGAATGCTTTTCTCCTAAGCGCGCAAGAAATGGTCGAACCAACTTGAGCATTAGAAATACATACCCGATTGCCAATAGAATGATGTAGAATGAGCTTAGAACTGATCCTGCTTTTGCAATTACAATTACAACTGCAAGAATACACCAAGCCGTTATATCATCAGCTGCGGCACATGTAATGGCAATGTTCCCCAATTTTGTTCTGTTCAAACCGCGTTCCTGAACAATTCGGGCAAGAACCGGGAATGCAGTAATGCTCATGGCAATTCCACAGAATAATGCGAAAGCGATGAATGGGATATTCTCCGGACCAAATTCGGGATAAATAAACCAGGCTAGTCCAACTCCCAGAGTAAAAGGGAATATGATGCTTGCATGGCTGATGATCACAGCATCATTTGCTTTGTTCTTAATGGTTTTCAGATCGAGTTCCATTCCAACTACAAACATGAAGAGAATCAAACCGATCTGGCTTAAAAACTGAAGATTACTTAAGGATTGTGTAGGGAAGAGGAATCCGCTGAAATTAGGAAACCAGTGACCGATAATGGTTGGTCCTAAAACAATTCCCGCAATGATTTCACCAATTACAGAGGGCTGACCGATCTTCTTGAAAAAGAAGCCGAAAATTCTGGCAAGGATGATGATCGTAACGATTTGAAGAAGTAAAATGGCTAACGGATGCGTTAGATTATGATAGTAAGTATCTAAAAACTGGTCCCAGGTTGAAGCGTTTGCTTCCGGTTTAAAGGCGGTCAATTTTCCTTTTTCAAGAGGACTTCCGGCAACAATGATTCCAAAAATGATGGCTGCAAACCCTCCAATTGTTACAACATAGAACAGGAGATTCTTCAAATTTTTCATTGTTTTTTTTGGCAAAATTATCCAATGAGGTGATGGATCAGATCCTGTTCAAAATCAAATGTAATGAAACGGGGATTTCATGGAATGAAATGACCAAAGCTATTTTCCAAAGAAAGAAAGTACTTCTTTTTTGTAGTTCTCGCTCATGGAAAAAATACGTGCTTTCCCGGCTTCCGTCTTGAGTGAACTGATCAGCTGGTCACCGTTGTATCCCTGAAAATAGCGGCTATTGAATAATTCACTTTTGGAAATGCGGATGAATTTTTCCGGACTCAGTTCATCGCCTAACTGTTGAAATGATTTGTTCTTTACGATTTCTGTTGAACCGTCTTTCAATAGCAGAAGCTTGTCACGACTATCAATGGTATTCGCGGAAAGCGAGACAATATCACTGCATTGAAAGGTCATTTTTCCTTTGGCCGTGGAAGTGCTCCATTTCGTATCGGTTGCGGAAGATTGAATTGCGTCCATTGCCTTTCGAATCGCTTTTTCAAGTCGTTCTTTTTGAATCGGTTTACGTAAATAATCTATTGCATCAACATCGAAAGCATCCGCAGCATATTCGTTATGTGCAGTTGTAAAAATAACAGGGATGCCTTTTAGCTTTTCGGCAACTTCTAATCCGGTGAAGGTCGGCATTACAATATCAGAGATCAGGAAATCAAATCGAAGGTCATGCAGTTCATTTAAGAAGTGCTCCGGATCGTTAAATGCTTTCACTACTTCAATCTCTGGAATTTGCTCACACAAGGTTCTTAGATACGATAAAGCCAGCAATTCATCATCCAGCAAAACACAATTGTAAATCTTGTCAGCCATTCAATTCCAGTTTTAGAACAGCGTGGTGAACATCGCCTTCCGTATAAAAAAGAAGTTCATGGCTATCAGGGTAAGCAATCTGAAGTCGTTCACGTAAATTCTGAATTCCGAGACCGCTTTTCTCTTTTTTCAAAGGGGTTCGCTGCGAAATACGGTTGGAAACTTCCAAATGAAACAACCTGTCCTTCAATTGAAAATGAATAGAAATGAAGGATTCCTGTTTTTGGAAATCGGTATGTTTGAATGCATTTTCGAGCAAATCAACAGTGATTAGCGGTAGAATTTTTATCTGCTGAAGTTCTTCCGCATGCTTTGAAATTGAATTACGAACACGCAGGTCAAACAATGGACTCAACTTCATCCTGTTTATCTCAATAAAGTTCGCCGCAAAATCCATTTCCTCGTTTAAGCTTACCAGCGGATTATCACTATCGTAAAGAATATAGTCCAAAACCCCGGAAAGTTTATCCATGGAGTAGTAGGTTTGATATGCATGAGATTGAATGGAATTCAGAGCGTTTTTGAAAAGATGGGGATTGAGCTTGTAACGAAGAGACCTCAATTCGCCGGCATTCATCATCGTGTTTAACTCGTGATTTCGTTCCCGCTGCTTGGCCAATTCCTCCTTTTTCTGTTTGAGCTGGGTTCGGAGCATAAAAACATAAATGGTCAATGCCAAAACCACAATTACACACACAAAAAGCAGAACAGCTTGCATACTTCAAAATTCAAATCTAAAGTAGTGGTTTCTCGAATTTGATAGGTTAAAATTCGTAAATAATCAGAATTGCTAGAAACATATTCTATTACGGAAATGATTGCATTGCACGAAAAAAGATATCGATATACTCACAATCCTGAACAAATTTGAAAACAATTGGTTTCTTTTGAAAAGGCCGATGAAGATTTTGATCCGATTTGTTTACAAGGCCATATATGGGAGTTTATCAAGTTGGATTTTCAGATAGTTACAGCTGCCCATCGCCAACGTATTTTCCATTTCGATAGATCAATACGGCGTTGAGGATTCCGTCATGGTCATACAAATAGAATTTACCGTCGAATAGCTTTCCGTCCTTGAAAATACCGTCGAACCAGAGTTCTCTGTCGTTGTTGTACACTTTGTTGTAACCGTTTTCACGAAATGCTTCACCATTTGTTATAGGTTTTTCAGGAATTGGTGGAAGCGACAACTGTTTGTGGGCTTCAATCTGCTCGTAAGTCGGACTTTGGACCGGTTGTGGACAACTTACAGTTTGGCATGTTCCTTTGAAGCTGCCATTGTCTTCATAGCATTCACATTTTGAGATTTCTCCGTTCTCAATAATATAGGTCCGCTCTAATCTTCCGTTTGGATGATACCAGTTCACTCTACCGGTACCAATCCCTTTTTCATCGAAGAATGCTTCATATTCCAGCTGACCGTTTTCGTACCAGCGTTTCAGAGAATCAATGTTGTGATTGGAAACAAAATTCCCTTTTTCTTTCAGCACTCCGTTGGGATGAAATTTTGAATAAGGTCCGGCTCCCCGGTTATTAACATAAAATCCGATTAGTTTCGGTGTTTTTCCGTCATCATGGTATTTAATCCATTTTCCTTCTTTTCGGTCATTTACGTAACGCCCTTCTTCCACTTTTCCTTCAGGTGGAATTCCTGTACCCGGCCTGTCTCTTCCGAAGAAGATCCAATGTCCTTGCTTTCCTTTTTCGTCAATTTTTCTTTCATTTTCCTGGGCATATAGGAATGCAGGGAGAAGCGCCAGGAATAGAACTAGTGTGCAGTTGATTTTCATAGTAGTGTGTTGAGTAGCTTAAAAGATGATGTGTTAGAAAAGAAATTTTAATGAATTATTCAGAACTGCTTTCCAGCATGGGGTGAGAATGTTCCACTTTTACAACCGTTCCGTGGTCGTCATAAATAATGGTTTCTTTGATCTCACCATTCGAAAAGTAACGTTTCGCTTCACCAACAGGAACACCGTTAATAGCAGTGTATTCAAATTCCAGTTTCCCGTTGGAAAAATAGTATTTCACTTTTCCTGATTCCTTTCCGTTTTCGTTGTAAAGCACTTCATATTCCAGGCTTCCGTCTTCGTAATAGCGCTTCAGCGAATCGATATTCTGGTTCTTCACAAAGTTCCCGCTTTCTTTCAGATTCCCGTTTTCGTAGTATTTCCAGTATTTCCCGGATGGCTGATTGTTGACATATTCACCTTTGATCTTCGGAGTTACACCGTCCTTATGGTATTTGATCCAAACACCTTCTTTTTCGTCATTTACAGTATTACCCTCTTCAACTTTGGTCTTAGCAGGATAGCCACTGGATGGAACATCCTTTCCATAAAGAACCACATACTTCTCTTTTTGTCCAAAAGAAGTTGTAGCCAAAAGCAGCATCATCGTTAGTTTGAGGTAGTGTAAACCCATGTTGTTAAGATAAATGAAAATTTCACAACAAAATAAAATACTGTTTTTGAATGAATAAATATGGGGTTTCAGTTATCAAAACGACATTTTTGTTGGTTTCGGATTTCATCTGACGGTCGCTGTGAAATCTTAATTTAGCCCTTGATTTTTAGGAATCCATCTTAAAAAGTATTTTTTCTGTTCTCTGACAAAATTCTTTTATAGAACTCGGGTTATTTTAATTAATTTCGCGACCTAATAAATCAATTTTAAAGGACTATGTCATATTTGTTTACGTCAGAATCTGTTTCTGAAGGGCACCCGGATAAAGTTGCGGATCAGATCTCTGATGCGTTAATCGACCATTTCATGGCTTTCGACCCTACATCGAAAGTTGCTTGTGAAACGTTGGTAACAACCGGACAAGTTGTTTTGGCGGGTGAGGTAAAAACAAACACTTACTTAGATGTTCAATCTATCGCCAGAGATGTGATTTCAAGAATTGGTTATACCAAGTCTGAATACATGTTCGAAGCGAATTCATGTGGTATTCTTTCTGCTATTCACGATCAGAGTTCCGATATTAATCAGGGTGTTGACCGTGCAGTTTCGAATGATGATTTTGAAGCGAAAGCAGAAGCTCAGGGTGCTGGTGACCAGGGAATGATGTTTGGTTACGCAACACGCGAAACAGACAACTTCATGCCATTGGCGTTGGATCTTGCTCATAAAATTCTTCAGGAACTTTCTTTAATCCGTAACAAAGAGCCGCATTTGATCGGTTACCTTCGTCCGGATGCAAAGTCACAGGTAACAATTGAATATTCTGATGACAATGTTCCTCAACGTATTGATACAATCGTAGTTTCTACTCAGCACGATGATTTCGGATCTGAAGCGGACATGTTGAAGAAGATCAATGATGATATCGTGAATATTGTTATTCCTCGTGTGATTGCTAAATTGAAGCCGGAATTACGTCCGTTGTTCAACGACCAGATCACTTATCATATCAACCCAACAGGTAAATTCGTAATTGGAGGGCCGCACGGTGATACAGGTTTGACAGGTCGTAAGATCATCGTTGATACTTATGGAGGAAAAGGAGCTCACGGTGGTGGTGCTTTCTCAGGAAAAGATCCATCTAAAGTTGACCGCTCAGCTGCATACGCTACACGTCACATCGCGAAGAACCTGGTTGCTGCCGGTTTGTGTGATGAGGTTCTTGTACAGGTTTCATACGCTATCGGTGTTGCTAAGCCTTGCGGTTTGTTTGTGAACACTTACGGAACTGCAAAAGTTGGAATGACTGACGGTGAGATCGCAAGAAAATGTGAAGAGATCTTCGATATGCGTCCTTACGCTATTGAGCAGCGTTTGAAATTGAGAAACCCTATGTATTCTGAAACTGCTGCTTACGGTCACATGGGACGTAAGAACGAAGTAGTTACAAAAACGTTTACAGCTCCTGACGGAACACAATTGGTGAAAGAAATCGAATTGTTTACGTGGGAGAAACTGGATTATGTGGATCAGGTAAAAACAGCTTTCGGATTGTAATATCTGATGACTATTAAATATGGAAAGGAGCTCATTGAGCTCCTTTTTTCTTTTCCGCAGATGCACAGATTCAGGCTTCCGCCATGGCGGACACTCGCAAAAGAGAGTAGAATATTTTTGGAATGAATACAATGTGAACTAGTGTAAAAAAAAGAGGCGACCGGTGCGCCTATGCTGAAGCTACAGCGTAAGCATTAAGCGCCTCTAATATCTGTGCATCTGCGGGAATAGTGCAGTATACTTGTTTTTACTATGCAGAAATCAATTCTGCGCTTGAACACGGAAATGCTCTGTCTACTTTTTTGAATAATCCTTGTAATACTTTACCCGGACCTACTTCGATCACTTCAGAGGCACCGTCAGCGATCATATTGTTCATGATCTGTGTCCAGCGCACAGGAGCTGTTAATTGCTCTATCAGGTTCTTTTTGATCTCGTCAGGATTGGTAACCGCTTTCGCATTTGTATTCTGGTAAACCGGACAGTTCGGTGTATTGAACGTTGTTGATTCAATTGCTTTTGCCAGCTCTTCGCGTGCCGGTTCCATCAAAGGCGAGTGGAATGCTCCACCAACCTGAAGGATCATTGCACGTTTGGCTCCTGCTTCAGTCAGTTTAGCGCATGCTTCTTCAACTGCAGGAATACTTCCTGAGATCACCAATTGTCCCGGGCAGTTGTAATTTGCTGCTACAACAATACCATCCACTTCGTTACAGATCTTCTCAACCACTTCATCTTCCAAACCAAGGATAGCTGCCATTGTAGAAGGAACAGCTTCACAAGCCGCCTGCATTGCCAGCGCACGTTTAGAAACCAAACGTAAACCGTCCTCGAACGAAAGGGTTCCGTTAGCTACAAGTGAAGAAATCTCACCAAGTGAATGTCCTGCCACCATATCCGGTTTGAATGAATCACCTAAACAAGCTGCAAGAATAGTTGAATGCAAAAAGATCGCCGGTTGCGTTACTTTTGTTTGTTTCAATTCTTCATCCGTTCCTTCGAACATGATCTTTTGTATATCGAATCCTAAGATCTCATTTGCTTTGTGGAACATATCCTTGGCAATATCAGATGCTTCGTAAAGGTCCTTTCCCATCCCTGAGAATTGGGCTCCCTGACCCGGAAAAACGTATGCTTTCATATGATTGTATTTGTGGCAAATGTAAGGGTTTCCAAGAAAATATAAACACATGGCCACATAGCGATTTAATAGATTGAATTGTTAACTCATAATGTATTAGTATCATGAGTAGCAGTTAATCTTAATGTCTCTAATACCTCAATGGTTCAAAGAGCACCCGATATATTTTTAACCATTAAGAAATTAAGGTTCATTAAGGCAGCTTTATTTCTCTGGACATGGTTCAAATCGATGTGCTTGACGGATGTGTTAATAAAAAAAGCACCCCCGATAAACGAGGATGCTTTCTTTAAAAGTAACTTATTTAAAGCTTACTTGCGAACAACCAATTTAGTTGTTGCAGAAGTATTGTTTGAAGTAACAGTTACGTTGTACATTCCAGCTGCGAAAGCTGAAGTGTTGATCTCTGCTTTTCCTGTTGCAGTGTTCATTGTGCTGATCACTTTTCCTGAAAGGTCAGTAACAACAACTACTGCGTCAGCTCCGTTTGTATCGAAAGAAACGATAGTCTTGTCGCTTGCAGGGTTAGGATACACGCTCATAGAAGCTGAAAGTGCATTTTCCTTAACAGATAAAGAAGGATCGAAGTTCATACGTACCATTGGTGTAGAAGTAGTGTAGTACCAAGTACCAGTGTTATCGTTACCATCCAACAAGAAAGTTGTTTGAGCTTCAGATACTCCGGCAGAACCGATAACCAAGTCATCATTAGCACCTCCTGATCCGTAAGAACCAGCACACAATACATAAGAAGAACCAGCTGTTAATTGAATTGGTGCATCAAATACAAATGTTTTCATTCCTCCAGCAGTAACTATAATTGGATCTGTACTGGTTTCGTAAACGAAATCTCCAGTTGTGATATTGTAAAGAACAACATAAGCTTCAGTTCCAGGCTCAGTGTTAGCGTGGATCCAAACATCAGCACCGTATAAAGTAGCATTAGCAAAGATGTCCATCACATTCCCCATTTCGTAACCTTGTCCCTGGTTGTAAGAACCAGCCTGAGCTGTTCCCATATCACGAGCGTAGATAAAGTTGTTTGTTGAGAAAGAAAGACCAGAATAAACGTTATCAGTTGGACTTGCATCTGTAGCTCCTGAAGTAACTCCAGCAGTTACTGCGTAAGTTGCAGCAGTTCCACCCGGAGTGAACATTGCAGTTGCTTCCAAAGTATCTGCTTCATTTGGAGTCAAAGTTCCTGCAGCGCTTGAAGAAGAATAAGCAGCAGAAGGAATAGCAACGTTGAATACACAGTCGTTTTGTGTCAATGCTCCAATGTTTTGAACTAAACCACCGAAAGAGATATCAGAGATC
>Ga0307408_100001642_pt1 | contig 16498 bp, 10 predicted proteins | sample 322Cmetagenome_FD_202116 | JGI IMG/M metagenome (GOLD analysis project Ga0307408, IMG submission 202116) | Maize rhizosphere microbial communities from greenhouse at UC Davis, California, United States - 322HYB-C-3 | ecosystem: Host-associated > Plants > Roots > Rhizosphere > Soil | place...
TAAATCCCATATTAAATACCTGGATATTGTTATTCATTTTCCACCATTTGCGTACAGGTACGGGTGCGTAAAGATTAGCAGAATACACTGTTTGGCTGCTCAGGTTTCGCTCTTGTGCGTACGTAACTTTGGTATTATCATCCTGTTCGGTGATGGTAGCCATAGCGTTGTTGGTTTTGCTATAGCTCAGGCTCAGGGTATAGGAAGATTTCAATGTATAGGAGAGTTCTGCAGAGTTGGTAAACTGCGGATTAAGATAAGGGTTGCCCTTCATGTACGTATAATCATCCAGTAAGAACACAAAAGGGTTTAAATTATCATAATTTGGGCGGTCTATCCGGCGGCTGTAAGTAAGTCCTAACTGGTGGCTTTTTCCTAATTTCTGGCTAATGGAGGCACTAGGGAAGAAGCGTATGTAGTTTCTTTTAATAACAGAATCGGTAGTTATCGAATTTCCGTTCGAGTTGGTATGCTCGGCTCTTAACCCTGCTTGGATAGAAAGTGTTTTAAATTGCTTGTTAAAGTTGATGTATCCCGCATTAATATTCTCCTTGTAAATGAAATGGTTAGTACGGGCAGCATCTGATACCCATTTCTGATTGTTTTGGGCATCGGTAAACAGCGTATCAAACTTTAAATTATTATCGGTAGTTACCCAACTGCTTTTCAATCCGGTTTCCAGCTTTAAGGTTTTATTTATTGGATGAGTGTAGTCAATTTTCGCAGCCCAGACTTGAATATCCGCCGGAGCCAGGTTGTGAATGTATTTAGCAGGCCTTTGCGTTTGTCCATCAGGCTTCGAGTAAAAATTATCTCTGAACTCATCAAGTTTGCCAGAATAATCAGAGAAGTCCGCATCAAAAGACAATTCCTTTCCCAGGGTATCAAACGTAGTTTTTAAATTGAAATTAAACGCTTTGTTTGAATATTTCTGCACATTTCTGCCTTTAACGTTAATGGAATTCCCAGGGTTAGACTGCACATCTAATAGTACGGTGCCGCTGTTGGTTAGTTCATCTACAGAATTCCTGTACCCCGTTACCAATGCGCCAAGGGTAGTCTTTTTTGTTAGATAGAAGTCCATCCCGGCTTTATAAGAATTATTGTTCCTCCGGTTATTCCAGCCATTGTCCTGATTAAACTGCGTGATCGTTCCTGCGCTATCTACAATTCTGTGTAGGTTAAAAGTGCTTTTATTTCCGTTATCGCTAAAGTTATAATTGCCGAATAAATTCACTTTGCCTTTGCGCAAATTGGCGTTAAGCCCGGTGTTATACTTGCTGGTGCGTCCGTAGCCTGTGCCAGCGCTCAGGCTACCGTTAAAGCCCATTCGTTTATCTTTTTTTGTTCGGATGTTTATTATTCCGGCATTTCCGGCAGCATCATACTTCGCAGAAGGATTGGTAATCAATTCAATGCTTTCTATCTGGTTGCTTTGCATGCTACGTAACATGTTAGCCACATCGGCATTACTCATGTAAGTAGGTTTTCCATCGAGCATAATTAATACACTGCTTTTTCCATTCATGGAGATGTTATCGTCTTTATCTACAGAGATTCCCGGGGCTTTTTGAAGAACTTCAAGGGCGGTGGAGCCAGTAGCAACTGCACTACCTTCAACATTTACTACTAGTTTCCCTGCTTTCCTTTCAATAAAAGGCTTTTGCGCAGTAATAGTAACCGTTTGTAAAGACCTGCTTTCGGGGAGTAAAACAATGTCGGGAATGGTTATGGCGCTACTATCAACAGAAAACTTACTGCTTGTATATTTTTGAAAGCTCACCGAGCTTATTTTTAGCAAGTAGGCACCATTGGCGATATTCTTAAATTGAAATGTACCTGAGTTAGATGATACAGTGGTTTTTACAACAGACGAATCTGCGGCCTTTAGCAGATGAATGGTTGTAAATTCAATACCTTGTTTCTTCTCATCTATTATCTTACCAGCAATCTGGGCATTAGCTTGTGCAACGCACGAATGACTGGAAAAAACAATCAGGCTTAGTGTGAGGCAAAGAGCGTAAAGAGTTTTCATAGCGTATCAGGCAAGTTTTTTAATAAATTGGTTGTGTATCGTGTTTGCAAATATCATAAATATGACTGCCCTTTAGGCGTTTACGTTACACTGCCTTTCATATTATTTTTATAAAAGTTGTTAGATGTGTTGGTAAGTGTTTTGTTTTCAGGTTGATAAAAAAAACTCCCGGTGCTTTCGCAGCAGCGGGAGTTAGTAAATCAATTTAAAGGAATATGTTTAGCAAATGTATGCCTGGTTCGGTTTGTGAACCTTCATTTTATGTTATGTAATTATTAAGCTTTGCTGGTAATCTGTTAAAAATTAAATATTTAAAGGTATTGCAAAAAAGGGTTGGCTTAATTAGATTTAAGAAAAAATATAAATCAAACAGCTACCATTATGAATTATTACTTAAAAGTGTTTCAAAACTACGCAACATTTAGCGGCAGGGCCAGAAGAAGCGAATACTGGTATTTTGTGTTATTCAACACCATTGCCATATTCGTATTATTGTTTTTGAGCTTTAAACTGGAGTTCCCTTACCTTATTGGAGTTTATTACCTGGTAACTCTTATTCCGGGATTAGCCGTTTCTGTGCGCAGAATGCACGATGTAGGCAAAAGCGGTTGGTTTGTACTTATACCGATATACAACCTGGTTTTAGTACTTACGCCGGGAGATAAAGGCGACAATCAATATGGAGAAGATCCTAAAAATGAAGATCTTAGCTTGAAGGGGGAAGTTGAACAGTACTAGGTTTTATTAGTATAAAAGGGCTCTTTATTAATTCTTTATGAATGTAGAGAGCCTTTTTTAATTAGTATATATCTATGGAACCAAAATTTGAAGGCGGAATAAATATTGCGGTTAAAATACCGAAAAGCAAGTATGAAAAAACAGTGGCTTTTTACCGTGATATCTTAAAACTGGAAGTGGAAGAAAAGTCCATCCAAAATCCAACTGTATCGAGGACTCACCAGGTGAAATTTGGAGGGAATATTCTTTGGCTCGATTGTGTTGATAATTACACTCATTCTGAAACGTGGTTGGAATTGAGCACACCAGATGTTGGATTGGCTACAACTTATTTAAGCGAAAAAGGCATTAATACCTGCGATGAGTTGGAAGAGCTACCGGATAACATGCATTGGATTACCGATCCCGCAGGCACTGTTTTTATTCTTAAACAGGAAGGCGAGTAAACGGACATTATAAAAAAGGCTAACCCAAACCTGGATTAGTCTTTTTCGTTATTATTTCTTTTTACGTTGGCCAGGAGCATAAGGCTTAGCTGATTTAGAGCCGGTTATTTTTTTAGCTTTTCCCGGAGGTACTTTGCCACTGTTACCAGATGTATAAGTAGTGCAGCTTGCCAGGGAAAAAGTAATTAAGATAAATGCTGCAAGTATTTTAGTGTTTTTAAGCATGCGAATATATTGTGTCTGATTTAAAATTGATACTTCGTACCCTAGTGGAACGTATTACATCAAAGATTATTTGCTAAAGGGTAAACTTTATTTATTTGGCATCACGGTGACAACATCATGCAGTTAATCCTTATTACTGCCAGTTCCTCAATAGATGTGTGAAATTGTTTACACCTAAACTTATCTTTTTTTCAATAAAAAAACTATCCCAGGCATTTTACTATTTATGATAAAAGGCTGGTTGTTCTGTAGTTCGAAAAGCCTGGTAATCTATTCCTAATAAAGAAATATGGTAATATCGTCTGCGCAGGGTTCTCCAGGGCTTCGTTTCAGAGATGCCTTAGAAAAAGAAAAACCTTTACAGATTGTTGGAGCAATTAACGCCAATCACGCATTGCTTGCCATTCAGGCAGGTTTTAACGCAATTTACCTGTCCGGAGGAGGAGTATCTGCCGGCTCGCTGGGCTTACCGGATTTAGGGATTATTACCCTGGATGATGTATTAACGGACCTGCGGCGCATTACCAATATTACAGATATTCCCTTGCTGGTTGATGCTGATACAGGATTTGGCCCGTCTGCATTTAACATATCTCGCACTGTAAAATCATTAGAGAAAGCCGGGGCTGCAGCCCTGCATATAGAGGATCAGGCAGGGGCTAAACGCTGCGGCCATCGCCCGGGGAAAGAAATTGTAAGCCCTGAAGAGATGTCTGACAAGATTAAAGCCGCTGTTGATGCACGTACAGACGCAAATTTTATGATAGGTGCCCGCACAGATGCCATTGCAAATGAAGGTGTAAGTAGTGCTATTGAACGGGCTATTGCTTATAAGGAAGCAGGGGCTGATTTTATCTTCGCTGAAGCTGCCCCCGATTTGGAGTGTTATGCAAGGTTTACACACGAGGTAAGATTACCAATTCTTGCAAACATTACCGAGTTCGGAATGACGCCATTATTTACTGCCGAAGAATTAGGCAGCGCCGGAGTGGCGATGGTGCTTTATCCTCTTTCAGCTTTCAGGGCAGCCAACAAGGCCGCCCAAAATGTATATCAACATATTCGCAATCAGGGTACGCAGCTAAATGTAATAGATACCATGCAAACCCGTACCGAGCTGTATAACAGCATTGGATACTATGATTATGAAAAGAAGTTAGATGCACTTTTTAAACAAAATAAGGATGGAAAATAGTACAGAATCTTTAGGTTTTAAACCCAAGAAGAGTGTCGCCCTGTCTGGTGTTGTAGCCGGCAACACAGCCATTTGCAGCGTAGGGAAAAGTGGTAATGACCTGCATTATCGCGGTTACGATATACTTGACCTTGCCGCCAAAGCCCAGTTCGAGGAGGTAGCTTATCTGCTTATATATGGCTCCTTGCCAACTAAAGCACAGCTCATCACCTACAAGGCTAAGCTTAAATCGCTTCGCGGGCTTCCCAACTCTATAAAAAACATCCTGCAACAAATTCCGGCAGCAGCACATCCCATGGATGTAATGCGGTCTACTGTTTCTGCCATTGGCAGCATTCAACCCGAGAAAGAGATTCATGGCGTAGCCGGAGCGAGGGAAATCGCCGATAAACTGCTAGCTTGCTTTAGCTCGGCACTACTATACTGGTACCATTTTGCCCATAATGGAAAAACCATAGAAGTAGAAACTGATGATGATACCATCGGAGGCCATTTCTTGCATCTGCTGCATGGGAAAAGCCCTTCCGCATCCTGGGAAAGAGCAATGCAGACTTCCTTGAATCTATATGCAGAGCATGAATTTAATGCCTCAACTTTTACCGCGCGTGTAATTGCGGGTACCGGGTCCGACATTTATTCGGCTATAACGGGCGCTATTGGGGCACTCCGTGGGCCTAAGCATGGTGGAGCCAATGAAGTTGCGTATGATATTCAAAGTAGCTACCAATCGCCTGAAGAGGCAGAAAAAGATATCCACAAACGCCTTGAAAACAAAGAAGTGATTATGGGCTTCGGGCACCCGGTTTATACGATATCCGACCCCCGGAATGTAGTGATTAAGGAAGTTGCCAGGCAGCTTTCTGAAGAAGCAGGGGATATGTTATTATTTAATATCGCCGAACACCTGGAAACATTAATGTGGAATGAAAAAAGAATGTTCCCTAACCTGGACTGGTTTTCAGCAGTTGCTTATCACCAAATGGGAGTGCCTACATTGATGTTTACGCCACTTTTTGTGATTTCAAGGGTTACCGGCTGGAGCGCTCATATTATCGAACAGCGGCTGGACGGCAAAATCATTCGCCCAAGTGCTAACTATACAGGTCCCGAAAACCAGTCATTCATCCCTTTGGAAGCAAGATAAATTATGTCAGCCTCAATTTCCAATGAGCGGCCTCAGCCCGATAAGGTTTTAACAGACATTGCCGATTTTGTGCTTAACTATCAGTTTACAGGCACACTGGCAATGCAGACTGCGCATTGCTGCCTGCTGGATACCCTCGGCTGCGGATTTGAGGCTTTGGGTTATCCCGCTTGTACAAAGTTATTAGGGCCAGTAGTGCCAGGGACGATAGTGCCCAATGGAGCTAAGGTGCCTGGAACGCCTTTTCAATTAGACCCCATACAAGCCGCTTTCAATATCGGTACTATGGTGCGCTGGCTTGATTTTAATGATACCTGGCTGGCAGCCGAATGGGGGCATCCCTCTGATAATCTGGGGGCTATTCTGGCAACTGCTGACTGGATTTCCAGAACAAACATAGCTAGTGGAAAATCTCCCTTGTTGATGAAAGATGTATTGGATGCTATGGTGAGGGCTCACGAAATTCAAGGAGTGTTAGCGCTTGAAAATTCCTTCAATTCGGTTGGCTTAGACCACGTGATTCTGGTGAAAGTGGCTTCAACTGCAGTTGCAGCTAAACTGCTTGGGCTTAGTCGCGATGAAATTATAAATGCTGTTTCACTGGCCTTTGTAGATGGGCAGGCTTTACGCACTTACCGCCATTCTCCTAACACCGGAAGCCGAAAATCCTGGGCAGCGGGAGATGCCACCTCGAGGGCTGTAAGGCTTGCGCTGATTGCAAAGGCAGGAGAGATGGGTTATCCCTCTGTACTAACGGCTAAAACCTGGGGCTTCTATGATGTTTCTTTTAAAGGAAATCAATTCAGGTTTCAGCGTGATTATGGCTCTTATGTAATGGAAAACGTGCTTTTTAAGATTTCTTTTCCTGCCGAGTTTCATGCGCAAACGGCAGCTGAAGCAGCGATGGCTTTGCATAGCGTTTTAAATGTAGCCGGTAGATCTGCTAGCGATATAAAAAAGATAACTATCCGTACTCAGGAAGCTGCTATCCGCATAATTGATAAAAAAGGCCCCTTAAATAATCCGGCTGACCGCGACCATTGTATCCAATATATTGTGGCTATTCCTTTAATCTATGGAAGGTTAACCGCGGCTGATTATGAAGATGACATTGCAGCTGACCCACGCATTGATATTCTACGTGAGAAAATGGTATGTTTTGAAGATCCACAATTCACTATAGATTACCACGACCCGGAGAGGCGTTCAATTGCCAACGCCCTTACTATCGAATTAAACGATGGAACTCTTTTAGATGAAGTTATTGTTGAGTATCCATTAGGGCATAAACGTAGGAGAGAGGAAGGGATTCCAAAGCTGTTCGAAAAGTTCAGGATAAACCTTGCACGTCGGTTTGCAGAAAAACAACAAAATCAAATATTAGAGACTGCCTTGAACTACGATAAATTAAGCGGCATGCCTGTAAATGATTTTATCGATTTAATGGTTTAATTAAAGTTTTGTTAATTAGTTGATTATCAACTTGATTTTATTAATTAATCTCCGCAATGATGCGTAAGGTCAGCGAAAGTCCATTGTTTTAGCTTTCCGCTTCTTTATCCTTCTTTATCGTTCAGTTGTCCTTAGTTATCGTCCAGCTATCCTCCAGTCAGCCTCGTTTCAAGCTAAGCTTCCAATAGTAAAATAAAAGCCTTCTTACTTCACACTTCTTTCTCATTTAACCTAAGTGAAAGAGCTTCCCCCAAATCTTTTATTTTGGCAGATAATCAGGTTTGTAAATTGATTTACAATAAGTTAATATATAGTATTTTTATTTATTCTTTTGGGAAATAATATTTCATTATTTAATATTAATCATATAGATTTGAGAAAGTGTGAACCTTATTCGAATAAGGTTTAGTTTAGAGAAAATCAATTATAACCATGATTAAACCTAATGAGACCATTACAGAAGCAGGTGTCCTGCTTACTAGCCTCGAACAGTCAAATAACGAAAACTTTACAGTTGCAGATTACTTGCTCACCCGCTTAAAGCAGTTAAACGTTACAGAAGTATTTCAGATCCCGGGCGATTACGTAAAGCATTTTACCCAGGCTTTGGAACACTTTGATGGCGTAAACGCCATAGGTGCGGTAAACGAACTCGATGCTGCCTATGCGGCGGATGCCTATGGCCGTACAAGAGGTATGGGAGCTGTTTCTTTGCAATATGGTGTAAGTACTTACAGCGCCTTAAATGCTATAGCGGGTGCCTATGTAGAATGCAGTCCAGTAGTGGTGATTAGTGCCTGCCCAGGTTCTGATGCCCGCCAGATAACAAAAATGTACGATGTTCTTTTTCATCATTCAACCGGCAACTTAAAGGCTGATCAGGAAATTTATGAACGTGTAACTGTTGCGGCAGAAACTTTGAGCACTTCTGAAGGAGCTGCCGAAAAAATAGATAATCTGCTAGTTGCAGCCCTCACACATAAAAAGCCAGTATACATTGCCTGTTATAAGGAGGTTTGGGCTGAACCTTGCCCTCCGCCATCGGCAACAGCATTAGAAGCGAAAGTTTTAAAAAGCGATTGTTTGGCACTTCAGAATGCGGTTACTCAAGCTTGGTCACAAATTACAGCTGCTAAAAATCCAATGATTTTTGCGGGAGTTGAATTGCTTCGTTTGGGGTTATCAGATCTATTGCAGGAAATTATCGATGCCAGTGGCTTCCTATACACCACAACCAGCCTGGGCAAAACCGTGCTTGATGAAAAAGGAGATAAGTTCATTGGCACCTATTCTGATGCAGCCTCTATTCCAAGCGTAATCAGCCAGGTGCAGCAATCAGATTGTTTTCTAACTCTAGGCACCATTATTACCGATGATTATTTATGGTTTATAGAGAATAAATACAGTGATATGGTGCTGGCTACTACCGATCAGATTAGAGCCGGATACTTTACTTATGAGAATGTTACCATGAAGGATTTCATGGAAGCGTTGCTAGAACTCTTTAAATCAACCAAAGGATATCCTCTGGCTGTTGAGGCTCCGGCGCAGCCCGTTTACCCCGAACCATGGAAATCTAACTCAGACCCTCATTGGAATGATCAACCGGATGTAATTACCTATAACCGTTTCTTCCAGCATACTTCTAAATTCCTCACTGATCATGATTTATTGAAGGATACTGTAGTAACTCTGGGGGTAAGCTCATCTCTCTATGTGGCAACTAATATGTATGGCATGTATCAAAACAGCTTTATATCCTCTGCCGCATGGCAATGCATTGGTTTTGAAACAGGAGCGGCTTCAGGTGCGCAGCTGGGCAGTGGAAAAAGAGCCTGGGCCTTTGCCGGCGATGGTGGTTTTATGATGGTTTGCCAGTCTCTTTCAACACTATCCCGCAATAAGCTTAACTCTGTAATTTTTGTGATGAGTAACGGCGTATATGCCATAGAGCAGGTGTATGTTGATATTACAGCTTTTGAACCCGGCAATCAGCACCAGTTCGACACCTTCGATATCTTACCAAAATGGGATTACCTGGCGCTGGCAAAAGCTTTCGGTGCTGAAGGTATCAGGGTTAAAACACTTGAGGAGCTGGATGCTGCACTTTTAACAATAAAGGATATAAATGATAAGCCAGTGCTGGTAGAGGTCGTTATTCCGCAAAAAGACCTTCCGGGCCAGATGAAACGCCTGGGGCTTGAGTAATTGGGGAGATTAGAGATTAGGCACTAAGGGGACGAATCCTGAAAAAGTAAAACTAGAAAAACAATATTCCAATATGTCAAACAAAACCTATTCAATTTTTGGAGCAGGAGCGGCCGGCTTGTATACTGCCTGGCGCCTGCTTAACGGAGAAACCGTTGATGAATCAAAGAAATCTTTGGCACTGGCTGAAGGCGATGTGCTCGAACTTTACGATTGGGGGCAATACGATTTCAACCAGGAAAATAAAGGCTCGCGTGCAGCTGGTGCCCGTATCTGTACCTGGCACTATGAGAACGATAAAAGTAAATCGTATCTGGAGCTGGGCGGTATGCGTTACTCCGATTGGGATGGTACTCCTAATGGCGGCGGCCATCGCTTAGTTACCACTGTTATTTCGCAGTTGGGGCTGGATAAATATTCAGTTCCGTTTAACGAATCAACCAATCCGCTTTACTATCTGCGTACTAAAAACATGTACCTTAACCAGATTAGCTCGTCTAATCCGGCTCCATATCATGCAGAGCATTTTGGTGAAACTGAATCTCCGGATAATGGGTTTAATATCGTTGAGAACCTTGCTGTTACCGCTACTTCCGGCCCTCAAACACGCACAGAATGGTGCGAGTTCTACCAGAATGGCCGCATTACTGCAGATATGCCCGATTCTTCGGTATATAAAAAAGGCGACCTTCTTAAAAATATTGGCTACTGGAACTTAATGTTCGACCAGCTTGGTTCTGACGGATTTAGCTATACCGCAGATGGAAACGGCTATACATCGAATGTGATTAACTGGAATGCAGCTGTTGCTTTTAATGCCAATAATGAGTTTACCCCTGGAACAGAATATAAAACCTTAACTCAGGGATATTCTTCTATGTTTAATGCCTTGTTTGACGACATTGTTAAACTGGCTAAAGAAAAAGGCATCGACTTTAAATACTATCCTAATACTCGTTTGCACTCAATTCTTGAGAAGGATGGTTTGGTGCATTACACCATTGCAACCCGCGAGAAACCAAACAAAAAATCTGCTTCAAAGATCAGTAATGCTGCCTGGTTGGCAATGCCAAGAGCTGCTATCGATTTGGTTGCACAGGCTACTCGCTATACGGAGCACGAGGGTACGGATGTTTTGAATCACCGTAAGGTTCAATTATACCTTGAATCAGCAGTATTGCAGCCATCCTACAAAGTGGGAATGTTCTTCGATCAGGAATGGTGGATGAGCCCCAATACTCCATACGCGCCACAGCTTACGAGTTACGAGATCACCCAGGATGTGCTGAAACAACTGGCAAGTGCCGGCTTTCCTGAGAAATATATTGCTGCGATTAGCAAGAATCCTGCTTTAGTTGAAACGGCTTATGCATCTGCTGCTGACCTAATTAAGGTTATTGAGAAAACGATAAAAGAAAGACTTACAATAGTTGAGGAAGAACAGTTACTGCAAGCTTCTTTACGCAATACCATTGGGCCAAGCGTTACCGATATGCCTGCCCGCCAGGTGGTTTACTTCGGTAATAATGCCCTTGATAAATCTGGCAAGAAAGTATATGGATTGTTGGCCAGCTATGATGACGAGCAGTTTACCAGTTTCTGGGAAGAATTGGAATATAGTACCGATTCGGTAGAGAAAACTCCTTTCTCTGAGAATTACCAAACTCTAAAAGGCCCTAAAAAAGCTCCTGAAGTAATGGTTAAAATGTTGCGCAAGCAGCTTGCAGCTATCCATTTCGGCCCTAATTCTGATTATAGTATGGTTCCAGAGCCATTAGAAACCAGATACATGGATTGGTCTTTACCTCCGTTTAACGCTGGTTATCATGCTTTTGCCGCTCATTACGATGTTGGCGATGTACAACGTAAGATTAGAAAACCTTCGCAATTGCTTGAAGGTGCTGATGCTAATATTTTTATAGTAGGCGAGGCTTATTCAAACGACCAGGCATGGGTAGAGGGCGCATATTGTACCGCTGAATCTGTATTGAATGATTTCTTTGGCATTAAGCCGATTATCGACAATAAGGATTACCCATTCATTTGTCCCGAAGTAACCACCCAGCCTGAATTACTGGTTGAAGCAGAGGCCTTTCAGCTGGAAGAAAAATAAAAGAGCTTTTAAATAAAAAACTAACAAAACCTATTAAGAAAGATTTATGGAAAATCAATTAGACCCGCTTGTTGATAGTGACCTTTCATTACAAGCCACCAATCAGCGAGATTTGTCTTTCAGAGAAGCCGATAAGTCGGCTTTGTATGCCGTTGCGCAAGCCGCAGTAGATGTGGAGCTGTTTACTATCCCATTGTACATGACCTCATTGTACTCTTTACAGGGAACCCACCAGATTACCGGCCAAAATGACTTTTACCTTGGCCGTATGTGGCCTGGCATGTCTACCACCGCTGAGCCTAAAACTGGTAATCAGAAAGCCTTCAATGCCATCTTTAGTGTATTTATAGCAGAAATGCTGCATTTACAGCTGGCATCAAACATTTGCAAAGCTATTGGCGTTGCGCCAACTTATACAAGCTCTTCTTTGCAGAATGCAAATTACGGCTGGACTTGTTATGGCCCGGATGAAACCGTGATTCCCCATATCCTGGATTTGAAGGATACTATTGCTCCTTATAATCAATTGAAAGTAAGCCTTGGGCCGGTTGACCAGAATCAGATTAATTTATTCCTTGCGATTGAAGAAACGGAAGAAGATGCCGAGAAAATTATTGCAGAAGGAAGTAGGAAGAAGTATTTTCCTTCGGTTCCATTTGAAGACTGGACTGCAAGAAGCCAGCCTGAAAACTTGCCAATGTTCGGATCAATAGGGCATATGTACCTGTGTTTGTTTGAGTACCTACAGATTACCTATACAGATGGTACAACTTTGTGGGACTATGTATTCAAGGCAAACAGCCTTCAGCAGGATGTTTTCAACCAGAACAATCCGCCGTCACATTATCCGGAATATCCTGGAATGAGCGCTACTATTACCGCTACTAACCAGGATAAAGCACTTTTCCAGGTGATTGATATGATTCAAGGTATTACAGACCAGGGAGAAGGCAAGGGAGTTATTCCAATGATACGCCAGGCTGCTGTTAAACTATTAAAGAACAAAGAGAAAGTTAATTTATTGTTAGCTAATGATGTACAGAAAAACTTCCAGCCAAGTGCAGAGGCATTAGAAAAGGACTATCCATCTTATAATGATAAAGGTGAAAAAATGCCTAAATCCCGCGATGCGGCGGCAAGGATTAAATATGGACAGATTGACCACTACGAAACCTTTGCAGAAGTAAAGCAATTGTTGGAAGCAGGTGAGCTGGTTACATGGGACCAGTGGCATGCAAAGGGCAATACCTGGACTGCTGAGTTGCTTCAAACACCTGAACATGTTAATAATAAGTATCCTATACCTCCTGCGAGTGACATAGCCGGCGCCTTAAACAGGTTGAAGGAGAACGACACTGAGCAGAATTTTAAAATGCTAAGCGAAGTGGTTGCCGGTGCAATTAAAGGGGTAACAACCGTACTTAACGATTATTGGAATGGTAAAACTAAAACTTTCCCATTCCCATCAATGGCGGGCTCTGGCGATAGAATGTCATTATGCTGGGCTATATTCGGCAAAGCTCCAGACTTGTCACTAGGCGTACAGCCGAAAACTTCAGGAATATTATACCACGCCTGCCAGGGAATGAACTTAGATGCCAATAATACTGGGGGCCCTAACTCTTGTGCCGCAGTAGAAGTATTCCACACCTGCAAAGGCTCAAACACCTGTGCAGCTGAAGGTGGTTGTGGCTTCGTACAGAGTGTAAAAGGAGGAGGTAGCTGCGGTAGTGGCGGTTCGTCCTGCGGAACTTCAGGTGCACCACAAGGTTGTGGCAGCAAAGCCAAAATGTTAGCCGCAACCCGTTCCAGCCAAAATGCTTCGGTGCAGGCTGAGAAAGCAGGCTGCGGAGCTCCGTCAAACGGGCAACCGAAAGAAAAAGGCTTATGTGGCTCTCCAACACCTCCGAGCCCGGCAGCACCGGTTTATTATAGCGCGCCTTCTGATAACAGATGTGCTTCTTACGGTGGTTGTGCAGTGCCAATTTCGGCATCGCAGATCTTCCCCGCTCCGGCTACCGGAGAAACTTCAGGGCAAATGGAACTGTTTAATTTCATTGGTACTCAATTCCAGCCAATGCCAATTAATACCATGAGCTATAATGAAGGCGACCTGGTGTATGATGTGGCATGGAATGCTTACATTGCTGTACTTCAGGAGAGAAACAGGCCAATTCCGGCTAAGCCGAAACCAAGTGATATTCGCCTTGCCTTCCCTCCATCAACATAATAGATTTTTGGATGCAAAATAATTTATCACCACGCTTAGGCCTACCAGATTTAGGCCTGGGCGTTGGTTTACGCAATAAGCATTTTAATCACCTGCTGAATAATCCGGTTCAGGTAGACTGGTTTGAGATAATCAGCGAAAATTACATGGACGATTTTGGATTTGTGCGCCACGTGCTTAATCATGTAAGAAGCCAGGTTCCGGTAGTGATGCATGGGGTTTCACTGTCTATTGGCAGCACAGACCCACTGAATGTTGGATATTTGCAAAAGCTTAAAAAGCTTGCAGAAGAGATCGAGCCGGCATGGATCTCTGATCATTTATGCTGGACGGGCGTTATGGGGACAAATACTCATGACCTGCTTCCATTGCCTTTAACTCGCGAAAGCCTGCATCACGTGGCTTTAAGAGTTGAAATAGTGCAGGAATATTTAAACATGCCTCTGGTGCTCGAAAACCCATCATCTTACCTTGAATTTAAGGCTTCGGAGATGCCTGAATGGGAATTCCTGTCTGAACTGGCTAAAAGGACGGGCTGTGGTTTGTTGTTGGATGTGAACAATGTTTTCGTTTCCTCTTACAATCATGGCTTTGATGCCGAAACATACATTCGAAATCTACCCCATAACCATATTGTTCAAATGCATATTGCCGGCCCAACCGATTATGGTGATTTACTGGTTGACACTCATGACCAGCCGGTGCCCCATAAAGTATGGCAACTATATAGGCTGGCGCAGGAATTAACAGGAGGGGTTAGCACCTTGCTGGAATGGGATGCTAATATCCCCGAATACCCGGAACTTGTTGAGGAACTATTTAAGGCCCAAAAAGTGTTGAAGGGAGAAATGCCTGAAATTGAAATTAATATATCTGATACACTGCCGGTTTCTAATCCTATAAACTTCCAATTGTCCACCCAGTATGATTAACTCAGAAACCGCCCGTTTGCAGTCTTGGCTAAATGAGGTAATTACCTGCCAGGGAAATATGGAGCTCAAATTGTATCGTGCCAATAATTTATACCACATGCATGAGCAGGATATTGTTGCTGATACCAGGGATATTTCCATTTGCTCGCGCCTTCATGTATACACGTCGGGTTATATAATGCGTTTGTTGGAATGTATTCATGCCGACTTCCCCGTGTTGCGGAAATTTATGGGAGAAGAGGTGTTCGATAAATTTGCGCGGGCTGCCTTAACTTGGAGCCCCTCTACTTCGTATTCTTTATACGATCTCGGGGATACATTTATTCACTTTCTGAAAGGAACGCGGCCAAAGAATTCATCGGCTGAAGATCAGCAAAGCGTGTTTCTGGAGCTGCCAATAGAAATAGCCAGGGTAGAAAGGGCAAGGCAGGAAGTACTCCGTTCCCGCGGATTAGAAGGGGAAGAGCCACCCAGTCAGTTTAAACCTGAGGAAATTCTGTTTAATCCACAATCCATTATGTTGTCGGTCCCTGAATGCCTTCGGCTGCTAGATTTGAAGTTTTCTTTAAAACCTCTTTTTAATACTACCGAACCGCTTGACGTTCCCGATGTAAAACAAACTTATCTGGCAGTAAGCCGAATGAACTATCGCCTTCAAATGGAAGAGTTGTTGGAATGGCAATATCATTTCCTGAGCGTATGCAATGAAGGTACTTCGATTCTGGATGCGGTTAGTAGAACCGCAGCTCAATGCCATACACCAGCATCGACATTAATGGCAGAGTTGTTTGTGTGGCTGCCCATTTTTATTGAAAAAGGATTAGTGCGGATGGAATAAGCTGAGAGTACTAGCGAAAAAATGTTGATCTTCCCGATGAAATCAAAGCGATGGCCAGTAAAAAAGGGAATAAGCAGTTCTCAGTTAGCTATTGTCTGGACTATAGCGAAAGGTGCAATCCCTATTCCAGGCACCAAACGAAGAAAGTAGCCATTTGTATAAAATTCAACGGCATTTGGTTAAAGCAAATGCCGTTGAAACTCCCATCTGGATAAATAGACAGGATGCCTTTTAATTAACACAATACTTTAGCATCGGGTAGTTAAGATGCATAAACCGTTGCCAAAAACTCCTTCGCCGTTATGGGTTTTCTACCCAATAATTTTTCCAGATCGGTAGATGTTTCCGTAAACTCTCCCTGTTTCATTGCTTCCGCGAAGCCGGCAAACATGCCAATGTATTCTGCTGGGACCCCTGCATTCGCCAGGGCTTGGTGGTAGGTTTCTTTGTCTGGCGAGAAGTAATTAACACTCTTTCCTGTTAAGGAGCCTAAGCTGTCGGCTATATCCTGAAAGGAAACACTTTCTGTATTCGAAAGATCGTATTCTTTATTTTCATGGCCACTTCCCATCAGAATATTTGCAATAGCCTCTGCCATATCACTCCTTGAAGCAAAAGCTGATTTCGTTTCGCCCGCAGGAAAGAAAACGCCGGTTTCAATCACTTTTTCTCCAAGAAACACAGGTAGCATATCCAGGTAGATATTATTACGAAGGATAGTATAAGCAATGCCGCTATCTTTAACGATATTTTCGGTATCAATGTGAGATTTAGCTACAAAGGCGATCGGGGAGCTGTCTGACTCATTTTTTCTTTGAAAACTGGTATAAAGAATATGCTTTGCGCCCGCCTCTTGGGCCGCTTTTACAACACTTTCATGCTGGGCGCCTCTTTTCACTACATCGCTGCCAGATACCAGCAGAACTTTCTCGACTCCCGCCA
>Ga0307408_100001643_pt1 | contig 16496 bp, 15 predicted proteins | sample 322Cmetagenome_FD_202116 | JGI IMG/M metagenome (GOLD analysis project Ga0307408, IMG submission 202116) | Maize rhizosphere microbial communities from greenhouse at UC Davis, California, United States - 322HYB-C-3 | ecosystem: Host-associated > Plants > Roots > Rhizosphere > Soil | place...
AGCCATCCACCGATCACCGCCAACATGATCGCGATGGCGGTGAGCGTCGGGAGTGCGATGAGCAGCGCGGCGAGCTTCGGGACAACCAGGTACTTCACTGGGTCGAGTCCCATCACGCGGAGGGCGTCGATCTCGCCGTTCGCGGCCATCGACGAGAACTCGCCGGCGATCGCCGCCGCGCTCCGCGCGACGACGAGAATCGCCACCACTATTGGGCCGATCTCGCGAGCGACGAACCAGGCGAGCGCGCGTGCACTGACGACCTCCGCGCCGTACGGCGCGAGCTGATAGGCAGCCTGGAAGATGGTGATGAGGCCGACGAGCAGCGCCGATGCGGCGACTAGTCGGATCGCGCCGAATCCGACCACGTCGAGCTCGCGCGTCACGCTGGCCGTGACCGGCGTGGGACGTTCCCGCGGCTGTGGTGCGAGCAGTGACGCCAGCCAATAGGCGCTCCGCAGCACCAGCCGTCCGCGCGAGATGAATCGCCCTCCGAGCGGTGCGAACGAGGGCGAGCTGTCTTCCGCCGAGGCGTCGTCGACGTCAGGCGCTACGCTTGCTTGACGCATTGGAGGCGGTCGGATAGCCTTGCGGCCTCATGAAAGCGCTGCTCGTTCGCACCCATGTCGTGTCGTTCTTGGTGGTTGTCCTCGCCGCATTTACCGCCTGCAGGCGCTCACGCGACCTGAATGGCGTGAGTGAAACGAAGTTCGTGGCCGTCATGGCCGCCTTGAAGCAAGTGCGTGACAGGCCAGGACTTGACTCTGTGCGTCGAGCCGCCAGCCGTGACTCGATCTTGCAAAAGGAGGGCCTCACCCCAGCTCAGCTGGAAAGGGCGGCCAGGAAACTGGCGCAGAATCCGGCACGGGCGCAGACGGTGTGGCAGGCGGTCGAGCAGCGGGCGAACGACACGGTGGCGGCGAGGGCCGGTCGTCGACCGACGGCCAAATAGCACTCGCGCGTCGCATAACGAGAACGCCCTCCGGATGATCCCCGGAAGGCGTTCTGTCGAGTGTACCAGGTTGTCGGCTACTTCGTGACGAGCATCCGCTTTACGAGGCTCTGGCCGTCGATGCGGAGCTCATAGAGGTAGACGCCAGAGGCTACCTCGTTTTTCGTGTCCATGAACTTCCCGTTCCAGTACGCGACGTAGTCACCGCACGTCAACATTAAGTTGGCGATCTTGACTCCGCCTTGTGCCACGTTCCCTGTCCCGCCCTGCAAAACCGGGATCGCAACCAGTTGCGATAGGATGTTGTAGATCCGCAGAGAAACCTTGTACTGCCGGCCCGGATCTACGCACTTCTCATCGCCGACTGTGAATGGGATCCGGGTTTCAGGGTTGAAGGGGTTGGGGTAGTTCTGTTTCAGAACCCCTGATTTGCTCTCACGGCTGGGGGTCTGGCCCCCCTGTGCCGTCAGGACTCGTGGCATGAGCGCGCTGAGAACGAGCACGAACCACAGTGCCCCCCAACGTAGCTTCATGTTGACTTCTCCAACTGACGAAATAGGTCCGAGACGCTAACTCCTGAGCCAGGTTGACGGTTTACAAGCGTTCTTGGCGCGAACATATGACCAGTGAAAACGCTTGTCAAGCAACTACATCACCGCTTTCCTGCGATCCATCACAGCATTAGGTCGTATTGCGACCTATGTGCCGTGCAGTACCCGTCCCGTCGACCGCCGTTCCGTAATACCACGCCGGTCGCAGTATTCCAGAAAGGGTATCAAGTACTTACGCGACAGCCCGATCACGTCACGAAGCTCGCTGGGCGTGTATTCGCGACCTGCTACCATCCCATCGCGAAGGCGATCAACGAGCGTGGTCAGCGCGCCTGCATCGTAGTACCGGTCCGACTCCACGGGAACGACCGTCCCTTCGCGCTCCAACATTCTGATGATGGGCACGACCGCGGGTCCGTGTGCCGCGGAGAGCTCGCCGAGGCTTGGCGGTTCCGCGCCTGCGGTGCGGAGCGCACCCGCGAGCGTCGCCTTGAGATCGGTCTGATCGTTCGACAGCGTGGGTTTCCAACCCGTTCGTCGAACGAGCCCATTCTCGATCGTCTCGATCTGCCCGCCCATCACTGCCGTTCGCACTGCGTCATCCAGGAGCTCGGAGCGGCCAGCGAGCCGCGCCCGGATCGTTTGAAGCAGAACTCCCGCGTCCAGCGGGTTCCTTCGATGGTGGTGCGCCACGGATTCGGCTAGCAACGAGACGAGCTCATCGCGATGTCCACGGTCGAAGATTCGAGTGCCGATGCGAAGCACGTCGTCACGATGTCGGTCGATGCACGCCGCCACGTCCGACGGGGACGCGCCAAGCCGGACCGGAAGATCAGCGATACCGAGCCCTTCCCCTCCCGCCTCGCGCAGCGCCAGTGAAAGCCGGGCGTCTAACGAGTCGTGCGCGGCTGTCCAAGGTCGGGCGCGCCGATGCGCTGGGTGCGGGTCCACCACGACCCCGCCGCCGAGCGTGCTCACTGGGGACCCGCCTCGGATCACGAAACGGTCCTCCGACCTGGCCACGACGGGAGTGTCCAGCACGACGCGCCCGGACTTGGTTTCGCCGGGACTCAGAGGCCCGCCGGGCGTCACCACACGAGCGCCGACTTCCGTGGTGCCCAAATGAAACCGCACGGCAGCACGGGGTGACAACGCCGCCATTGAGCTCCTGAGGAGCGTCACGTCGGCACGCAGCACGCGGCTCGCGTGCCAACCACCTTCGGAGACCAGCACAGCGCCTCGCGTTAGGGCATCGTGGTCGATCCCCGCCAACGCGACAGCCAGACGCGTACCCGGCTTCGCGCGGTCGACGGCCGCGCCGTGTGCCTGAAGGCCGCGGACCCGTACGGTCTGGTCGTCCGGCATCACGCGCACGACGTCGTCGCGGCCAACGGAACCGCTCCATACGGTGCCCGTGACGACCGTCCCGGTCCCGCGAATCGTGAACACGCGGTCGATCGGCATGCGGAACACGTCATCGTCCCGGCGCGGTGCGACGTTGGCCGCCGCTGCGGCGAGCGCCTCGCGGAGCTCCGCCAGGCCGGCACCAGTCACGACCGACGTCGCCACCATCGGTGCGTCGGCCATGGCGGTGCCCGCGAGGAGGTCGGCGACGTCGAGCCGAACGAGGTCGAGCCAGTCGGCTTCCACGAGGTCGGATTTCGTGAGCGCGACGACGCCACCGCGAATGCCGAGCAGACCGAGGATCGACACGTGTTCGCGGGTTTGCGGCATCACGCCTTCGTCAGCGGCGATGACGAGCAGCGCGAGATCGATACCGGTGGCGCCGGCGAGCATGGTGCGCACGAACGCCTCGTGTCCCGGGACGTCGACGACGCCCGCCACGCCGACGTTAGGCATGTCGAGCGGCGCGAACCCGAGGTCGATCGTGATGCCCCGTCGCTTCTCTTCGGGTAATCGATCGGTGTCCACGCCGGTGAGCGCCCGCACCAGCGCGGTCTTGCCATGATCTATGTGTCCCGCGGTGCCAACGATCATGTTCGGGCCTCGACGGTCCCGCCCCAGCCGTTTCGCTCCCAGACGTCGTAGGCTCGGAGCGGACGTCCGTCGGCGAGGTGCTGCGACAGGAACTCCCGCAGGAGCCGCTGGTGCGCACGTCGCGACAGGTCGTCGGCGATCGGCGCCCGTGCGCCGGCCACCCACGCGCGCAGAGCGGAGCGCGCGTCCGATGGGAGGAGTCGACTGTTGCCGGCAAGCGACGTGCACCGGCGGCACAGCACACCGCCCGCGGGATGACTGAACGACGCGGTGGCGTCGTCGGCGATTGGGGCGTGGCAGGACGCGCACGAATCGAGAGCGGGAGCGAAGCCCAACTCGGATACGATCCGCCATGCGCCGGCGAGTGCGGCGTCGATGCTCGCGTTCGCCGGGCTCTGGCCGATCGCGTCGAGCGTCGACACGAGCGCGTCGTACAGGTCTGCGTGACCCTCGCTCGTGGCGAATCGCATGGCAAGCTCCCCGATTGCAGATGCGGCGGTGAAGCGCTCGAGCTCAGCGGCCAGCTCGCCGCGCGAGCGGGTCACGTCGAAGCTCGCGAGCGTATGCAGCTCGCGTCCGGGTTTCACGTAGATCTCGGCGGTGCCTGACGCGAAAAGATCGAGCGCGGTGCCGTAGCGGCTCTTCGGACGCCTGGCGCCCCGGGCGAGCACCGACTGCACGCCCGCTTCGCGCGTGGCCAATCGCAGGATGCGCGACGTTTCCAAATAGTCGAACACGTGGAGAACTACGGCATCGGTTCGGAGCGCGGGCATGAGGAAAGTTAGCTGCCGGCTGCTTGCCGCTGCTGGGCTGGTAGCCGAGTGCTGCGCGCTACTGCCACGTGCTGCTGGCTGCTGCTATTACCGCAACGAGCCGGATGAGGACAGCGGTCATCCCGAGCGCAGCGAGGGATCGCGAGCATCCCGACCGAGGGCTCGCCACTCTATCGTGACAATCGCGATCCCTCGCCTGTCGGCTCGGGATGACACGCTTCGCCCGTCGCCCGTCGCCCGTCGCCAGCCGCCAGCCGCCAGCCGCCAGCCGCCAGCCGCCTACCTTCCTCCAATCGCCAGCTTCGCGCCCACCAGCACCGTCCGGCCCGGCGCACTGAACCCGAACGCGGGCTGATACTCCTTGTCCAACGCGTTCTCGACGCGAGCCGTGAGCGTCACTGGCGTGAGCGACGGCGCGAGCGACGACAACGCCCATTCGCCACTCAGATCGAGCAGCGTGTACGAGGGCAGGGTTACGCGCACGTCGTTCGTGAAGTCGCGATCGTCGCGCTTCCCAACGAATCGCACGGCGGCGCCCACGCGTGAGCGCGACGTCGCCCGATAGTCTGCGCTGAACGCCGCGGTTTGTTCGGGACGACGCAGGAGTCGCTCGCCATCCACAAACGTCCCGAACGCGCCGTTGCCGGCGTCGGTCACACGCGTTCGGAGGAACGTGGCGTTCGCCCCGAGATCGAACCGGCCGACCGCCGGCGCCCGGAGCTCGAGCTCGAGGCCTCGCGCCGTTGCGGCTCCGAGGTTCTGATACGTCCCGAGGAATTGCGTGGATTCGTCGCCATCGACGTATTGAATGAGATCGCGGAAGCGCTGGTCGAAGTACGTGGCACTCACCACGGCGCGTCCTGCAATCCGCTGTTCGGCCGACAGCTCCCAGCTCGTCGTGCGTTCCGGGTCGAGGTCCGCGTTCCCGATCGTGAACGCCGTCGAGAACGTCTCCTCGAATGCAGGCGCCTTGAACGCATTGCCCACCGCACCGCGCACGCTCGTGTTCTGCGCCACCTGCACGGCGACCGACGCGCGGCCCGTTGTGAACGTCCCGTACGTCGCCGTCTCATCGACTCTGCCGCTCAAGGTGTACGTGAGTCGTGAGGCCGTGCCAATCGCCTGGGCGTACACTGCCTTGTTCGTGCGATGCTCGGCGAATGTCACGGTGCTCGCCGGGAATGTCCCGAACTGACTCTCGCTGCGGCTCCGCACCTGTTCTCGCTCGATGTTCGCGCCGAGGGAGACCGTCGCGCTGCCGCCGGCTCGTACATCGGTGCGAAGGTCGGCGCTGCGTCGCTCGATGCGAGAGTCGTCGTTCCCGTAGAAGGACGTCGAATCGCCGGGGCTGTCGGGTGCGTTGGACGATGCGCCGTCGAGCCGCGACGCCGCGCCGACCAGGCGCAGATCGACACGTGACGTTAGGTGCCGAGACGCGTCGAGCCCGAGCACGGTTCGGTGATCCTCCCGAACCGAATTGCTGTCGACGACGGCACCGGAGCCGTCGGTCGGGAAGTGATACGTGGCATCGTTCCATCGGCCGGTGAGATCGATCTTCGACTTCGCGGGCGCGAACGTCAGGCGTCCGCTCGCGACCTGATTCCGGAAGTCGTTGTTGAACGGCAGGAATCCGTCGGTCTCCCGGCTCGATGCGGCAAGCGAGTAGCCGACCGACGAGTTGCCGCCCGCGATGCCGCCTTCACCCTCCAGAGTGCCGAACGTTCCTCCGCGGATGTCGGCGAAGCCACGAACGGGACCGGTGCCGCGCCGCGTAAACAGCTGGACCACGCCCGCCACGGCGTCGGAACCGTATGCGACGCTCGCAGGTCCGCGAACAACCTCGATGCGATCGAGGTTGTCCGTGGTGAGCGACGCGAAGTCGAACGCGCCACCCGGGCTGTTCACCGCCACGCCATCGATGAGAACCTTGACGTAGTCGCTTTCGCCACCGCGAGCGAAGAGTGATGTGGTCGCCCCGAACGAGCCGCTGCGCACGAGCGCAAGGCCCGGCACCGAAGCGAGCGCATCACTCACCATCACGACGCCGCGCGCGCGAAGGTCCTCGCCGCGGATGACCGTGACGGCAGTTGGGGCTACGCTCTGGTCGAGGGGAACCCGCGTCGCCGTGATGACGATCGGATTGAGCGTAGTCGTATCCTTCGCCTGCTGAGCGGCCGCAGCATTGGTGGCGAATGCAAGAGCAACAGGAATGATTGTCGTGCGCATCGGTAGTTGATGGCTGATGGCTGATGGCTGATGGCTGATGGCTGCGAAGCAATGGCTGATGGCTTGTTCGTTAGGTTATTCTTCGGCCCCGCAGTGGCAGTAACGCCGGCGCGCCCACGGCGGGGTCACGTGTAACAACGAGCGGCCAGTCGTACACACGCTCCAGTACATCCCCACGCATTACCTCGGATGGCGCACCGGCCGCGGCCACAGAACCGCGGTGGAGCAGCACCACGCGATGCGCGAAACGCGCGACGAGATTCAACTGGTGGCTCACCACGAGGATCGCCTGGCCACGACGCGCGAGCGTATCGAGCAGCTCGAATGCCGACATCTCGTGCGCGATGTCGAGGTACGTAGTCGGCTCGTCGAGCACGAGCGCGCGCGCGTCCTGGGCGAGCGCCCGCGCGATTCTCACGCGCTGCCACTCGCCACCGGACAATTCCTCCGTCGTTCGATCCGCAAAGGGACGCACCTCGGCGTCATCGATCGCGCGAGTCACCGCGGTAGCACCGGCCGGATCCGCCGCGCTCCAGAGATGGGCATGCGGGTGGCGGCCGAGGGCGATGTAGTCCGCGACCCGCAGCGGGAAAGCGGGCTCCTCTCGCTGTGATACGACCGCAACGCGACGGGCCAGCGCCCGGCGATCGAGGGTGGTGACGTCCTGACCGTCCACCGCGATGACGCCGCGCTGCAGCGACACTCTGCCTAACAGCGCGCGGACCAGTGTGCTCTTCCCGCTCCCGTTAGGCCCCACGATGGCGGTGATCTTCCCCTCCGGCGCGTCGAACGACACGCCGTCGACCGCGACCGTGGCCGCGCGCGGGTACCGCACCACGACGTCCTCGAATCGGATCATCGGAAGCGCCGCAGTTGGAAGAGAAAAAACGGCACGCCACCCAACGCCGTCACGGCACCGAGCGGCAGCTCACTCGGTGCGCGGAGCGTGCGCGCAACGAGATCGGCGAGGATGACCAGCGTGGCGCCGGCCAGCCCTGCGGCCGCAATCACCGCCCGGTGTCGGCTTCCGGCACGCGTGCGCACGAGATGCGGTACCACGAGCCCGACGAACCCTACCAGTCCGGCGGCCGCGACCGTTGCCGCCGCGAGCAATGACGCGATCACGTACGCGCGCCGACCGGCGCGATCGACGTTCACGCCCAGTCCAGCAGCCGCATCGTCACCGAGGGCGAGCACATCGATCTCGGGCGCGAACAGGAGCAGCGCACCGGCCGACGCGACGCCGTACGCCGCAAACCAGCCGATCTGCCCCCACGTCGCGCCGGCGACCGATCCCATCATCCACCAGAGCGCGTTGCGCACCGAGTCCGCCGGCGCCGAAGCAAGCGCGATCATGATCACCGCGTTCGCGAACGCCCCCACGACGACGCCCGCCATGAGCAGCACCCGCGGGTCGGGCCGGCGTCCGCCAGCACGCGCGATCGTAAGCACGAGCATCACCGCGGCAACGGCACCAGCGAATGCGCCCAGAGGAACCAGCCCGAACGGCGCACCGCCCGCGACCGCGAGGACTGCCCCGACCGCCGCTCCGCCCGAGACGCCGAGCAGGTACGGCTCGGCAAGCGGGTTGCGCATCGTTCCCTGCAGTGCTGCCCCGCTCATGGCCAGTGCCGCGCCAACGAGCGCAGCGAGCACCACACGTGGCGCCCGAATGTCCCGCATGATGGCCACGGCGGTCACGTTGCCTCGGCCGCCGAGGGCATTCCAGACTTCCGCGGGCGTTAGGCGAACCGGTCCGACCGCGAGGCCAGCGAGGGCGGCAAGCACCATCGCCCCCGCGAGCACGAGATAGAGCACGGCCTGCCGGGGACGTCCGTTCACGGCAGCGATCCGGGGTGCAGCAGTCGCGCGAGCGACACGGCTGCCTCGCCCAGCCTCACGCCCGGACGGCCGACGAGCATCGTGTCGACGATGAGAATGTGCCCTTCGCGGACCGCACGGAGCGCCCGCCATGCGGGGGCCGTCCGCATGCGCTCGCTCGACTCGGGGCCGGCGAAGACGACGTCCGGATCGCGCCGAACGACGTCCTCGATGGTGACGTCGAACGCCGGCCGCGGGTCGTCGCCGTAGATGTTCTTGCCGCCAGCGATCTCCACCAGCTCAGACAGGAAACTTCCGCCGCCAATCGCGATCACGGGCGAATCCCACGCCTTCCAAAACGCCGTGAGCCGCGGCTTGCCCTGCATGGCCGTCTGCACGCGCTCGAGCGTTCGCCTCACCGAGTCGGCGACGACGGTCGCTCGCACCGTGTCGCCCAAGACACGCCCCAGGATCTCGACCGCCCGGCGAAAATCCGCGATGTGGTCGATCCGAAGCGTCAACGTGGGAACGCCGGCGGCGTGCAGGCGCGTGGCCGCATCGCGATTGGAATTGCTGGCGTACAGCATCACGAGGTCAGGACGGACGCCGAGCACCGACTCGACGTTAGGCGGTATCGCGCTGCCGAGGTCCTGCACTGCCTGCGCGGCGGGCGGGTAGAGATCGAAGTGCGTCCGCCCGACGAGTCGGTCCCCCGCGCCGAGCGCGAAGAACAGCTCGGTCGTCGCGGGATTGAGCGAGACGATGCGGCGCGGTGGCGCGCGAAGCGTCAGCGTATCACCGAAATCGTCGCGGAGGACAAACGCGCCGGTGACATTCGCTGCTGCGGTGTCCGCTGCCGCGGACGTCGTTCGAGAACGCGCATCACCGCACGCGACGACCAGCGCCGCAAGTGCGACGCACGCGCCGAAACCTAGACTCGAGGAGCGGTGATACACGAAAGGCATCCTTCTCGAGGAAGGATGCCTGGGCGAATGAGACGCACGATGACGACGCGACTCAGAGCCACCAGCCCCTCCCCCGAGGGCGTGTGTACGTGGCGCGGACGACGAGTCGTCTCCTGGCTCCGGGCTGCGTCGCTCGCCTTCCCGACCGAAGTCAGTGGCATGCCGAGCGCGCGTCGAGCTACCCGTTACAGTGGCGGGGCCGCACCGGCATTGCACCGGTTTCCGGGTCTCCCGTCCGCTTTCGAAATTGTGTCGCGAATCTAGACTGGAACCTCCTCCTTCGCAAGCGCGGTGGCGAGCCGCGCCTTGAGCACGTCGCGGCGCTCGTGATACGCCTCGCGCTCCGCGTCGCTCGGCGACGCGACGCGCTCGAACGCGTCGTCGAGCTCCGCGATGTCGCGCGCGATGTGCGCGGCATCCTCGGGCGCCTCCGTGTCCACGACGACGTGCACGGAGCGGCGTCTCGTTAGGGCGAACGCCAGCGCGAGCGCCATGATGACCGCCGCAACGACGACCGGCATGAGCACGATGCGACTGCCGCGCGGCGCCGTGGGCGCTCCGACATTGATGACGAGCTTTGCACCGGAGCGCACGTTCTGCCCAAGAAAGCGCCGGAAGCTCCGCCCCTCGAGCGAAACGCGCTGCTGCTCCGACAGTCCGCCGCCGCTGGCCGTGGCACCGGGGTCCTCGACGAGCACTTCGAACACGCTGACCGGATCCGCTACCGGGATCTCGAGCGGGAAGTCGGACGCGGGAACGGAGTAGGAGAACGCGATCTGGCGAATGCCGGGTGAGATCGAGGCGTAGACCAGTACACGCCCGTCGCGGAACTGCACCGCGTTGGCACCGATGTCACTCTGCCCGACCTGGAAGTCCTTCCCGTTAGGCGAGAGCGTGGCACTCCACGTCGCGCGTCCGCGCGCGCCGGACACCGCCGTCACCGTGCTGTCGTTCGACAGCTCGAACACCTCGACCAGCGTGCGGCGACCATCGACACTGCTCGCCGACACCACGAGATGCCTGCCCCGCGTCTGTATCGGGACCGGCGCCGACGTCGTATCGAAGACGGTGATCTCCGCGTCGTCGCCGGCCGCATCGCGCGGCGGCAGCGGCGCGGTGAAATACGCCACCCCGCTGTACGTGCTCGACGCGAAGTACACGGCGTCGCCCCCCACGGGCTTGTAGCGAATCGAGTATCGCCCGTGCGCATCCGTCCGCACCGAGTCCACCGGACCGCTGCTGTCGGCTGCGACGCGGTGCAGTGTCACCCACGCCTGACCCACCGTGATCATTCCGGATCGGCCGGGTCGGACGACGCGACCACTTACCGTTCGCGGGGACAGGGACTCCGGCGCCTGGCCGGCCGTCGTCCGTGCGGCGGCCGAGTCCTGGCCGGCGACCGTTCGAGTCCCGAGCGCCGAGGCGACCAGAAGGACAATGCACGACACGTGGCGGCCGGCCCTTCGGCCCGACACGAGGCTCACAGATTGAACTTGCCGAAGTCTTCCGGGCGAAGATTCTCGAGATACTGCTTGAGCTGCTCGGCGTTGAGCTCTTCCGCCGTCTTCGCCGCCTCGAAGTCGTGGTTTTCCCCCTCCTCTGATTCCTCGCCTTCGACGGAAGTGAGCAACGACTCCTGTGCGAAGATCGGCGCGGAGAGCCGCAGCGCGACCGCAATGCTATCCGACGGACGGGCGTCGATCTGGACGAGCACGTCACCGCGCATGATGTGCAGCTCGGCGAAATACGTGCTCTTCTGCACCTTCGTGATCTGCACTCGCCGGAGCTGGCCGCCCAGTCCGACGATGAGGTTCTTGCAGAGGTCGTGCGTCATCGGCCGCTCGCGCTTGATGCTGTTGATGTGCATCGCGATCGATTCGGCCTCGGGTTGTCCGATCCAGATGGGCAAGAGCCGTGATCCCCCCTTTTCCTGGAGGATCACGACATACGAATTGGTCGAGCTGTCGAGCCCCAAACGGGCGACCGTGACTTCCACCATCACGCGATCCTGCCGAGGGTGATGCTCAGGCTTCCCTGAGGCGAAACATGCCTGTGGGTGCGCGGGGGTGGAAGTCGGGCGTTCGATACCTGTCGTTTACTTCACTGCCTTCTTGAGCGCCGCCGCGCGATCGGTGCGCTCCCACGTGAAGAGCGTGATGGAGCCTCGGCCGTTCTTGATGGATTCCGGCGTGCGGCCGAAGTGGCCATACGCGGACGTTGCCGAATAGATCGGCTTCCGAAGATCGAGCGCGGTGGTGATGCCGCGAGGCGTGAGGTCGAACGTCTCGCGCACCGCGCGCATGATGTCCGCTTCGGGGATCTCGCTCGTGCCGAACGTGTCGACCATCACCGATACAGGCTCAGCGACGCCAATCGCGTACGCCAGCTGGACCTCGCACCGACGCGCGAGCCCCGCCGCCACGATGTTCTTCGCCACCCAACGAGCTGCATAGCACGCCGAGCGATCGACCTTGGACGGGTCCTTGCCGCTGAAGGCGCCGCCGCCGTGTCGGCCCATGCCGCCATAGGTGTCGACGATGATCTTGCGGCCAGTGAGGCCGGCGTCCCCCTGCGGGCCACCAACGACGAAACGCCCCGTGGGATTGATGTGATACTTCACCTTCTTGCCGAGCAGGTCGCCAGGGATCGAGGCTTCGATCACGTCGTCAATGATCGCCCTGCGGATTTTCGTGTTCGCGACCTTCTCGTCGTGCTGCGTCGACACAACGACCGTATCCACCGCCACGGGATGGCCGTCTTCGTACACGACCGTCACCTGCGCCTTCCCGTCCGGGCGGAGCCACTTCATGCCCGATCGACGGCAGTCGGCGAGCCGCTTGGTCAGCTTGTGCGCGAGCAGGATCGGCATCGGCATGAGCTCTTCGGTCTCGTCCGTCGCGTAGCCGAACATCATGCCCTGATCGCCCGCGCCGCCGGTGTCGACGCCCTGCGCGATGTCGGGAGACTGCTTATCGATCGTGCTGATGACGGCGCACGTCTTGTTGTCGAAGCCATAGGTGGCATCGGTGTAGCCGATGCGCTCCACCGTGTTGCGGACGAGCTTCGGGATGTCGACGTACGTCTTCGTGGTGATCTCACCAGCCACGCAAACGAGACCGGTGGTCACCAGCGTCTCACACGCCACGCGCGCCATGGGATCATCGGCGATAATGGCGTCGAGCACGGCGTCCGAGATCGCGTCGGCGATCTTGTCCGGGTGACCCTCGGTCACGGATTCCGAAGTGAACAGGTGGCGATCGTACACTAGGACGTCTCTCGCTTCTGAATGTGAAAATCGCGCCGGCAGTCGCACCGGCGCGTAGCAATGAACGATATCCGGCCCGCTAGCTGAGGAGCAACCCGTCGCCGAGGAACGATGCATCGCCGAAAGCGGCGCGCAACCGACCAGTGAGCTGCTTTTCGGCGCCAGCGGCGTTGTCCGATGCGAGCGCTGCCTCGGCTGCCTCGGCAGCCAATTCGGCGCTGATCCCGCGAACGATGTGTTTGACGAGCGTGACCGTTCGGGGCGCGACACTCAGCTGCCTCACCCCAAGGCCGATGAGCGCGAACGCCATCACTGGCTGAGACGCCATCTCTCCGCAAACGGCAACTTCCAGCCCGGCGGCGCGACCGACATCCACCGTTCGCTTCACGAGGCGAAGGACCGCAGGGTGAAGTGGCGTGAACCGGGCGGCGAGGTTCACGTTGCCACGATCGACGGCCAGCGTGTACTGCACCAGGTCGTTCGTGCCGATGCTGAAGAACGCGACTTCCTTCGCCAGCACGTCGGCGCTCATTGCCGCCGCGGGCGTTTCCACCATGATCCCGAGCGGCAAATCCCGCCGGAACGGGAGGCCGCGCGCCTCGAGCTCCGCGGCGGCTTCGTCGAGGAGCCGGTGCGCCTGCCGGACCTCATCGACCGACACCACGAGGGGCAGCATGATCCGGGCATCGCCATGCGCGCCCGCACGCAGGAGGGCCCGCAACTGCACCTTGAACATCTCGGACTCATCGAGGCACATCCGAATCGCACGCCAGCCGAGGAACGGATTCGCCTCGTGAGGGAATCCTCCTGCGGGCAGCTTGTCGCCGCCGATGTCGAAGGTCCGGATCACGACCGGTTTGCCGCCGAACGCCTCGATGACCCGACGATACGCCCGGTATTGCTCCTCCTCGTCAGGCATCGCCGTGCGGCCGACGACGAGGAACTCGGTGCGCATGAGCCCAACGCCCTCGGCACCGCTGGTGGCGGCGAGCGCCGACTCCTCCGGGAGATCCACGTTCGCGCGCAGGGTGATGCGCACGCCGTCGGTGGTCACCGAGTCCGCGGCAACCAGCAGCCGGAGCTCGGCCTCGTCGCGAGCCTCGCGCTCCGCCCGATGATGGAAGACCGCGACTTCGGCATCGGTGGGGTTGATGACGAGCGTGCCGGTGGAGCCATCCAGCACGACGTGCTCGCCACCCGTTAGGCGCTGAATCGCATCGCGGAGGCCGACGACCGCCGGGAGACCGAGGGATCGCGCGAGGATCGCGACGTGGGACGTGCGCGTTCCGGCTTCGGTCGCGATGGCGGCGATCGCGTCGCGATCGAGCTGCACCGTCAGGCTCGGCGTCAGGTCGTGCGTGACGAGAATCGCCTTGGCGCCTTTCGGGACCTCGACCGGATCGTGGTCGGGAAGCCCGAGGAGGAGCGAGAGCAGGCGAATGTGGACGTCGGTGAGGTCGCCGACGCGCTCGCGCATCATCGGCGACGCGTGGTGGGCGAACCGCGCGCGCCACTCGTGCAGCACCACGTCGAACGCCTTCTCGGCGGCAAGATTCTGTCGGATGTACGACTCGACCTGATTTCTCAGGTCGTGATCGTCGAGAATCCCGATCTGCACGTCGAAGATCGCCGCTTCCTCGGGACCCGCGTGGGCGGCCGCCCTGTCGCGGACCTGCGCGAGTCGCTCCTTCGCCCGATCGATCGCGTCGCGCAGCCGCTCGATCTCCACGTCAATGGCATCGTCGACAATGATGCGCGGCGCGACGTCCGGCACCTCCCACCGCAGGAGGTGGACGGGGCCGACGACGATACCGGGAGACGCGGGGATTCCCTGGAGCGCTCGATCCACGTGGTCAGGATTCGCCGAACTTGCTTTCGATGAGCTTCGCGATGGCGGAGACGGCATCCTGCTCGTCGCTGCCGTCCGCCCGCAGCAGCAACTCTGAACCATATTCGGCCGCGAGCATCATCACACCCATGATGCTCTTGCCGTTCACTTCGAGGTCATCACGCACGATGGTGATGTCGCTCCGGAATTTCGCCGCGGCCTTCACGATCTCAGCCGCGGGCCGAGCGTGGAGCCCGTTTCTGTTGATAACCTGGACGGAGCGTTCAACCATCAGCGAAGCACCGAGTAGAGGACGAACAGGACGAGCAGCACGACAGCGATCTTCCACCCTTCTGCACGACCGTGCAGCCGAGCGAGGACCAATCCACCGAGGGCGACCGCGCCGAGAACGATTCCGAACAGCGCGCGTCCCGGGCCAATCACCTGGTCCAGCGCGAGCGGCAACGCAATGCCCCCGATCAGCGCCGCCACCTGCGCGATGTGTGTCGGACCGCGCCGGAGAACCGGACCACCGAGTGCCGATGCCACGCGCATCCCGTGATCCAGTCCGGCGCTCAGTCCCCACGCACGCAATGCCAGGTGGCCCGCGTTGTAAATGCCGAGAAACACGAGCATGACGCCAGCGGTGCCAACGCCGAAGCCGAAGGCGGCCAGCGCCGCGATCGAGCACGCCGGCAACCATGTCGCCCAGACGAGCCGATCGCCCACGCTGCCCAGCGGGCCACAGAGGGCGGTGCGAAACCGCTCGATCTTCGCCGCATCTTCGCCCTGAAGCTCCGCGCGCGCGAGGGCACCGACCGCAACCGCCGCCATGTACGGGTGCGCGTTGAAGTACTGGCTCTGCCGGGCGAGCGCGGCCCGATACGCCGGACCATCCTGTCCGCCCGGCAACAGCCGCAGCGCGGGCTCGACGCAGAATCCGACGCCGTTGCCCAGCAGGGTCTCGTAGTTCCAAGCGCCCTGGATCGCGAGCAGCCTAACGAACATCGCGAGACGCGTCCGCACGGGGATCTCGACCTGCGTCGTCATCGAAAAGTCAGCAGCGCCAAACCAACGGCGAGACCCGCCACCATCAGCCATCGCGCGCCGGGCGCCGCGTGAACGGCCTTCCAGACGGCGGCGCCGGCGACGCTGGCGGCGATCCCAACAACCACCGCGCGCGACACGCGAGCGTCGGAGCCCCACGCCCCGAGCACGTACCGGTGCACGGGTGTGAACGCGGCGAGGATGATGGCGGTGAGCGCTCCGCCGCGAACCAGGTCAGCCGTTAGACCCAACACCTGGAGCCCCTCGACGACACGCTTGGAGCCACTCGCAACCGCGTCGTGGCGGCGACGCGCGAGCATTGCATTGAGCTTCCGCAGCTGGACCATCGACCAGCTCCCGATCCAGGCGCACGCGAGACCGGCGAGCACGGCGACCGTGAGGCCGCCCGGGTTCGCGTCACCATGAATCGCGTAAAGGCTCCCGCCAACCACCGCCGCGGAGCCCCATTCGGGATACCGAGACGCGCCGAACGGCAATGTTTCCAGAGCGAACATCTCGAGCGTCGCGCCGACGAGCAGGCCGCGTACCGGATCGCCGAGCAGGGTCGCGGCCGCCGTGGCCGCGACGATCGGGCGTGAGATCATGGCCTGCGGGAAGCTCACGACGTCGAGACCGAGCACGGCGCCGAGCATCGCGAGTGGCAGCAGCTGCGCGAAGTCGGTCACCGGTTCCCTTCTCCGGAGAGCACCTCGTTCAGCGCGAGCGGACGCGCCGCGGGCACGTCCTGCGCACTCACGTCCACGCCGCGCGACGCGAGGGCGCGAAGCGCCTGCTCCTCATCAGGCGCGAGAAACACGTAGCGGAGGCGCTGGGTCCGACCGGTGCGATGATGTATGCCGCCGAGGTTCACGCGCGTTATGCTCCCCGTGAGCTCGATCAGCCTCGCCATCGTCTCGATGTCGCCGGTGAGGAGTGCACCACGCCGGTCATCTCGTTGGTAGACGGGGAGCTTCTCTGCCGCACCCTCGACCGTGTCGAAGTGCACGTCCATCTCGGGCGGCACCCCCATGCGATAGAGCTCCTGTTCCCACTCGCTGCTCGCGACCTCG
>Ga0307408_100001645_pt1 | contig 16480 bp, 14 predicted proteins | sample 322Cmetagenome_FD_202116 | JGI IMG/M metagenome (GOLD analysis project Ga0307408, IMG submission 202116) | Maize rhizosphere microbial communities from greenhouse at UC Davis, California, United States - 322HYB-C-3 | ecosystem: Host-associated > Plants > Roots > Rhizosphere > Soil | place...
GGCATCGAGCGCGGCGCAAGCCGCGCCAAGGAGTGTCCATCATGACTAGCACCCGCAAGCGGCTGGAGGCGTTGACCGCCGGCCTGATGCTTCCCGAGGCGGCAAGGGATCCGGTCGATGCGCCGGCCCCGGCGGCTGCTCCCGCGGTGCCCCCGTCGGCATCGAACGCCGTGGAAACCAGGTTTCCACCGGCCGTCGGCGGCTCGCTCGCGCCGCGCACCGGACCCGGCCAGATGATGGCTTTCCGCGGCCAGATCCAGCAGGTCGAAGGCGAGATGGCGGCGCTGCGCGAAAAGCTCAGCCAGTACGAAGGCTCGCTGCCGACGCGGAAGATGGATCCCAAGACCATCCATCCCAGTCGCTGGGCGAACCGCCACGACGCCTCGTTCACGAGCAGCGCCTTTGCGGGCCTGAAGGCGGACATCGAGCATGCCGGCGGCAACGTCCAGCCGATCCTGGTGCGGCCGCTCAAGGACGAACCCGGCCAGTTCGAGATCGTCTTCGGCCATCGCCGGCATCGGGCCGCGCTGGAACTCGGCATTCCGGTGCTGGCGTCCATCTGGGTCGACGAATTGGGCGACGCGGCGCTCTTCGCCGCCATGGACCGGGAGAACCGCGAGCGCGCGGACCTGTCCAACTACGAGCAGGGCCTGATGTACCAGCGTGCGCTCGAAGAGCAGCTGTTCCCGACGCAGCGCCAGCTGGCCGAAGCGCTGGGCGTGAGCCATACCTGGGTGCGCAAGGCGCTCATGGTGGCGCAGCTGCCGACGGCCGTGGTGGAGTGCTTCCGCAGCCCCCTGGAGATCAGCTTCCGCCATGCCGAGCAGATCAATGCCGCCATGGAAAAGGACCGCCGCGGCGTGCTGAAGCGCGTGGAACGGCTGCGGGGCCACAGTCTCGCGCCGGCCATGGTCGTCGCCAGGCTGCTCGACGCCAAGCCCGGTTTCGAACGCTCGGAAAAGCTCGACATCCTGTCGGCGGGGCAGAAGATCGGCACGCTGGTGCGCGCCAAGAGCGGAGAGATCACGATCACACTCGTTCCGGACGCTGCCACCGAGGCGAGCCAGGACGCGCTCGAAGCCGGCATCGCCGAAGCCCTGCGCAAGGCCCGCACGCTGTAATTCGCCTGCCCTGGGAGGAGGGCAGGGCTAATGTGAGAACCGTTGGGATTTGTTGGGGTCGCTACTCCGGGGCATGCGGCGGCCGCAACGGCCCCGGCCCTGGGGGTCATGGCGACGCCGGGGCAGGGCAGGGCAGGGAATCAAAAACCGGCCCGGCCCGCCTCGTGGGACCCGGCCTGGCGAGGGGCTTGCGCGCCTAGGGCCGAACCACAATGGCCGGCGGCTGAATGACGATCGCAGGGGGCTGGACCACAACGCCCGGCGGCGGGCCCGCATAGACCGGCGCTTCGTACTCGGGCGCGCGCGAGGCGTGGTCCTTGCACTTGCGCTTTTCCTTGTACTCGCCGTTCTTCTCCCACTTGCGCTCGACCTTGCACCGGCCGTCCCAGAACTCTTCCTTGTACTCGCGGCCGCCGTGCCGTCCCTTGCCGCGGCCGTGGCCGCTCTCGTCCTTGTACGGGTCTGCGGCGGCGGGTGCAATGACACCGGCGGCGAGCAGGGTAACCAGGGCCAGGGGGCGCAGAAGCGGATTCATGAAAGACCTCGAATGTGATTTATTCCCATGGTCGGGCATCGTACTAGAGGCAACACGGCCAGCGCCCCAGGGGCCGACGCAGACAAGCCACAGGTGCTGCAGGACAGGGGCGCCTGGAGGGGTGGATCTCAGGGATCAGCGGCTGTTGCATGGTTCCCACGGCTTCCGGTGGCGACCCGCAGACCCTGAACAACCCGGATAAAATCCAATCAAATCAACAACTTAGACGAAGGTGCTCGCGGAGATGCTTGGTTGCAACACAAAATGTGTATTGATGATTACTTCAGTTATCATCAGCCAATTCATGACAACGACCACCGTACCAGGCGGCCGGCCGGCATCCGCCAAGGCCGTGTTGCATCCCGCCATGCCGGCGAGATGCAGCGCCGCATGAGTGCGACAGACATGCCTGCCGTTCCCACACCCTCCCAACTGTCCCACATCGATGACGACGAGCTCGCGCGCCTGGCGTCGAACTGGCGGGCCCTTGCGGGCCGCGGCGACCGCGAGGCCTTCGGCATCGCGCATGCGCTCGAGGTCGAGCAGCGCCGGCGCACGCGGGTGAGCCAGCTGCAGCAGTTGCCCGAGGATCCGGGACCGGCGCCACGCCCGTGGTGGAAGTTCTGGCAGTCGACGGCCGGCGAGCGGAACCCGACATCGGCCTCATGAAGGCCCTGATCCCGCGCAAGCTGCACCGCGGTCACTTCGCGTTCATGCGGGCGCTGGCCCAGGGGCTCGATGAACGGGCCAGCTGGGACCGCTACCTGCGGCTCGAAGGCGAACACACCGACCTGCGGACCGTGCGCCGCACCATCGCCTGGATCCGCGACGAATTCGCGGCCGCGGCGCGGCGCGAGCACAAGCCAGGCACCGCCCGACTGATCCTGCTCGATGCCGACCGCTTCTCCGCGGCGCCGGCGCTGCCGAGCCTAGCCGAGTTCGCCGCGGCGAACGGCCTGGAGGATTTCTCCGAATCCGAACAGGTCGAGGCCTACGAAGCCGCCTACCCGGCCGCGGGCAAGGCAGGGCAGGGCGCCCGGCCTTCGCGGCGCGCGCGCGTGGTCGAGCGTCAGCTCGAGGCGCTGCGCTGGCTCGAGAACCTGGTCGCCCAGGACCCGCGGCCGCTCGACAGCGTGTCGGCCTGGCTCAACCCCTCGGTGGCGAGCCGCCTGGAACGCGCCGGCCTGCGCACGCTCCATGCGCTGGTCGAGCACATCAACGGCATCGGCTCGCGCTGGTGGGTCCATGTACCGGGCGTGGGCGAACTGAAGGCGGCGCGCATCCTCGACTGGCTGCGCGCCAACGAACAGGTGCTGGGGCTGCGCATCGGCGCCCACGCGATGACGCCCCGGGCGCAGCTCGGTCCGCTGGCGCTGGCCGCCGTGGTGCCGGGCGGCACCGCGCTCGTGCCGTATGAAAAGTTCGTGCTCCCCGCCGGGCTCGACGGCAGCGCAGGCACCAACCGCGCGCCGCACGGGCAGTGCCTTCTGATGGCCACCAACGACCACGAGGCCGTGGGGGCCTGGCTCAGCGCCAAGCGCGCGGGCGATGCCACGGCCGACCTGTCGGCCACCCAGCGCGCCTACCGCAAGGAGGCTGAGCGCCTGTTGCTCTGGGCCGTGCTGGAGCGCGGGAAGGCGCTGTCGTCGCTCACCGTCGAGGATGCGATCGACTACCGCGACTTCCTGCTCGATCCGCCCGCCCACTGGTGCGGCGCGCGCCATCACCAGCGCTGGTCGCCGCTGTGGCGGCCGATGGAAGGGCCGCTCGCGCCCTCGGCGCTGCGCCAGGCCATCGCGATCCTGCGCAGCCTGCATGCCTTCCTGGTGAACCAGAACTACCTGGTCGGCAATCCCTTTGCCACCCTGGCGCCGCCCGCGAGCCTGCAGCAGCCGCTGGACTCCAGCCGCGCGCTGAGCTTCGCGCAGTGGGACCACGTCGACGCGCTGCTTCAGGCGCATGCCGACACCGAAGCCCGGCGCCGGCTGCGGCGCGGCATGCGCTGGCTCTATGCGACGGGCCTGCGGCTGGCCGAGATCACCAGCGCCAAGTGCGAGGATCTGCAGCAGATCGAGTACCGCGGTGCCGACGGCGCGCCGTCCACCGGCTGGCAGCTGGCGGTCGCCGGCAAGGGCGGGCGCTCCCGCCGGGTGCCGGTGCCGCCGGCGCTGGTGGCCGAACTGGAGGACGAGCTCGCCCGGCATGGCTTCGAGCGGCAGGTTGGCGCCGTGAGCAACCGCGGCATCCACGTGCTGGCGCGCTTCGATGCCGAATTGCGCCATCCGGCCGCATGGTCGGCCTCGGGCCTGTACCAGGCGATCAAGGCCTTTGTCGCCCAGGCAGCGGCCGGCCTGCGCGGCGCCGAAGCGCAGCAGCTCAGGAAAGCGAGCACTCACTGGCTGAGACACTCGCATGGATCCCACGCACTGCGGGGCAGGGAAGGGCAGGTGCCGGTGCCGATCCAGATCGTGCAGAACAACCTCGGACACGCTTCGGTGGGGACCACGGCCATGTACCTGGCCAGCGCACAGGCGCAGAGCCATACCGAAATGCGCTAGCTGCTGGCGCTGCTGTCCATTCGTTTGTCTTCATCTTTTTTGAAGCGCCGCGGCTGTCCTGGCTCGGGCTCCGGCGTGATGGACTATCGCCACTCGGGCGGCGGCTCGCTATCCGGCCCGGGCACTTTTTGATATGCCGCGGGGCATACCTGGCGCGCGTGCCTTCCTCGCTAAGATGCGCGCGGGACCGCATCGCCTTGCCACCGAGGACATCTCTTTGACCATCAACCTGCAAACGCTCAAGTGCGGTGAATGCGGCAGCGGCGCGCTCCAGCGCTCGGGGCTCAACCAGTACGCCTGCGCGCACTGCGGCTCGGTGTCGATCGTCGAGGACAACGTCTCCGACCGGCTGGAGCGGGTGCTCGAGCAGGTCAAGGACGAAGCCGGACGAAGGCTGGCGGTCGAGCAGTCGGCGCGCGGACGCAGTGCGGTCCGGTCGATGGGCCTTGCGGTTGTGGCGGTCGTGGTGCTGGTCACCGGTGTTTTCGGCGTCATGGCCTATGTGGTGGACCGTAACCAGCCGGAGCGCGCCGCGATGGCGCCGCGCACGATCCCGAGCGAGGGCCTCCGGCTCGAGGCGCGCCAGGTGCCGGCGGGCAGCGGCAGTCCGGCGCAGCCCTGGCTGCTGGTGACGGCGCGCAACGAGAGCGGTAGCGCGATCGAGCGGCCGAAGGTCAAGGCGATCTTCTACGACCGCGACAGCCGCATCGGCGAGCACAGCGAATCGCTGCCGATCGGCACGCTGATGCCCGGCGAGACGGCGCCTGTGCTGATCAAGCTGCCGGGCGACCAGCCCGTCACGCGCTACGAGCTGCAGGCCGACGCGCTGTCGACGCCGTTCTGGACGACCGAGGGTCCGCCGCTGCAGTTCACGCGCGTGCGCCTGGTGCAGCAGGCGGACGAGGTGTGGCTGTTCGGCCGCCTTGCCAACGCGCGCCAGGACGCCATGGCGCTGACCATCGTCGAGGTGCTGGTCACGCTGTACGACGATGCCGGGGCGGTCATCGGCGTCGGGCGGGGCTTCTCGCAGGCCACCGAACTCAGGCCCGGCGAACGCAGCGCGGCGGAAGTGCGCATCGAGCGCCTCGGCAACCGCAAGGTGCCGATCGCGGCATGGGACTACCGCATCGACTACAGCCTGACCGAAGGCGCGCAGCAGGCCAAGAAGCGGGTGCTGACGAGCAGCAGCCGCGTGATCCGCACGGCCGGCGCGCCCGAGATCCTGCGTGCGTCGCAGCGTCTGGGCAGCGCGGACCTGCTGGCCGATGGCAGCGCCGAGCAGGCCGGCAAGGCGCGCTGACTTTCGCCGCGGGCGGGCTACTTTCTCCTGCGGCCGGATGACGCCGGCTGCGCCGAGGTCTGCGAAGGTGCCGCGCCGCCGTCCACGCCGAGCCGGCCGCCGCCGCCCAAGCCCTGGCCGCGCACCGTCTGCGCCTTGTAGCTGCGCAGCGAGCGCACCATCTGGTTGAAGGCGTCCATGAAGGCCGCCGCGATCAGCTTGCCCTGCGGCGTGCGGGTGTAGCCGCCGATGCCGCCGGCGCCCCGCAGGCCGCTCAGCTCGCCGAAGCCCGCGAAGTCGGTCTTGGAGGCGCTGCCTTCCGACGCCGCGACCTGCACGCCCGAGCGGTTGTCGATGAGCGTCAGCAGCGCGGCGGCTTCCTTGGTCTGCAGGCTGGCACCCAGGCTCGCGATGGCGCGGCCCCGGCCGCCGCCGACCAGCCCGCCGATGGCGCCGCCGAGTCCGCCCGCGTCGTTGTTGCTGAACACGATCTCCGGCGACAGGCCGTAGTCGGACGCCACCATCTGGCCGCGGCCGAAGTTGCTGCCGCCGCGCATCTCGCCCGACTGCATGAGCGCGCGCTCGCGCGTCATCGCGTTCATGCCGGCCGCGCCGCGCTCGACCACCACGAAGCAGTTCGACTGCTGCACCAGCAGGCGCAGCAGGTTGGCCGTGGGTGGCAGCTTGTATTCGCCGGTGAGCACGGTGTACCAGCCGGCATCGACGTTCTCGATCAGCGAGACGGTGCCCAGCGGCGAATCGCAGCGCTCGAGCGCGCTGCTCTCGCCGGACGTGGCCGAGCCCGCGGCGCTGCCCGTCGCGACCGTCTTGGCCGACTGGCTGCCCATCTGCATGTCGAGCGCGGGCATGTTCTGGCAGCCGGCAAGCGCCAGTAGCGTTGCCGCTGCTGCCGCGGCCATGGCCGATTTCGAAAGCGCGCGCTGCTGGCGTGGCTTGCCTGTGGACTTCTTCATGCGATCCTCCCCCGTTGGTTGCGAAAGGGCCGGAATGCGGCCCTGCGCAAATTTAGTGGGAAGGCAAGATTGCCCACAGTGTCTAAAGTCACTTCTTGCGCCGATGCGGGTTGTCCGGCCCGCAGCAGCCCGCGGGACCTCACTTGATGTCGAAAACGCTGACTTTGGTGGTCTGCACCACTTGATGGGTCGCGGGAGCATTCGGGTACTGTCCCGCAACCTCCGTGCGCAGCGCAAACCCCCGATACGGGCCTTCCGCGGCGACCCAGATGACCATGTCGAAGGAGGTGTTGATGGGAGTGTTCACCCCATGCGAGGTGAACTTGCAGGCCGCGAAGGTTCCCACAGCGCTCTGGAGGGTCTCGCGACCCACGTAGGTGTAAGACTTCGTCGTCGTGTTTTCTTCAACGTGGGCGGCGTATTCGTTCTTGGTGGTGTAGGTGAACTCGTAGGTTTGTCCGGGCTCCATGGCGATCGGCTGCCGACTCGGCGGGGCGCTTGTCTGACGGACGTTGCTGCTGGTCATGCCGTAGAACAGCAAGAAGCCGTCCTGAATGGCGTAGTAGTCCATGGTGGTCCCTGCATGGCTGCCGTCGTCCCCATAGAAATCGTACTTCGTCTCCACGGTCGCCGCGCCATTGAACTCCTTGGGTCCCGTGACGGTCCTCACGGTGCGCCGAGGCGGGGTGGCGCCATCCCCGCTGACGGTGTGTTCGAGATCCATGGTCGTTCCCGTCCGGAAGAACCCTTCGTTGAAGCAGGGCGCCGAACTGGTGGGTGAGGGCGATGGAGCTGGCGATGGCGATGGCGATGGCGATGGCGATGGCGCAGGTGGCGGTGGCGGCGAAGGAGGGGAGGCATCAGGCGGAGGAGCAGATGTGACGGGGAAGGCTGGAAATCCGCCGCCGCCGCTCCCTCCACCCCCGCCTCCGCATGCCACCATCACCGCTGCGACGGCCGCGGTCACAGCACCCATTGCCCATGGATTTTTCTTCATTCGATTCTCCCTGTTGAGTGTCAAAGGGCCGGGATCCGGCCCCATGTCAATCTAGGAGAAGCGAAGAAGACCCCATAGTGCCTAAAGTCACTTGTCGCGCCGATGCCAACGCCGATTGTCCGGATCGCAGCAGCCTGCAAGATCTCACTTGATGTCGAATACGCTGATCTTGGTGGGCTGCACCACCTGGCGGATCGTGGGTGCATTCGGGTACTGGGCCACAACCTCCGTGCGCAGTTCAAACCCCCGATACGGGCCCTCCGCGGCGACCCAGCTGATCTTGTCGAAGGTCTGTGTCGTGGGCGAGGAGGTGATGGGAGTGTTCACCTGATGGGTGGTGAACTTGCAGACCGCGAAGGTTCCCACAGCACTCTGGAGGGTCTCGCGACCCACGTAGGTGTAGGACGTCGTCGTCGTACCTTCCTCGACGCGGTCGGCGTATTCGTTCCTCGTCGTGTACGTGAAATCGAAGGTCTGTCCTGGCTCCATGGCGATCGGTTGTCGACGCGGCGGGTTCATCGTCTGGCGGACGTTGCTCCCGGTCATGCCGTAGCTCACCAGGAAACCGTCCACAAAGGCGTTGTAGCCCATGTTGGTTCCTGCGTAGCTGCCGTCGTCGCCGTAGAAATCTGACTTCGTTTCCATGGTCGCCGCGCTATTGAACTCCTTGGGTCCCGTGACGGTGCTCACGATGCGCCGAGGCGGCGTGGCGCCATCCCCGCTGACGGTGAGTTCGAAATCCATGGTCGTTCCCGTCCGGAGGAACCCTTCGTTGAAGCAGGGTGCTGAACTGGTGGTTGATGCCACCGTGACGGTGACCGTGATCGTCGCTGCCGAGGACGTGAACCCGGTGGCGTCGGACACGGTGTAGCTGACCACCGTCGGGCTGCCGGTGAAGCCGCTCGCGGGAGTGAACACCACGGCTCCCTCGCTGCCAACCTGCCAGCTTCCTTCGTTCGGCACCTGCAGGCTGCGCCCGTCGCCGGACAAGGTGGCGCCAGCCGGCGGCTGCACGAAGCGCACCGAGTTGCGGTCGAGGTTGCCGTCGGCATCCTGGTCGTTGTCGAGCACGTTGATGGTGATGCTGGCACCGGCCTGGCCACTGGCGGTGTCATTGGCTGCCACTGGGGCGGTGCCGGTGGGGTTGCCTGTGCCGCCACCAGGGGTGCCTGCGCCGCCGCCAGCACCGGGCGTACCCGCGCCGACTGGGAGCCCGCCTGCAAAGCCGCCGCCGCCCGAGCCGCCCCCGCCGCATGCCACCACTGCCGCCGCGACGGCCACGGCCACCGCACCCATTGCCCATGGATTCTTCTTCATTCGTTTCTCCCTGTTGAGTGTCAAAGGGCCGCGATCCGGCCCCGTGTCAATTTAGGAGAAGCGAAGAAGACGCCATAGTGCCTAAAGTCACTTGTCGCGCCGATGCGCGCTTCGGCCGCCTGCAGGCGCGAGCTCTGCCATGGCTTGCAGGAGCGTTGCGGCGCTCACGGGCTTGAACAGCACCGGCACGCCCGAGGCGCGTACGCGCTGCAGGCGTTCGGGTGCCGTCTCGCCGGTGATCAGAAGCAGTGGTGCATGGAGCTGAAAGCGCTCGCGCAGGCGCTGCCCGACATCGAGTCCGTCCACACCGTCAGCCAACCGGTAGTCGCACAGCAGCAGTGCGAACGGCCTGGCTTGCGCATCAGGGCGCGCCAATGCTTCGATCGCGGCGGCTTCGTCGGCCACGGCCACCACATCGAGGGAATAGCCTTGCAGCAGTGCCGTCATGGCTTCACGGATCTCGGACTCGTCGTCGATCAACAGGATGGGCCCGCGCAGATCCGGCATCGTGAAGCGATGCCGCACGGGCGACTCGAGATCCTGAATCAGGAGATCCGCGGGCGAACCCAGCGATGCCTTGGCAGCCGGGACCACCAGGCGAAAGCACGTGCCGCGGCCCGGGCGCGAACGCACCTGCACCGGATGCGCGAGAAGGCGCGACAGGCGCTGCACGATCGACAACCCGATGCCCAGGCCGCGAGAGCGGTCGCGCCCTGGATTGCCGATCTGGTAGAACTCCTCGAAGATGCGTTCCAGCTGCGCGGGCGCAATGCCGATGCCGGTGTCGCGCACTTCGATCCACACAAGATCGCCGCGCGCAAGTGCCGTCACGGTCACGCCGCCTTGCTGCGTGTACTTCAATGCGTTGTCGACCAGGTTCGAGAGCATGCGATACAGGAGCTGCGGGTCGCTGTGCACCCACAGTCCGCTGGCGCGAATGCGCAGCTGCAGGTTCTTCTGGTCGGCCTGTGCCGAGAAGGTGTGGTTGAGCGGGCGGAACAGCCCATCGAGTTCCAGAGCGCATGGATCGGGAACCACCACTCCCGCATCGAGGCGGGAGATATCGAGCATGGTGTTGAGCGAGGCGCCCAGGGTGTCGACAGCGCGCATCAGGCGCTCGGCATTCTTCACCTCGGGGCGACCCTCCAATGCATTCTCCAGCGCGGCACCGAACAATGCGATGGCGTGCATCGGCTGGCGCAGGTCATGGCTGGCGGTGGCCAGGAAGCGGGTCTTCTCGGCGCTGGCGCGCTCGGTCGCTGCAATCTGCTCGCTCAAGCGAGCGGCCAGGGCCTCGTTCTCGAAGCGCAGGAGCAGCGATTCGGTCAGCCGCCGGTTCTCCTGCAACCCGGCACGGAAGGTGAGCACCAGGTTGACGGTTCCGAAGGCGGCAAGGAACCAGTTCAGCGCACTGCCATGCCAGACCAGCGCGGCAATGAGGCCCGTCATCATGGGAATGCCGTATCCGAACATGGCCGGCTTCAGAGGCCATCGTGCCTGCACCGCACGTGTCCAGCTGCCGATGATGACCACCGTGAACACGGTGGTCATGACCAGGTCCGTCGTCGACACAAGGAACAGGGGCGCCGGCGCCGTGGCGACGCTGACCATGGTGACCAGGCGAGCGTACCTGCGCGCCCAATAGGGGCTGTCGGCCATCGGGGTGGCAGGGGTCCAGCGCGGTGCGAGCAACGCGTACAGGTCCACGGCCGCCAGAACGAGCAGCCACCACATCAGCCATGGATAGTCGAGACGCGAGTAGCTGAAGATGGCCAGCGCAATGGCAAAGCCGAAATGGGCCAGGATTGCCGTGCTGTGGCCGGCGTAGACCGACGCCACGTGCTCGCGCAATATGCGCAGGCCCAGCGCGGCGTCGACCGCCAGATGCTTCGACACGATGTCGCTCATCGAATTGCCCCCCTGCAGGGTGGGATCCCCGCCTGTGTGTTTTGCTCCGTACAGCCGCAGCTTAGCGAAAGCTGCTGATCAGCTGCGCACGGGAGCGTACGCCGAACAGCAAGAGGATGGTCGACACGTAGTTCTTGACGGTGCCTTCGCCAAGGCTTGCGGCCTCCGCAATCTCCTTGTTGGTCTTTCCTTCCAGTATCCACTGGAGCACTTGCGCCTGTCGCGGTGCAAGCGCCTGCCAAGCCCGGTCGTGAGAGGACTTGATGGGCCGGATCTGGGTGGTCGCCGGACGGCGCGAGCCGTCGATGGCGTTGCTTCCGAGCAGTCCGCAGGCCCGGATGAAGCTCACCACTTCCTTGAGATTGGCCGATTTCGGCAGGAAGGCGCAGGCGCCCAGACCCAGCGCCCCTTGTGCGATGGTGCTCTGGGCGAGCGAGGTGGTGCCGGAACCGGAGAGCGCAACAATGCGCGCGGCAGGATGGCGGGCGCGAAATTCCATCAGGCCGCTGAGGCCCTGGGTGTCGGGCAAGGCCAGGTCCAGCAGCACCAGGTCGACGGCACCGCGGACTCTTTCATACAGGGCCAAGGCCTCGGCGAGGTTGCCGGCCTCGAAGACCTCGACGGTTTCGCCCGAGGGGGAGGACTGTGCTTCCAGCAGTGCACGCACACCCAGGCGCACCAGGTCGTGATCGTCCACCACCAGGATGGCCCGCGGCCGCCGTACATCGGCAGGAGCGCGGTGTTGGCGGGGGCGGTTCGATTCGTCGGTACTCACGCCATCGAATCTAGCGATTCCGGGCGGCGGCGTAAGTGAAGAAAGTCACGTTGTTATTCGCGCACCTGTTCGACGCTGAGAATTTTCAATCAGATGACAGCGCCCGCCGGCGGCTCGAACGCCCGGATCGGCGGCAGCGCGCCGTCGTAGCGTTCGATCTGCACCGCGCTGAGCTGCCCCGCGCAGCCTTGCGCGAGCGAGGAGGTGCCGATGTCGCGCGTCAGCACGTTGGGGTTGCCGTGCGCGCACATCGGGCGGCCCTGGTCGTCCACCGCCGGGTCGTACCAGGCGCCGGTGGGCAGCTGCACCACGTCCTCGCGCATGTCGGCGCACAGGTGCGCGCTGGCCAGGCAGGCGCCGATCTCGTTGAAGAGCCGCACGATGTCGCCTTCCTCGATGCCGCGCGCCGCGGCGGCCGCCGGGTGCAGCGTGCAGACCTCGCGGCCGCGGCGCTTGCTGGCCTGGCTGTGGGCGCCGAAGTCGAGCTGGCTGTGCAGCTTGGTGTGCGGCTGGTTGGCAACCAGCCACAGCGGATGCTCGGCGGTCGGCGCGAACCTCGGCGCAAGCCAGGCCGGATGGCCCGGGCAGTCGGCATAGCCGAAGGCGGCGATCGTCGGCGAGCTGACCTGCACCTTGCCGCTGGGCGTGGGCAGCGGCGCGCCGGCGGGGTCGCTCCGGAAGGCGCGCAGCATGCCGCCGTCGTCGTCCTTCTGCGGCAGCATGAGTTCGCCGCGCTGCCAGAAGGTCTCGAAGTCCGGCGCTTCCGGGCCCAGTGCCTCCAGCCCGGCGCGGGTGCGCTCGTACAGGTGGGCCAGCCATTCGCGCGTGGTGCGGCCCTCGCTGAAGGCCTCGAGCGCGCCGAGCCGGCGGGCCAGGTCGCAGAAGATGTCGTAGTCGTCGCGCGCCAGGCCGTGCGGCTCGGCGATGCGGTGCATGGCCACCATCATCGGGTCGGTGGCCGTGGCGCCGATGTCCTCGCGCTCCAGCGTCATGGTGCTGGGCAGCACGATGTCGGCATGGCGCGCGGTCGCGGTCCAGGCGATCTCGTGCACGACGAAGGTGTCGAGGGTGCGCAAGGCCTCGGCCAGCCGCGCGAGGTCCTGGTGGTGGTGGAACGGATTGCCGCCGGCCCAGTAGGCCAGGCGGATGTGCGGGTAGCTGCGGCGCTGGCCGTTGTAGTCGAAGGGCCGGCCCGGGTTCAGCAGCATGTCGCTGATGCGCGCGACCGGGATGAACTCCTTCACGCCGTTGCTGCCCTGCGGCAGCGCGGCCGCCGGCACGGCGTTGTTGCGCTTGCCGTAGTGCGCGAGCGTGCCCAGCGCATAGTTGTAGCCGCCGCCGGGCAGGCCCAGCTGGCCGAGCGCGGCGGCCAGCACCGCGCCCATCCAGACCGGCTGCTCGCCATGCTCGGCGCGCTGCAGCGAGTGCGAGACCACCACCAGCGTGCGCTTGCCCACAAGCGAGCGCGCGAGGTCGGCAAGCTGCTGCGCCGGCAGGTCGCAGATCGGTGCGGCCCAGGCGCAGCTCTTGGGCACGCCGTCGCTGCGGCCCATCAGGTAGTCCTCGAACACGGCCCAGCCGTCGCAGTGGCTGGCGATGAATTCGCGGTCGTGCGCACCGTCGCTGACGATCTGGTGCACCAGCGCCAGCATCAGCGCCGTGTCGGTGTTGGGCCTGGCAGCGAGCCATTCGAACTGCGCCTCGTCGGGCAGGTCGCTCTTGAGCGGGCTGATGCAGACGAAGCGGCAGCCGCGCGCCGCCGCCTCGTGCATGGCGCCGCGCTCGACGTGGCGGCTGATGCCGCCCGAGGCGATGCGCGAATTCTTCAGCGCCATGCCGCCGAAGGCCAGCACCACGTCGGTGTGCGCGACGATCTGCTCCCACGTCACGTTGCGGCGCGCCACCTCTTCCATCGAGCCCAGGATGTGCGGCAGCATCGGGCCCGAGGCGCCGGCGCTGTAGCTGTTGACCGAGCGCACGTAGCCGCCGAGCGTGGTGTTGAGGAAGCGGTGCACCTGGCTCTGCGCATGGTGGAAGCGGCCCGCGCTCGACCAGCCGTAGGAGCCGCCGAAGACCGCGCCGGCGCCGTGCCGCTCCTTCACGCGCCGCAGCTCTGCGGCCAGCCGGTCGAGCACCTCTTCCCACGGCAGGGCCACGTACGCGTCCCGGCCGCGCATCGGATCGGGCCCGGGGCCGCGCTCCAGCCAGCCCTTGCGCACCATCGGCGTGGTCACGCGCGCCTTGTGGCGCAGTGCATCGGGAAAATTGTCGATCAGCGGGTTCGGGTCCGGGTCGCCCGGGTGCGGCTTCACCGCGAGCGTGTGGCCGTCCCAGGCGGCGGAGAACACGCCCCAGTGGGCGCTGTGCGGATGGAAGGTGGGCGTGTCGGTCGTCGGCATGGTGCGGATGCGCATGTCTCCTGCGGAGCCTCTGGTCAGGCCGCCGCCGGGCCGGTGGCGATCGGCGCGCCGGGCTGCGCGCTCCACTCGCTCCACGAGCCCGGGTACAGCGCCGCGCCCTTCAGGCCCGCGACTTCCATGGCCAGCAGGTTGTGGCAGGCGGTCACGCCCGAGCCGCACTGGTTGACCAGCTCGGCGGCGGGCCGGCCGCCGGTGATGGCATCGAATTCGGCGCGCAGCTGGCGGGCGGGCTTGAAGCGGCCGTCGGCGTCCAGGTTGTCCTTGAACAGGCGGTTCCTCGCGCCGGGAATGTGGCCGCCGACCGGGTCCATCGTCTCGTTCTCGCCGCGGAAGCGGTCAGGGGCACGGGCGTCGAGCACGAGCCTTTGCCCGCTCTCGATGTTGGCCCTGACCTGCTCGTAGGACAGCATCGTGACCAGCGGTTCGCGCAGCGCGAAATCGCCGGGCGGGCGTGGCGGCGGCGCCGCGGCCGTCACGGCATGGCCTGCGGCTTTCCAGGCCGCGATGCCGCCGTCGAGCACGGCCACCGCGCGGTGCCCGGCCCAGCGCAGCATCCACCACAGGCGTGCCGCATACATGCCGCCGGCGTTGTCGCAGGCCACCACCTGGGTGTCGTTGCTCATGCCGATCGCGGCCAGGGTGCGGGCGAAGGCTTCGCGCGCGGGCAGCGGATGGCGGCCGTTGCGTCCGGTCTTCTCGGCCGAGAGCGCATGCTCCAGGTGCAGGTAGAGCGCGCCGGGGATGTGGCCCGCGTCATAGGCCTGCTGGCCGGCGCCCAGATTGGTCAGTTCGAAGCTGCAGTCCAGCACCAGTGGCGGATGCGCGCTGCGCAGTGCCTCGGCCAGTTGCCCGGCGGAGATCAGGGTGTCGTGGGTCATGGAGTTCATTGGGTGATTTCCTTCATCAGCGCAGGCGTGATGGCCGCCTTGTAGCGGGCGATGTCGTCGACGATGAAGCTGCGGAAGCGTTCCATCGGCAGGTCGTGTTCGGTGGCGGCGTCCTTGCGGATGGCATCGCGCACCTCGGGCGTCGCCAGTGCGCGGCTGAGGTGGTCGGACAGCAGCTTCACCACCGCCTGCGGCGTGCCGGCGGGCGCCACCAGGCCGTACCACTGCGTCACCGGCACGTTCACCCCGAGCTCCTTGAAGGTCGGCACCTCGGGGATCGCCGGGTTGCGCTTCTCGCCGGTGATCGCGAGCAGCCGCAGCTGGCCCTGGCGCACCTGGCCGACCAGCGGCGAGGCGGTGGCGAAGAAGCTGTCGACCTGGCCGCCCATCATGTCGGTGATGGCCGGGCCCGAGCCCTTGTAGGGCACGTGCAGCATCTCCACGCCGGCCTTCTGCTTGACCATTTCCATGCCGATGTGCGCGGCACCGCCGGTGCCGGTGGAAGCGAAGCTCAGCTTCTGCGTCTTGGCGGCGTCGAGCAGCTCGCGCGCCGTCTTGAAGCGCGACCCCTGGCTGACGAACAGGCCGTGCGGCGCCTCCAGGATCAGCCCGATGGCGGCGAAGTCGTCGGGCACCTTGTAGGGCAGGCTCTGCGGTTTCATGGCGGGCGAGACCGCCAGGTTGCCGCTCATGGCCAGCAGGATCGTGTAGCCGTCGGGCTTGGCCTTGGCCACGATGTCGGCGGCGATGTTGCCGCCGGCGCCGGCGCGGTTGTCGACGATCACGCTCTGCCCGAGCGTCTTGCCCAGGGCGTTGGCGATCAGCCGGCCGTACAGGTCGCCGCCGCCGCCGGGCGGAAATCCCACCACGAGCTTCACGGGCTGCTCGGGGTAGGCGGCCTGGGCGGTGGGTGCGGCCAGGGCCAGCAGGCCGGCGCCGGCCATGGCCAGGGCGGCGAGGGTCCGCAGATGGCGGCGGATCGGGGCGATGGTGTGCTGCATGTCATGTCTCCTTATTGGTTCGTGAAGCGGGAGCTGCCGTGCTGCGCACTCCCGCGGGGCGCAACTCAGCCGAGCCAGGCCGCCTGCGCGGCCACGACCCGGTCCACCGAAGCGCCGCACTGGCCCAGGTAGGCCGCGGGATCCGTCATGTCGCGGATCTCGTCGTCGGCCAGCAGCTTGCCGAGGCCCGCGTGCTGGCGCATCGCATCGGCGAAGCTCAGCTTCTGCGTGATGCCGTGCATCGAGGCCTCGTAGATCCATTCGTGCGCGGTCTGCTTGCCGACGCGCTCCGACAGTTCCAGCATCACGCGTTCCGACAGCAGGTAGCCGCGCATCCGGTCGAGGTTGGCGGCCATGACGTCGGCATTCACCTTCAGGCCCGCGAGCAGGTTCCTGGCCTGGAACAGCATGGCGCCGGCGATCAGGCAGCACTCGGGCAGCGCCTTCCATTCCATCTTCCAGGCGATGCCGTCGCGCTCGCCCTCCTGCACCATGCCCTCGACCATCATCGCGGCGTTGTAGCGCAGCGGGCGCGAGAGGCCCGCGAGGTTCTCGGCCGAGGTCGGGTTGCGCTTGTGCGGCATGGTGGACGAGCCCAGCTTGCCTTCCGAGAAACCTTCCTCGACCTCGCCGAACTCGTTGCGCTGCATGTTGAAGAGCTCGTTGCCGATCTTCGACAGCGTGCTGCCCAGCATGGCGAGCAGGCCC
>Ga0307408_100001646_pt1 | contig 16479 bp, 14 predicted proteins | sample 322Cmetagenome_FD_202116 | JGI IMG/M metagenome (GOLD analysis project Ga0307408, IMG submission 202116) | Maize rhizosphere microbial communities from greenhouse at UC Davis, California, United States - 322HYB-C-3 | ecosystem: Host-associated > Plants > Roots > Rhizosphere > Soil | place...
CATCAAACTGCAATACACAGGTCGCATTGCCATGGATCCCCATCTTGGACTCAAGTGAGGTACAGCTAACGCCGTTGGCCGCAGCGAGAGACGCGTCTTCATTTATTAACAATTTAGGCACAACAAAGAGGGAGATACCTTTGGTACCCACAGGTGCATCCGGCAAACGCGCGAGCACTATGTGGACAATATTTTCAGCGAGATCGTGATCGCCGGAAGATATAAAAATCTTGGTGCCGCTAATCTGGTAACTGCCATCAGCTTGCAGATCAGCGCGTGTGCGCAAAAGCCCCAGGTCACTCCCCGCCTGCGCTTCAGTAAGGCACATAGTCCCCGTCCAGCGGCCGGAAATTAACGCAGGCAAATACTGCTGTTTTTGCTGCTCGGTGCCGTGGGTCTCGATGGTGTGCATAGCCCCTTGGGATAAGCCGGCATACATTCCCCAGGCCCAATTGGGCGTGCCCAAAATCTCACTCAGGATAACACCGAGCGATTGCGGCAACCCCTGCCCTCCATAGCTTACTGAGCGTGACAGGGTGGGCCAACCTGCATCGCAATAGTGACGGTAGGCCTCTTTAAACCCGACAGGTGTAATCACCTTTCCATCGACTAACCTGCACCCCTGCTGATCGCCAACCGGACCCAGCGGCGCCAACACTTCTTCTGCAAAGCGTGCCGCCTCGCAAAAAAAAGCGCCGGTCAATTCGCGGTCCAAAGAGGCATGGCCTATCGCACGGCAATGGCCCGTGTAATCAAATAACTCGAAGAGGGTGAAATCGATATCGCGCAAGGGCGTTTGGTAATTGTTCATCCTTAAGCACCCAGGCAAGAAGCCCGCTGAAAAATGGGAGGTAGCAAACGCTAAAGATTAGCTACCGGTAGTTGATCATCTCATTATGGTTTACATCTTGGCAGATATGACTGTTATGTCAAATAGATACGGTTTTAACTCTTTCGAGAACCGAAAGTTATGATGCAAACACACTCACGATGGGATTCGCGTCAACAGATGGAGTAATTGCGCAGTTACCGCGGCCGTAAAACCCCATATCTCATAGCCTTCGTAATGATAGACAGGCACATCAAATACGCGGCCATTGCGTTCAAACTGATCTACCCGCACCTGGATACCCGCATTAAAAACAGACAGGGGCACACAAAACACACTATCGAGCTCGTGGGGCGATGGGCACAAGGGAGCGCCGGGGTTAAAACTGGCAACAAAGGGAGTGACCGGCGTTCCCGCGCGGGTATGGGCTTGGGGCAAGCGCCCCAATAGCTGCATCTCTGTGGCAGGCAAGCCTATTTCTTCATAGGTTTCGCGCTGGGCGGTGGTAAACAAATCAGCATCGCCAGCCTCCCACATCCCGCCCGGAAAACACACTTCGCCCGGGTGTTGGCGCAAATGTGCTGCGCGCTTGGTGTACAGAATGGATGGGTTATCGCCGCGACTAATCAATACCAGTACAGCAGCTTGCGGTTGTACAACAAGATCCAGGGGCTCATGGATAAGGTGTTGCGAGAGCACATTAAACAGCGAATGACTCAAACTACCGCACCTCCACATCAGCCAAATGCCAGACATCAAACGCTGGCTCCTCATACGGATGAGCCTTGCGCAATGCAGACACAGCTGCGCCAATCAACTCATCAGCACAGACCATTTCAACACGATATTCCGGTAAAACTTCCAGTTGATCCTGCTTACCAATAAAAGGGGTAGCACCAGCGAGCGGACGAAACTGCCCTTGTCCCAATACCTGCCAACAGCATTGTTCATAGTGACCGATCCGGCCAGCACCGGTATTAAAAACAGCAGCCTTAACAGAATCGAGATGAGACTCGGGGACAAAGAAGACTAACTTATACATCTACCCTGCCCCCATCATTTTAATCACATGAGTTAAATCACGCGCACCGCAATTACATGCTCAACTTTGGTAAGCGCATCCACAACAGCCGTAGATGGCACCTGCTCAACATCAATAATGTTGTAGGCAACATCTCCACGACTTTTGTTGACCATATCCACAACGTTGACTTTGTGATCTGCTAACACCGACAACACATGGCCTAATACACCAGACACATTTTCGTTGGAAAAGGTGATGCGTGAACCAATCGCGGGCGAACGATCCATGGATACCGCAGGAAAGTTAACGGAGTTTTTAATATTGCCATTTTCCAGATAATCCACCAGCTGGTCGGCTGCCATAATTGCGCAATTCTCTTCCGCCTCTTCAGTGCTGGCACCAATGTGCGGCATGGCGTAAACATCTTTACGATTGAGCAGGATTGGCTCGGGGAAATCGCAAATATATTTACCCAAGTGACCAGCATCCAAACTTTCCACTACCGCGTGCGCATCAACAATGGCTTCGCGCGCAAAATTCAGCAAGGTCGCCCCCTTTTTGGTGACTTTGAGCGTGTCGGCATTGATCAGGTTTTTAGTGGCTGGAATCGCGGGCACATGCAGGGTGATGTAATCCGAACGCGCCAATAAAGATTGCAAATTCTCCATGCGGCCAACCTGGCTCGGTAAACGCCATGCAGCCTCAACGGATAAAGCTGGATCAAAACCAACGACATTCATTCCCAACGCAAGTGCAGCATCTGCAATCAATGAACCGATCGCACCCAAGCCAACAATACCCAAGGTTTTGCCTTGCAATTCAAAACCGGCAAAGTTGGATTTTTCTTTCTCCAACAATTTTGACATCTCGTCAGCATCGGTCATATGCGTCAAAGTACTTACATATTCCATACCCGGCAAAATGCCGCGCGAGCCGAGCAACATACCGGCGAGCACTAACTCTTTTACAGCATTCGCATTTGCACCGGGCGAATTAAATACCACAACACCTTTTTTAGTGTACTCATCGACTGGCACATTGTTAGTACCAGCACCGGCGCGCGCCACTGCTTTTACACTTTCAGGCAATGCTTCACCGTGCAATTTATGGCTGCGCAGGATGTAAGCATCTGGCTGACCAATATCGCTTGCAACTTCATAATTTTCACGCGGAAAACGGTTCAAACCTTTAACAGAAATGGCGTTGTATGTTTTTATTTTAAACATGCTATTTAATCCTCTGTGCACTAACAAAAAGGCCGTGTATAAACACGGCCTCGCAAAAAATATGACCCAAATTACGCAGCTGTGGCTTGTTCGTAAGCCCAGGTCAACCAAGGCAGCAATGCTTCAAGATCTGCCGCATCAACAGTTGCGCCACACCAGATACGCAAACCCGGAGGAGCATCGCGGTAAGCGCCGATATCAAAAGCAACCGCTTCTTTATCCAATAGTTTGATCATGGCTTTCACTTGGTCAGGTGTTGCTTTCAAAGTAAAGCACACACTGGTATTAGAAAGTGTTTCCGGCGTTTGTGCGAGGAAATCGATCCAATCATTCGCTGCAACAAATTTTTTCAATACTGCCAAATTCGCATTGGAGCGGGCGATGGTTTCTTTTACGCCGCCAATGGCACGTACCCAATCAAGTGCATCCAAATAATCTGCTACCGCTAACATAGACGGCGTATTGATGGTATCGCCTTTGAAAATACCCTCCACCACTTTACCGCCGCTGGTCATGCGGAACAGTTTTGGCATAGGCCAGGAAGGCTTGTAGGTTTCCAAACGCTCAACTGCACGCGGGCTGAGGATCAACATGCCGTGCGCACCTTCACCGCCCAACACTTTCTGCCAACTGTAAGTAATTACATCCAGCTTTTCCCATGGCATATCCATCGCGAATACGGCTGATGTTGCATCGCAAATGGTTAGACCATTGCGATCAGCAGGAATCCAGTCACCATTCGGCACTTTCACGCCAGAGGTAGTGCCGTTCCAAGTAAATATCACATCGTTATCAAAATTCACTTTGGACAAGTCGGGTAGCAAACCGTAATCCGCTTCATGCGCATTGACGTTCAACTTCAGCTCTTTGGTGGCATCGCTCAACCAACCTTTACCAAAAGACTCCCACTGCAGGATATCGACACCGCGCTCGCCCAACAGCGACCACATAGCCATTTCTACCGCACCGGTATCAGAGCCTGGCACTACACCCACACGGTAACCCTCCGGTAAACCGAGCAGCTCGGCGGTATCTTCGCAGGCACGTTGCAACGCCGCTTTACCAATAGTGGAGCGATGTGAACGACCCAAAGTAGAAATATCTAACTGATCCAAGCTATAGCCCGGGCGCTTGCTGCAAGGGCCAGACGAGAAATTGGGATTGCGGGGTTTTACTGCTGGCTTCATGGTAATCCTCTAGCTGACAGGAACAGCACATCCGACAAACAGGGCTAATCAGGCGTGCCAAACTGGGTTCATCCTCCACGGAACAGAGAGCAAACCCGGAAAATTCGGGGCGTCGATTATGCCAGCTACGCACTAAATAACCTAGCCAGCCAAAGCGGATTTGCCCGTAAAAAACATCGATTTAACAGGCAAAAAAAAAGCCCTCTGAAACTCAGAGGGCAGAGGGAGACGTCGATGCATCAACCAGACATCGACGGTGAGAGACCATTAACCATTCAAAAACCAGGCCCCTTGCTGTAACTGAGCCTAGTCATATCAATCAACTAGAGCTAATGTAAAACTTAATGACAGCGCTGTCAACTAAAAGTGAACTTCTTTTCAGAGGGGCGACGGGTTGTGCTGGATTTTGCTGAAGGTTAAATTTTGGGGAAACTATACTCACTCAACCTTTTGAGCAATTCTCTATTGCTTGGCAAACGGCTCACCAACTGCTGTGTTCTCTTGACATTCTCGTCAAATAGCTCACGCGCCATCTCAACATTTTTTTTGCTATTTCTTCGATTTGGTTCACCATAATGGTTTGGGGTATCCATACCAAACAACACATATTGAAAACTCGCGGAGGGGAACATCTCTCCCGCTAGTGAAGTGTCATGCATCCAAGGAGGTTGATATTTCCAAAGCAGCAATAAGTCTTTTAAACTTTCCGGGATGGAATCGGGATTGCAATGATCCCGCCAGTAATCAGAATCTATACGCCGTGTTAAAACATAATGCAGCTTTAAAAATTCAATAATTCTTTTCCAATGATGCGTAAATTTATCGTTGAAACGCTTGGCCGTAATGTCCATGACCATCCGATTGACAGGAAGCTGTTCACTAATCATTTGCGCGGACTGCTCAATCAGAACCAACGCTGTTGCTTCTAGCGGTTCTATAAAACCTGCAGCAATTCCTACTGCCACACAATTTTGATGCCAGAATTTTTTGCGGTAACCTGGATTAAATGTCAGTTTGCGCGGTGACACCTTATCGGTCGCAGCCTTCCCTAAATTAGGTTCGAGATATTTACGTAAGATTCTTTCGGCTTGCTCGTCATTGGTGTACGCACTGGAAAATACATGCCCCACCCCACGCCGCGTTGGCAAGCCTATATCCCAGATCCAACCCGACTCAGTTGCGGTCGAGTGGGTGCAAGATTCTATATCGCCGTCAGGATTGGCATAGGGAACTTGCACTGCCAACGCACTATCATTAAATAACACACCGCGCTCATCTTTGAAGGGAATTTGATAATGCTGACCAAGTAACAAAGAGGCAAAACCAGTGCAATCAACAAACAGATCTCCACTAATATCGCCATTGAACTGCGTACTCAATGATGCAATGTCATTGGACTCTGCTGAGTTAACCTGAATAACATTATCGGAAATGCAGGTAACACCAAGTACATCTATACAGTGCTTTTTCAGCATGATGGCAAACTTGCTTGCGTCTAAGTGATAGCCATAATTAACGACCCCGGCATATTCAGGGGTAGGCATTTGCTTAGGCGCCAAATAACGATCAGCGAGGAAACTTTGCGGACAGACCGCATCAGAAAAACTGATTTTGCTTTTCAACGGCTGCCAATATTCGGCAAGATTTATTTCTGAATATTTTTCAGGTAGTGTAAATGGATGATAGTAAAACTCATTACCACCCTTAACCCAATTTATAAATTTTGAACCCTGTTTAAAACTCGCATCACATTCGCGAATAAATTGGGTTTCAGAAATGCCTATCTTTTTTAACGTCATTCGCATTGAAGGCCAGGTGCCTTCACCAACACCTATGCTGGCGATATCCGGCGACTCAATCAAGACTACCTCAATACCCGTTTCTTTATTGATGATATGATCAGCCGCAATGACCCCTGCTGTTAACCACCCCGCCGAGCCACCGCCAACAATGACAATTTTTTTAACCGGATTATTCATAGAGATTATTCTTAAAAAGCACGATCAAATTATTTAAATTCAAAAAATGATGTAACTGTAAGCCGACCCGTCGCAGGGTTGGGGTCATAATTATAATCTCTCCCAATTTTCCCACAGTGAAGGCTCGTTCCTCTATACATAAGCAGTCGATTAAATACCGCATCGAATGAGGCTATCTCTTCAAATTGGTCTGTAGAGCCGTTGATATAACCTTCCGGGTAGGTAGCCTCTGCGGGAAATCGTTCTTGTATTTTCTCTGTGTAACTGGAATAGCGTTGCTCATCAACATATTCAAAGTTTGTTGGCTTATGGCGATACAACGATGTTCCCATACTCGGAACGGATTGTAGATAATGTATAAATGCCAAACCTTTGCGCGACGGAGAATCGAAATGCGGGATTCGTTGCAATAAATTAAGATCATTTTCGCGCGTCGTTATTATCGAAAATTTAGAAGTAGCTTTCTTGATTTGCCTTACCTCTAAATGAAAAAATTGCTCCATAAAGAAACCAAAATTTTTCACAAGGGCTATTGTGTATTCCTGCGGAACTGGCATACGAACACCAGGATAAAAAGAGTCGGCTCGTGCAAACTCATTTATCTGTACAGCACGTTCTTTTAACGCTAGTGCTCCTTTAAGGTAATTATCAACAAGTACAACCTCCTGTTGTTCATTGCCAACTTTATAACATTCAATGTTAGCATCTTCGCAAAGCCCGTACTCTATCGGTTCCATACAATTCTCTATACTTTTAACCTTAAATACTTCATATAAACCAAAAGACAAACAATTTATTTTTAGGCTGGCGGCCTTGCCTTACAGAATTGATCGATAAAGTCTTGATGAGAAGGCATTGCCGCTACTTTTTTATGTGCGTCGTCCTTCAAGAATGCAAGGAAACCTTTCAGCTCATTTTCCTCCATCATGTCAACAATCGGATGGTATGAAGTAGGTTTAATACCTTGCCCCATCATTACTTGGACCCAAGAGTCATTTAAAAATAATTCTTTTTCTTCGAGTGCAATTGCTCCAGTATCTTTGAATAACTTTACTCGACGCGCTAGGGCTTCAGGTATTTCCATATTTTTACAATAACGCCAGAAGTCTGTGTCATCCCGTTGGGTTGCGTGGTAATGCAAAATAACAAAATTGCGCGCACGATCCATTTCTTCAGCGGACTGCTTGTTAAATTCGTCCACATTCGACATAGAAATTTCATTCTGTGGAAAATATCGCATTAAGCGATAAATTGCGGCCATGGCTAAATGGATTGAGGTAGATTCAAGTGGTTCAATAAAACTGGCCGTAAGCCCCACCGCAATACAGTTTTTATTCCAGGACTTCATGCGACGACCAGTTCTATATTTAATAACACGAGGTTCTGTAACAGCAGGCCCATCTAAATTTTTCAGTAGTGTGCTTATGGCTTCATCATCAGAAACGTGCCGACTGGAATAAACCAAGCCATTTCCCGCCCGGTGTTGAAGTGGGATTCGCCACTGCCATCCAAAATCGTGTGCTATTGCTTGGGTGTAAGGTCTAGGTGCTCGCACTAATTCAGTTTGCATAGCGATCGCAGAATCGCAAGGCAAATAGTGCCCATAGGGTATCCATGGTGTATTTAAAGCCCCTTCTATTAGCATTGCTTTGAAGCCAGTGCAATCCAGAAATAAATCACCCTCTATTTCTTGTCCATCTTTCAATAACAACGACTTAATAAAGCCATTTTCCGGAGAGAGTATCACCTTATCGATAAACCCTTCTACATGCCTGACACCGAGCTTTATAGAGAAATTTCTCAAATAATCTGCATATAAATTTGCATCAAAGTGATAGGCATAATTAACACCATCATCTTCGCCGCTACATCTCTCCAATCGCGCAGCTTTAGACTCAGGGCAGTAATCACCAAACGGAGTGTCTATACCGTATTTTTTCCCTGCCAACCAAAAATGCTGGAACTGGCATGCCCAACACTCTTTTCCTGTAATCCCAAAAGAGTGAAAGTACTTATCGCCTTTATTAGCCCAGTTACTAAATTCAATACCTAACTTAAAAGTGCCTTGAACTTGAGCCATGAGTTCCCTGTCATTAATACCCAACAGTTTATGAAATACTCGCAGGGTGGGGATAGTTGCTTCACCCACGCCAATTCGCCCAATTTCTGGCGATTCAATCAGGGTTATATCGAGGTTTTTTCCGAGCACTTTGGAGATAGCTGCTGCAGCTAACCAACCTGAAGTGCCCCCCCCTGCAATAACGATTTTACGAATAAAATTAACTGTTGTATGTTCGGTCATTTCTCATCTCACAGTAATCAATGTGAAGTAGGTGAGCTTACTTCATTCTTGCATTTTTTATATCAATCAAACGTTGTATGTTATTCACAGAGTCAGCAACGTTATATGCTAGTGACAAGAAACCCGATTTGTGTAACGCAACTACTGCATCATTTTCCAATGCAACCAGGTTTTCAATATGCACTGTATATCCTGCGTCAAATTTAATAGTGGGCCCATGACTTAGATCAATTTCTAACATAACCCGCTCAAGAAGATTATATTTTAAAAAGACTTCAAGCATGGGCTCAAGGAGCTCGGAGCCTTTATGGCGCGATGACAATATATCTCTTATTTCATTTAGGGTAGCAGAAGCGTTGCCATCAGCATCGAAAAGTGCAGGCCCTGTGTTTTGCTGGATTCTTGAATCATTTAGGTCCGCATAAATAGCAAGTCTTTGTTCTGCTTCTTGTTGCTGAAGCCCAATAAGAAAAGGGCCCTGTTTCATAGCAAGAGGAATGTAACGCGTGCTCCAAGTTGAGTTCTCGTCAAGGAAAAGATTTTCATTCTCCTCAAACCCTAATAAAGCTACTGGAAAGAATCGACCCGTTTCAGAATCTTTGCGGAATAGAATTGGGTATTCTCGTTGAGCCTTGGCAAATTCATTGGGCAGTATCATGACTGCGCCTACTTGATGCCCATATTCAGATCCATATTTTTCTGTATACCCAAGAGTTTTATGTTGCTCAAAGCTTAATGGTTGAAAATCTTTCATCGTATTGTCCGTTTTTTTGTATGAACTAAAAATGAGCCACCTAAAAAAATGCCGCTCATAGAGCGGCACTTTTTCTTACTAAGATTAACTACAACTATTAGAAATTGTAACGTGCAGAAAGCGCATAACGAGCTTCTAATATGTCGATGTATCTTACTTGGTTTTCAGTACGCCCATAGGTTCTCTTATCCTCAGCTAACACATTAGTGCCTTCAAAAGATACAGTGAAATCGTCGGTAATCTTATAACCCACGTTGAAGTCCACTTGGCCATAATCATCTGTAAACTCGGGTTCACCACCACCCACGTTTGCATTACCCAAGAACTTATCACGCCAGTTGTACGCAATACGCGCTTGCCATCGATCATTTTCATAGATGCCGATGATGTTAGCCGAATCACTCAAACCAGTCAGTGCAAATTGAGTAGCAGAGCCAGGTTCAGCATAGAGGTCGTAGCCGATGCTACCATTCACAATAGTGTAGTTAGCTTGAACGCCAAAACCACTTTCGCCGAAGAAGTATTGACCTGCGAACTCCCAACCATTCAGCACAGCGTCTTTAGAGTTGGTAGGCATGGAAGTGATGTTGGTAACACCTGGATCACCTGCTACCGCAATGATATCTACTCCGTCTTTAAACTGCAGATAACCTGCCTCGGATTGGTCAGGAACGCCACCGATACCACATAAATTAACGCCAGGTGCATTGACGCAACCATTAGCGGTGCTGTTCATTCTAGCGACCATTTCGAACAGGGTGCGCTCATTGACCGGAATGCCAGCTGCCGTCAATGCCGACGCAGCTGCGCGCGCGCGCGGACCATTACTTGGATCCAATGTACCAGCGTAAGTAACGTTACTTTCTTCGGTGCCAATGAAGTTAGGTACACGTTTATCGAAGAAACCAATAGACACATAATCCGTATCATTGAAGTAATATTCAACCGAGAAGTCTATATTGTTCGATTCAATTGGCTTCAACTTAACGTTACCGTCGCTGCTAGTACCCAGCGAACCGCCCGCCAGCAGTGGGCCACCTCTTGGTGCATTACCAGCAGCACCCATCTGCAGATCGTTGTAGTTTGCACGAGAAATCGTTTTACTGCTGGATGCACGCGCAATCAGGTCTTCACTTATATGGAAGGTCAAGTCCAAATTAGGGAGCACATTATTGTAATCGTATGTGCTGACGGTGTAAGGAAGTGCGCCGGCTGCACCAATAGCCTCATTATTAAAGTCCCTATCGGATGTCCAGGTGATCTTTCTTGGAGAAACACGTGAGTAAGACTCTACATCGGTAGTTTCATAGCGAAGGCCAGCAGATACATCCACCTCCATCCCACCTAGTGTGCCGGAGAGGTTGGTTTCAACATAGGCAGCCTTGACATCTTCAACAATCTTACGGTCAGTACTATCAACCGGGTTCGCGGCATAAGGAATCTTATCCGGTGAGTCAGCAAACATTTGCCTAGCCACCTCATTAAAGTTAGTAACGCGCACGCCAGTAATGTTTGATGTAGCCTTGTCACCGTTATTGCCCGCCTTAGCAAATAAGTCTTTGGCTCCAGCTGACAAGTTAGAGTTATATCCATCAAAATAATCATTGAAGTTAATTAACTCAAACAAATCAGGGTCAATATCACCCGGTGCTGCAACACTCCAACCACCTCTCATTGTGGCATTACCAATATCGGATTGTTTTTGAATCGATTCAGTTTGCAGTGAGCTTATACCAAAGTTAATAGAGCCAGAATCTGAGAACTCATACTTACCAGAAATTCTGGCTTCTTCAACGTCTTGCCAAGCACGAGCATTCACCAATTGGCTAATAGTCGAGCCGACATCACTCTTCTGGATACTACCGTTCTGCACAACGCTCGCGATAAGCGGCAGATCACCACTCATATCCAAACCTTGAGCGAGCAAGGTGTTTACACCTATACCCAGAGTAACGTTTGATCCTGGGGCAGCCCAAGGAGTTGCGCTTGATTCAGCCTTGTGAACATCAAGTGCAAAACTTAACTCATCGGTAGCCTGAAAGGCCAAGTTAAGGCCTACGTCATCCAACTTATTCTCAGCTGAACGTAATGAGTTTTTCAACGCAACATCGCGCGGGGCGCCACTTGGATTCGCCTGCCACACGTAAAGAGGTGATTTACTAATTGAACTATCGTCCCACTGCACAGCATTGGTTGGCCACGCACCATCAGAGAACCATAAAGAATAAATCGCTTGTTGTGACACAGTTTTGGTTTTTACACTAAGGACATCAAGTGTGGCTGTAAGGTTATCAGTAGGCTGGAATTGCAATGTCAGCAAGGCGTTGTCACGCTCGCGCGAGGTATCAGTGTGAAAGAAATTCGCTTCTTGCAGACGTGTAGCCAAGTCACCCGTAAACGGAACATTCGGTGTAGCCTTGGCTGGCTCGTTAACTACAACTGCACCAGGCGTATAACCGCTATTGAATATATCGCCGCCAGAGTAGCGTTGTAATTTATCACCCCAACCACTATTAGCATAACCAGAGCGCCCACTGTCACGCTCCTGATGAGCAAGCGACAATGAAGCACCAAACATCTCATTAGACCAGCTCACAAAACCGGACAGCTCCGGAGTGACGTCATCACCAATGTCGTTAGATTCGTCATACAGCGCTTTTCCGCCGATTGTCGCTTTAAAACCGTCATAATCGAATGGCTTGGCGGTTGAGAGGTTCACCGTTGCACCAATACCACCAGTAGGAACACTTGCCTTACCCGTTTTGTAAACTTGCACACCTGTGACAGATTCAGAGGCAATGTTGCTCATATCAAATGAACGGGTGCTATCAACGCCACCACCTTCACCGATTGAAGCCGATGACAATTGACGACCATTGAGAGTAACCAGGTTGTATGCAGGGCCAAAACCACGAGAAGTGATCCTAGCGCCCTCACCATCAGTACGATCAATAGAAATACCGGTGATGCGTTGTAGCGATTCAGCCAGATTTGAATCTGGCATTTTACCGAGATCTTCTGAGGATATGGCATCCACAACACCAGCAGCATTACGCTTGACATCCACCGCACGTGTCAAAGAACCGCGGATACCAGTTACCATTACTTCTTCAACGGAGTCATCTTGCGCGTAAGCCATACCACTAAAACCAGCTGCCACAACTGCAGAGGCAATTGCGGTAGTCAGCACTTTTTTCTTAAAGCTTGTTGTTTTGTACATGGAGCTCTCCTTTATTATCGACAGGAATTATGTTTTTCCGGTACACATATATTTGAACCGCTGCCTGGGCAGGCCTAGGTTCAAACATTTTCGCTTTCAGGACGAAGGCGAATTCTTTAGCGTTCTAATTATCTTTTTCTGCGTTTAACTTTAGAACGAATTTTTAAATATAAAAGCTATTGATCATTTTTTTTACATATAAACAGCAAAAAAGAATCTTTGGCAAATGGAGCTGCAGATGCTTCGCCCAAGTTGCGCACAAAACTACTACTACGTGACAGCGCTGTCAAATATCTAGAAGAGCTTTTACATATAAATTTAAGCAAGGGGAGTTAGCGCCAACTTATAGTCAAAATGACACAAAAATCATCAAATATCACTGATAACGCTAAAGTTGCCAATCTATCGGTAACCTGTGGTGGTGCTGCAGATATTGATTGGCCGCGGAGAAGTGGCCACATCCGATAAACCCTCGGTGAGCCGATAGCGGTGATGGATGAGGCGCTTTGAGTACCAAATGTTTTCGCGTATCGATAAAAGCGGCTTTCTTTTGGGCATAACTACCCCACAACAGAAAAACTACTCCTTCGCATTCTTGATTGACCAGTTGGATGGCCTTATCAGTGAAAGTCTCCCAACCTTGCCCTTGATGGGAACCTGCCTTCGCCTGTTCGACAGTCAAGGTCGCATTGAGCATTAACACTCCCTGATTCGCCCATGCCTGAAGACAACCGTGCGCAGGAATATTAAACCCAAGATCGCGGCGCAGCTCTTTAAACATGTTCTGCAGAGATGGTGGCGGCTGGATGCCCGGTTGCACTGAAAAGCACAACCCATGGGCCTGACCGGGACCGTGATAGGGATCTTGCCCCAAAATCACAACCTTGACCTGGTCGAGCGGTGTTGAGTTAAACGCGTTGAAGATATTTTTGGATTCGGGATAGATCACTTTTCCCGCTTGCTTTTGCAGAACCAGGAACTGCTTTAGCTGCTGCATATAGGGCTGATCAAACTCACCGGCAAGATGCACAAGCCAGCTCGGATGAAGATCGATTTTCTTATCACGTCCCGCCATTAATTATCCGCCCCATCAATAAAAAAGCCCAGCTAAAGAGCTGGGCTTTTTACAAGAATTACCATTAAAAGTAAAACTTAGAGTTTGGCAGCATGCTCAGCCAGATATTTAGCAACGCCTGCTGGCGATGCATCCATACCCGCATCACCCTCTTTCCAACCTGCAGGGCAAACTTCACCGTGTTGCTCGTGGAAAATCAAGGCATCAACAGTGCGGATGGTATCGTCAATATTGCGGCCGATAGGCAGATCGTTAACGATTTGTGAACGCACTACACCCGCTTCGTCGATGATGAAAGTACCGCGGAACGCAACACCGTCAGCAGATTCCACGTCGTAAGCTTTTGCAATTGAGTGAGTGATGTCAGCAACCAACGTGTAACGAACCGGGCCGATACCACCGTCATTCACTGGAGTGTTACGCCACGCGTTGTGGGTGAATTGTGAATCGATAGAAACACCAATCACTTCTACATTGCGCTTTTTGAACTCTTCTACGCGGTGATCAAATGCCAACAGTTCTGAAGGACATACAAAGGTGAAGTCCAATGGATAAAAGAATACGACTGCTTTTTTACCTTTGGTCGCCGCTGCGAAGTTGTAACCGTCAACGATTTCGCCGTTAGCTAATACAGCTGAGGCGGTGAAATCCGGTGCTTTTTTACCTACTAATACGCCCATAACAATACTCCTGATGATTGATAGGTTAACTGGTGGAATAAATATCTGCGTTAGCGGCCAAGAGCTTATTCAAATTGTATGAACAATTTATGGCCAGTTATTGATCGGCCGATATTTATCGATAGTGCGACGCTATCATACACAGGGACGGAAGGGTGTCATATTGATTTTGTATATGGAGCCGCCAAAACTGTGGCTATGACGAATTTGCTGGCACATTATTCATCGACCAATAACTCAGCTATAAGTGCGAATCTAAATTCCTGCCAAACGAGATAATTTCCCATAAATTGTTGACACGAATTCTCATTAGCATTAGAGTTTATTCGTACGCGATTTGATCACCTCCTAAGCAACCATCCCGGAAAAATTTATGTACGTCTGTGTTTGCAAAGCTATTACTGATCGCCAAATCAAAGCAGCTATAGATGATGGCGCGAGTTCGCTTGGGCAATTGCGCAAAGCCTTAGGCGTTGCCAGCCAATGCGGTAAATGTTCAGTAATGACCCGCGAAATTCTCGACGAGGCACTTAATGACACTCCCATGATCAATGGCTTACCCCAATTCTATGCGGTTGCCTAACCTACCGCATGACCTTAAGCAGAATCTAAATCATTACCATTTTTAGTATTTTTTCCTTCCCCATCAAACACTTAGCAAGCTTATACGCTTGACATAGTAGCCATCGGCGACCAGACTCTCCTTTTGTTATTTATCGCATCATTAAGGAGAACTCCATGAAAGGCGATCCGAAAGTCATAGCCGTACTAAACAAAGTTTTGGGGAATGAGCTGGTTGCGATTAACCAATATTTCCTGCACTCACGCATGTACAGAGATTGGGGCCTCAAAGAACTGGCCGATCACGAATACCACGAATCGATTGATGAAATGAAGCATGCCGATGCCTTGGTTGAGCGTATCCTGTTTCTTGAGGGCTTACCCAATTTACAAGATCTGGGCAAATTACACATTGGGGAAGATACCCTGGAAATGCTCAAGTCCGATTTAAAACTCGAACTGAAAGCAATTCCCGATTTGCGCGATGGCATTATTGTCTGTGAAGGTGTGCGCGATTTTGTCAGCCGTGATTTACTGAAAAGTATTCTCGAATCCGAAGAAGAACATGTGGACTGGTTGGAGACGCAATTGTCATTGATCGATAAGGTCGGCATCCAGAATTATCTGCAAACCAAAATGGCTCCCCACTCGTAAAGTTTTCCCTGCCGAAAAAGTAAAAAAGGAGCTGCATGCTCCTTTTTTATTGCCCACTATTTATTCGCGACAATTACATATTGATCCAACCATTGAGCGCGCGCAGTTTAAACACTGCATTACCGTGTTTTAGAATTACACCGTCCACAAAAATCTCCTGCACAATAAACTGCCCAGTGCCAATAATATTGCCCACACCCGACGTCTGATTATTAATCACTACGCTGCTAACACCATTGGCAAGATAGTTATGACGCGCGTAGGAAATAGTGGGTATTTGCTGCCGCATATTCCAAGGCAGTGAATTGAAATCCGGAATATTTTTGATGCTTTCAAACGTGCGCGGCGGTGCCTGCTCCTGGATTGACGCGGTTGCAACAGCGGCATCACCTGCAGGGTTAAAAGGATCAACAATCGTTTCCGATGCCGCCGCCGTTGCAGCCTCTGCCGCGTAGAGTTCATTCACACCCGTGTCAGTTGCCACTGTCGAATCAGTATCTTGCGCAGCATACAATTGATTGACATCCGCAGTAGGTGGAGTAGCAATCGCGGGAGCGGCTTCCACCACCGGAACTTCAGTTTCCGCCGAAACAGGTGTTGATGCAACAGACTGAGTTTGCGCAACAACTGCGGGTGATGGCACCGCAGGAGATTGTTGCGCAGGCGCAGTTTTTGTTACGGACATTTGCGGTACTGGCTCCCTGCGCAACAATACAATCAGCGCAATAATAATCGCGATCAATACCAGCACCACACCAACTCCCCACCAGAAGGTTCGGCGCGTATTTGGGGTAGCATTCAATTCCTGTGGGCGATGCAAGGTATTGATATCCGGCACCGCGTTTTGATTTTTGCGCTCGTGTTCGGCGCGATTCAGGGCATCTAATATTAATGACATACCACTACAGCCCTTCCGTCTCTATCGGAACAATTAACTTTTGCTCATCCAATTCAACCAAGGTTTTATCTACCCCCAGCACTTCATTTA
>Ga0307408_100001647_pt1 | contig 16477 bp, 18 predicted proteins | sample 322Cmetagenome_FD_202116 | JGI IMG/M metagenome (GOLD analysis project Ga0307408, IMG submission 202116) | Maize rhizosphere microbial communities from greenhouse at UC Davis, California, United States - 322HYB-C-3 | ecosystem: Host-associated > Plants > Roots > Rhizosphere > Soil | place...
CGGTGGCGGAGAACTCACGGTTGTAGTCGTACGCGCCGCCGCGCAGGACTTGCCGGGCCACGTCGGTGTCCCCGAAGTACTCGATGCTGAAGTGGTCGAAATTATAGAGGCCGCGGCTGACCGGCAGATCCTTGCCCCACCAGTCGGCGTTGCGCTCGAAGGTGATGCTGCGGCCCGAGTCGACCTTGCTCACCCGGTATGGACCGCTGCCCAGGGGCGGCTCGTAGCCGCCGCCGTTGGCGAAGTCGCGGGTTTTCCACCAGTGCTCGGGGAAAACCGGCAGGGTGGCGATGTCCAGGGGCAGGGTGCGGCTTTCGTTGTTCTTGAAGTCGAAGCGAACGGTGCGTTCCGACTCCACCTCGACACCCTTGACGGCGGCGAATTGGGTGCGATAGCGCAGGCTGCCCTGGGTCATCAGCAGATTGAAGCTGTAGCGCACATCTTGCGCGGTGATGGGTTTGCCATCGGCAAAACGTGCCTTGGGATTGAGGTAGAAACGTATCGACAGGCTGTCCTCGGCGCGTTCCATTTTCTCGGCAACCAGCCCGTAGACGGTATAGGGCTCGTCCAGCGAGCGCTGGGCCAGTGGCGAATAGAGCATGCCATCGACCTGGCTGACGCCGATGCCTTTGTCGATATAAGGCAGTACATGGTCGAAATGGCCGATCTCCATGGCTGAGCGGCGCATCGTGCCGCCCTTGGGGGCCTGGGGATTGGCATAGGCGAAATGACCGAAACCTTCGGCGTACTTGGCCGGTTCGCCGTAAACGGTCAGGGCATGTTGGGGGGTGGCATTCACCGTTGCGGCGCCTGTCAGCAGGAGCACGGCAGTGAACAGCCAGGAGGGAAACGCCAGTCGCATTGTCAGCCTTAACGCCGGGTGATCGATGACCACGATTTGTACGCGAGCGACGTGTCGATCGCCAGTCCCTCGCATGACCCAAACATGACGGCCCACCAAAAGGCGGGCCGTCATGTCGATAGACCGGGATCAGTCCTGGCGGCTGGTCACTTCCAGCAGGTGATAGCCGAACTGGGTCTTGACCGGGCCCTGGACCACATTGATGGGGGCGCTGAAGACCACGGTGTCGAATTCCTTGACCATCTGGCCTGGACCGAACGAACCCAGGTCGCCGCCCTGGCGGCTGGACGGGCAAGTGGAATTGGCCTTGGCGATTTCAGCGAAATCGGCGCCACCTTCGATCTGAGCCTTGAGTTCGTTGCACTTCTCTTCGCTGGAAACCAGGATGTGGCGGGCAGTGGCTTTGGCCATGGGAAAAATCCTTTCAATGTCTTTAAAAGTGGTCAGCCTACCGGAATTGGTACGGGTTTGTTGTCAAAAATGCGTCAAAGCCCGACGATTCGCAGGCGCTCGGCGTGCCTCAGGTAGAGCGCCACCGGATCGGTTCCCTTGCATCGTTCGCCGCCGACCGATTGGTTGATCGCGTCCAAGTGGTCCATGGGGTAATCGGAGCGAATGACCTTGCCTAGATGCGAGCTGTAGCGCCCGACGATGCCATCGTTCTGCCCAGCCTCGGTGATGAAATATTCGGAGAAGGCCTGGCAGAAACCGTGCGCGGTATCCGCGGTGTCTCGCACCGTCCCGCTCCACGAGTAATAGCGCACGCCGTTGACCTCTTGCGGGCCGTTGCCTCCCCAGCTACGGGGCAGGCCCTGAGGGTATTTGTCATTGAACGCGCCCACGCCTTCGGTGGTCAGCGCTGCCAGTGCCGCGATGGCATGTTGCGGGAGCTGTGCCTGGCCGCTGAGCGATGAAATGAAGTCGGCAAAAAGCGTCGCGACCCGACTCGCGACATGCTCCGGCAGACGGCCTGGGGTCAACGCCTTGCGCAGGAAGTCCGCCAGTTCCGAACCCTGATTGGGCCCGTTGACCGAAGTGACCGAGGCGACAAGGTCCGGTGCCATCGCCGCAGCATAGCGGGCGGCCAGCGCGCCTTGGCCGTGACCGATCAGGTTGACCCTGGGGGCACCGATCCCATCAAGGACCCGCTCAATCTGCGCCAGTAACTGCTCGCCACGGGCCTCATTGCAGTGCGTGACTGATACGTACGGGATGAACACTCGGGCACCGGCCGTACGTAGGGCTTCTTTGATGTCACGGAAAAGTTCGGATTGCCCAACCTTTTCGAACCCGAACAAACCATGGACCAATAAGATGGGAAAGCGCGTAGTTGCATTCCGTTGCATGTTCATACCTTTTTCGAAGAGGTTCATGTTGTGTTGCCAGCGCCACTCTAATCGAGGCGATGAGCGGGCGGTGTAGGACAAGACCGCTGCGAGCTGCGGAAACCGGAATAAAGAACGCGAGAAGTTTCTTGCGAGGCGGGATGATGCCTAGGACCAAGAGATGCGTCTGATAGCGAGCGCACTTCAAAGCTACAACCTCAGTTGCTGGAGACTACTCTTCGCGTCGTGTTGTCTGATTGCCTGTCTGGGCACAAGCAATTTCAATGGCTTAATCCGGCACCGTCACATCAGGCGGTGCCTTTGTCCAAGGATTGGAGCCAGGAAATGACTGTTGAATCATCTGTTGCCAAAACAAGGCGTTCGCCGCACAAACTGCCGGCGCCTGTGCTGGCAAGGGCCCAGGGAGGCGTGATCAATCCCGCCTGGAGCAAGGTTGTCGTCACGGTCGTGCCATACCCGATGATGGCCTGTGGCGATGAAGTGCTGTTGCGTTGGCATGGCCTCAATAACGATGGCGAGCCATACCGTCATGAAGTCCGCCGGTTTGTCACGGGACGGCAGGTAGGGCGCGACGTCGTGTTTGTCGTGCGCGAACCTCACCTCGCCGAGTTGGAGGGTGGCTCGTTGGAACTTTCGTATCGGGTAACCGGCAAGCAACTGACCGACGGGCTGGTTTCGGACCCCTTGCAGTTGGTGATCGGAGATGTACCGACGCATTTGTTGCCGCCCATCGCCAACGATGCGGTGGGTGGGAGTCTCGATCCAAAGCGAGTACCTGAGGGCACGCTGCTCACCGTGCGGCCATATTCAAGAATGGCGGCAGGCGATCGAATCATCCTCATTGCCAGCCGTGATTCGAAGCCGTTATGGCGCGATGAACTCGATATCGAAGCCTATGCGGTGGGCCGTGAAGTTTCGTTCTGGATTGAACACGCCAATATCGCTCCCCATTTGGGGCATTCGCTGAGCTTGACCTATGTCGTCAGGCGAGGGCACCTGGTGCGCCGGGCCGAATCGTTGTCGATCCACATAGGTCCGCTGGTGCGCCCCGCGCTGAAGGCGCCGGTCATCCTGGAGGCGCATGATGGTTGGCTTGATGTCGACGCGCTTGATGACGCGGCGACAGTGGTCATCGACGGGGTTGGACTGGAGGCGGGGGAACTGGTCTGGTTTCAGTGCGATGGCATTTATTTCACCGTCCGCGACTGTTTGATTACCGAGGAGACGGCAGGCCAGCCGGTGGTCTTCAAGGTGCCCGCCGCTTATTGGCGGGATCAACTCGACCGTCCGGTCTATTTCTTTTATCAGGTAGAGCGCCTGGATGATGTCAGCCAGCGGTCTGCCACCGAGACCCTTCAGGTGCGTTCCGGGCTGCCTGGCGGCGGCAAGCCCCGCACCGAATGAGGGCTTGCCGATGGTTCAAGGCGTTCACGCCAGCGATTGCAACCTGCCGTGAGCCTGGCGTAATAGCTGCTCGGTGGATTCCCAGCCGAGACACCCATCGGTGACTGACACCCCGTAGCGCATCGCCGGGCCCAATGGCTGGCAGCCCTCGAACAGATGGCTTTCAAGCATCATGCCGATGAGCGCGTGATTGCCCAGCAGCCGTTGTTCCAAAACGTCATTGAACACCTGGGGTTGGCGCAGTGGGTCCTTGCCGCTGTTGGCGTGGCTGCAATCGACCATGATGCGGGGCGGGATCTTGAGGCGAGCCAGGTCGTCGTGTATCTGGGCCACGCTCTGGCGATCGTAGTTCGGACCGCGATGGCCGCCGCGCAGCACCAAATGCGTGTCGGGGTTGCCCGGGGTCTGGATGATCGCCGGATGTCCCTGGCTGTCGACGCCGAAATGCCGATGAGGGTGAGCGGCGGAGCGCATGGCGTCACAGGCGATGCCGACGCCGCCGTCCGTGCCGTTCTTGAACCCTACCGGCATGCCTAGGCCGCTGGCCATCTCCCGGTGAATCTGCGATTCGGTGGTGCGGGCGCCGATCGCTACCCAACTTAGCAAGTCGTCGAAGTAACCGGCAGCCATGGGCTGCAACAACTCCGTGGCGACGGGCAGGCCGAGTCGCAGCATTTCACGCATCAATTCCCGAGACAGGCCGAGACCGGCGGCCATGTCATCACTGCCGTCGAGGTGAGGGTCGTAGGCCAGGCCTTTCCAGCCGATGGTGGTGCGCGGCTTCTCGACGTAGGCACGCATCACCAGCAGCATGCTGTCGCTCACCTCCCGGGCAAGACGGGCCAGGTTGGCGGCGTATTCGAGAGCGGATTTCGGGTCGTGGATGGAGCAAGGGCCGACGATGACCAACAGGCGGGAATCCTCGCCATTGAGGATTGCGCGGATCGCTTGGCGATGGACGCCGACTTGGTGACTCAACGCCGCATCAAGTGGCAATTGTTGCTTGAGCTGCAACGCGCTTGGCAAGCGCAGGGTCAAGGCTTCATTGGCAGGATTGAGCGTGGACAGCGGCAAAGCGGAGACGGACGAATTCATGATCTGGCTTCCTGGACGGGCAGCGGGTTCAGTCCCGCGCGTCGGCCCTATTGGGGTGTTCGACAATTGGCCGTAATGGCCCGCAACGTAGGCATGCCACCGGTAGGTGACCGATCGGAGGCGGCAGGCTGTCCCGAGCGGTGGCTGGTAAATCGCCAGGCGGAAAAACTGTCGTAACGGTAATAAGTGGCGTAGTTCATGGCTCAATCCTCAAGTTGTCTGGTACTGCGAATGTCTGGGGCCTGAAAAACAAAACCCCCGGTCGGGAGGCCGACCGGGGGTTTGGAAAACTCTGGAAGGCGACCCGTTTTTCATGGGCGCCGGTTGGGTATCAGGCGCGCCAGTGGCTAAACCAATACCCAAAATAAAAGCTGACCGGAGTCTGCACCTTGTTCGCCCAGGCAACCGCAAGCGAGCGCAGGGCGCTGGCAGGTTGAAGCGGTGAGAGGGCGTTGAACATGGTCTGTCTCCGATGAATGGTCCCGAGCTTACTAGAGCGCGACGCAGCCGTTCAATAAGAAAATTCTATCAGGCGTTTAAAAACATTCGCCTCGCTTGAGTCCGGCCGGCTTTATGACAAACTCCAGCCTTGTTCTGACTCTTTCGGACGAACCATGAACGCTTCAGTCTTTGCTGCCGCACAGGCCATATCCATTGCCGGGGACGTCAGCGCCAATCGACTGCGCCACCAGTCTTTCATGCAGGCCGCTGCCGAGCAGGACGTGCAAATGCTGGTATTTCCCGAGTTGTCACTCACCGGTTATGAGCGGGATCTGGCCGCGGAGTTGGCGATACTGCCTGACGACGCTATCTTGCAGCCGCTGCGCGACCTGGCGCACGAGTTGCGTTTGACCACGGTGGTCGGCATGCCGATCCGCCTGTTGGCAGGCGCACCCGTGATGATCGGCGCATTGATCCTGGGGGCGGATGGCTCCCTTGGGGTCTACAGCAAACAGCACTTGCACCCTGGCGAAGAGGTCGCCTTTGCGCCTGGTCATGGCGGTTCGTTGCTGCGGATGGGGACGGATCGCGTCGCCTGGGCGGTGTGTGCCGATTTCTGCCACGCCAGCCATGCCGCCGCAGCCGCGGAGCGGGGCGCCACGGTGTATGCGGCGGGTGTGTTGATCACCGAAGGCGGCTACCTGCCGGACACGACGTTGCTGCAAGGTTATGCCCGGCAACACGCCATGACGGTCCTGATGGCCAATCATGGTGGCGCCACCGGGGGCTGGGAGTCAGCGGGTCGCAGCGCGATCTGGGGCCCCGGTGGTTCGCTGATCGCAGCGGCACCCGGCGTTGGCGAGTCGTTGGTTATCGCCCGTCGCAGTGGCGATGGCTGGGCCGGGCAGGTCGTGCCGCTTTGACGAGGTTTCCATGAGTTTCCAATGGCGCCTGGCTGAGGTCGGCGACATCGATTTCGCCCGGCAACTGACTTGCCGCAACATGCTTCCCTATTATCTGCGCCATGATTTGCTGTGGCAGGACGAAGCGTTCGACCTGGCCTGGGTCATCCGCCAGAACTGGATCATCCACCGTGATGACCAGGCGCTGGGTTTTGTCAGCCTTAGCCGTGACGCTCGCGCCTTGTATATCCGCGAGCTGCAGATAGACCAGGCGTTTCGTCGGCAGGGTGCCGGAACCTGGGCGATCGGACAGGTCTGGGGGATGGTGGCACTTGAACATCGACCGGCATTGCGCCTGACGGTCTTCAAGGATAATCCGGCCAGGGCCCTTTATGAGCGCATGGGGCTGCAGGTGGTCGGCGAAGACGAGTGTTTCCTGAGGATGCAGCGAGACGTAGGTGCTTGAGGCTTCGAGTGTCGGGCCGAGAAGATGTGTTGTAACTTTTATCTGCCTGTTTGCGCTAGGTCTGCCGAGTGCTTTTTTGCTAAGGTGTGGGGCAACCCATACAAGACCAAAATCGTGAGGTGTCTGCTTGATTAGGGTGTTAGTGGTCGATGACCATGATCTCGTCCGTACGGGCATTACGCGGATGCTGGCTGACATCGATGGCCTGCAGGTAGTTGGCCAGGCCGAGTCCGGGGAGGAATCCCTGATCAAGGCGCGGGAATTGAAACCCGACGTGGTTCTGATGGACGTCAAGATGCCGGGCATCGGCGGCCTTGAAGCCACGCGTAAGCTGTTGCGCAGCCATCCTGATATCAAGGTCGTCGCGGTAACGGTGTGTGAGGAAGATCCATTCCCGACCCGGTTGTTGCAGGCAGGCGCGGCGGGCTACCTCACCAAGGGCGCCGGCCTGAACGAGATGGTCCAGGCGATCCGCCTGGTGTTTGCCGGGCAACGCTACATCAGCCCGCAGATTGCCCAGCAGCTGGCGATCAAGTCGTTCCAGCCGACCAACGATTCGCCCTTCGATGCGCTTTCCGAGCGAGAAATCCAGATTGCCTTGATGATTGTCGGCTGCCAGAAGGTCCAGATCATCTCCGACAAACTCTGCCTGTCGCCCAAGACCGTCAATACCTACCGTTACCGTATCTTCGAAAAGCTTTCGATCAGCAGTGACGTCGAGTTGACGCTGCTGGCGGTGCGTCATGGCATGGTCGATGCCAGCGCCTGATAATGACTGAACAGTTTGATCCAAGTGCCTTCCTGTCGACCTGCAGCGGCCGCCCTGGCGTGTACCGCATGTTCGACAGCGATGCGCGCCTGCTTTACGTAGGCAAGGCCAAGAACCTCAAGAAGCGCCTGGCCAGTTATTTCCGCAAGACCGGCCTCGCACCGAAGACGGCCGCCCTGGTGGGGCGTATCGCGCAAATCGAAACCACGATCACGGCCAACGAAACCGAGGCGTTGCTGCTTGAGCAGACGCTGATCAAGGAGTGGCGCCCGCCGTACAACATCCTGCTGCGCGACGACAAATCCTACCCGTACGTGTTCTTGTCCGACGGGGCGTTTCCGCGCCTGAGCATTCATCGCGGAGCCAAGAAGGCGAAGGGACGGTACTTCGGTCCTTACCCCAGCGCCGGGGCGATTCGTGAAAGCCTGAGCCTGCTGCAGAAAACCTTCTTCGTTCGCCAATGCGAAGACAGTTACTACAAGAACCGCACCCGGCCGTGCCTGCAATACCAGATCAAACGCTGCAAGGCGCCATGCGTGGGGCTGGTCGAGCCCGAGGTGTATGCCGAGGACGTGCGTCACTCCGTGATGTTCCTGGAAGGGCGCAGCAATGCGTTGACCGATGAGCTGTCCGCCGCCATGGAAGAGGCTTCGATCAACCTCGAATTCGAACGCGCCGCCGAGCTTCGCGACCAGATCGGGCTGCTGCGCCGGGTTCAGGATCAGCAAAGCATGGAAGGCGGCAGCGGCGACGTCGATATCGTGGCGGCGTTCATCAACCCGGGCGGCGCCTGTGTGCATTTGATCAACGTGCGGGGCGGCCGCGTCCTGGGCAGCAAGAACTTCTTCCCCCAGGTTGGGATCGAGGAAGACGTGGCGGAAGTCATAGCCGCTTTCCTGGGGCAGTACTACATCAGCAGCCCTGAACGCGACTTGCCCAGCGAATTGATCGTCAACGTGGTCCATGAAGATTTCCCAGCCCTGATCGAAGCCATCGACAAGCTACGCGGTCGCGAATTGACCATCAGCCACCGTGTGCGCGGAACCCGCGCGCGCTGGCAACAACTGGCCGTGACCAATGCCGAACAGGCCCTCGGTGCACGTTTGGCCAACCGCCAGCACGTTGCGGCACGCTTCGATGCCCTGGCTGACGTCTTGAATCTGGACGAGCCACCGCAGCGGCTCGAGTGCTACGACATCAGCCACTCAAGCGGCGAGGCAACCGTTGCCTCCTGCGTAGTGTTCGGCCCGGAAGGCCCGATCAAGTCCGATTACCGGCGCTACAACATCGAGGGCGTTACCCCCGGCGATGACTATGCGGCGATGCACCAGGCGCTGATGCGGCGCTTCGGCAAGATCAAGGACGGGGAGGGCAAGCTGCCGGATATCCTGCTGGTGGACGGCGGCAAAGGCCAATTGTCCATGGCCCGCGACGTGCTCAATGAATTGGCGGTCCCGGACCTGATCCTGCTCGGCGTGGCCAAGGGAGCGACGCGCAAGGCCGGTTTCGAGACCCTGTACCTGAACGACGCGGCCCATGAGTTCACCCTCAAAGGGGATTCGCCGGCCCTGCACCTGATCCAGCAGATCCGCGACGAAGCCCACCGTTTCGCTATCACCGGCCACCGTGCCCGCCGCGGCAAGACCCGCCGCACTTCCACGCTGGAAGGCGTGGCAGGGGTCGGGCCGACGCGCCGGCGTGATCTGTTGAAACATTTTGGTGGCTTGCAGGAGCTGTCTCGTGCCAGCATCGAGGAGATAGCCAAAGCACCCGGTATCAGTAAAAAGCTTGCAGAGTCGATTTATGCAAACCTGCATAGCGAGTAGAATGCCCGTCAACCTCGTAGCCAGTTGTGCCGATGAATATCCCAAACCTGATTACCGTCCTACGCGTCCTGCTCATCCCGATCTTCATTTTGTTGTTCTATTTGCCGTATCACTGGAGTTACGTGGCCTCCGCCTCGGTCTTTGCCTTCGCCGCCGCGACGGACTGGCTGGATGGTTACCTGGCCCGACGCCTGGAGCAGAGCACGCCGTTCGGCGCGTTCCTCGATCCGGTGGCCGACAAACTGATGGTCGCGGTGGCCCTGGTGCTGCTGGTACAGGAACATGGCAACCTCTGGCTGACCTTGCCGGCGGCGGTGATCATCGGCCGCGAAATCGTCGTCTCGGCCCTGCGCGAATGGATGGCCGAGCTGGGCGCCCGCGCCCAGGTCGCCGTGTCGAACCTCGGCAAATGGAAAACCGCCGCACAAATGCTCGCGCTGGTGATCCTGCTGGCGAATCCCTCGGACTTCAGTTTCTGGGTCCTGTTGGGTTATGCCTTGCTGCTGGTGTCCGCCGGCCTGACGCTGTGGTCGATGGTCCAATACCTGCGCGCCGCCTGGCCGCACCTGCGGACCGATGTTGATCCGAAATAAAACTTTTTTGAATCAAAGGGTTGACGGCGTGTTGGGAATCTATAGAATGCGCCACACCAAGACGCGGGAATAGCTCAGTTGGTAGAGCACGACCTTGCCAAGGTCGGGGTCGCGAGTTCGAGTCTCGTTTCCCGCTCCAAGATTTAAAAAAGCCACTCAGATGAGTGGCTTTTTTTGTGCCTGAGAAAATGTCGGTATTCATGTCGACAGGCAGCTTTCGGCCGATTCTGTTGAAAAAGCCGACCATGGTTTCCACGGCAGAAAAGTACAGCTACACGTTAGCGCTTAGGTAACCGAGGCTTGCACGGGCCACGCCTTCCCATGAGAGGCGCGGTCATCATTCGGGCTTCAGAACATTGGTGTCTCAGGACAACAAGCCAGATAACGACGCCTTGACCGCCGCTTCAGTCTTGTTCGACGCCCGCAATTTGCGCATCGCATTCACCAGATGGAACTTCACCGTTCGTATGTCGATGTTCAGGATGATCCCGATTTCGACATAGGTTTTTCCCGATGCCGTCCACCTGAGTATTTCCTTCTCCCGGGCGGTCAGTGGCTTGTAAGTATCAACCCTGGTTTTTGCGAAGAAAAACTGCGCCATGGCCTCATGTACCAGATGAGTCAGCCAAATCAGCTTGGTCTCTTTGCTTTCCATTTCCTGTATTGAAATGCGTTCGCTTGAGCGGGAGACGGAGAGCAGACCGATCGAGTTATGTTCGCGCCGCGAAGAAAGGCACCAGCCATGATTGAGGTTGTAATGCCGCGCTTCTTCCCAGAACCCGCGCCCTGGATTTTGCTGCTGCGCAGACCAGCGCAATGGAATCGAACGGGTCAGTCCATGTTCAACGGTGGGGTCTTGGGAGAAATAATCGCCGGCAATGTACTTTTTTTCCCAGGCGTCCGGGTAATTTGAAAGCAGAAAGTATTGCGTCGGCGCTAACGGCGAACTTAGTCTTAATCCATAAGAACAAAATTCGAAGCCTAAGTTTCTTGTAATTTTAACGAGCTCGTTAAATAGCTGGTTTTCGTAAGTGCAGCCAGCCACACGCGCTATAAAGTCTTCACGCCAATCAATCACCAATATTACCTTCCGTGGTCAGCGCTCTTTCGTGACAAGAGCGGGGCACATCATACAGGATTGAAACGCTGCCGGGAGATGGAGAGGCCTTCCGACGGCAATCCTTCAGCCGATAAGGCCAGCAGCACGACGCTTGCAAACATTCGGCATCGCCGATGCGTCTAGATAGAGCAATAGCGGGCAGAGCTAATGGCGAATTTTTTAGTACGAAAGTGCTAGAAAGGCTGGCAAGAGACGGGACTATTCTTTTGTCGTGGATACAGTTCGTTATTTTCAAGAAGTACCGTGTGGCGACACGCTGATTTACCTGGCCTGCCCATTCGGGCAGCTACCCACAAAGAGCCCGGTTTGTTGTACTGGCGGAATAATTTTCGTCAGGAGGTAGTTATGCTGACCGCGGTAACAGGGACTGTTAGCGATCTTTTGCCAGGAATGGAAGCTGCACTGGCTAAATATAGATACCAAGTATTCGTTAAAGAGTTAGGCTGGCCTTTGGCTTGTGAAAAAGGAATTGAATTAGACGCCTTTGATCGTTCTGACACAGTGTATGTACTGGCCTGTGATGACAATCAGGAGATCTTCGGTTGTGCTCGATTGATTCCCACGCATCGGCCTTATCTGCTGGGGGATGTTTTCCCGTATTTGATGGGAAGCAATCCGCTGCCTTCGTCGCCGCAGATATGGGAACTTTCCCGGTTCGCCATCAGCAAGCCGAAAGGGCAAGTACTGACGGCTGAGCAAGCTTGGCGAAATACAGTGAAGCTGGTCAAGGAAGTCATCGACGTCGCACGTTCGAAAGGCGCGTTTCGGCTGATTGCCTTTACAGCCGTGGGCAACGAGCGTCTGTTGAAGCGGATGGGCGTCAACACCCGAAGGATTTCGGCGCCACGGCTTATCGACAATAAAAGTGTCGTGCCTTTCTGGATCGAAATCGACGACGAAACCACCAGCGCTTTGTCTCAGGCCGCCTAGTCATCATCGCGAATCATGGTTGGAATAATTGATGAGTAGAGTATCGGGCTTGGCGGCGTGCGACTGGGATGCCCTGGTACGCCTGGATGCACGTATTTCGGCCGTGGGGCGCTCTCGGCAACAACTTGAGCAGCGGGTCACCACGGCCTGCACCTACTCGGCGACCGAGCACAATGTGCCGGTGGCGTGGAGGGATGAAGAGGGCGAGGTCGTCGCGTTCTGCATCGTGCATTTCGATCGGCAAGACACGGTCAATGGCTTGGGCAACGCGTATTTCTCCACGCTGATGGCCTTGCCGCTGGCGAGCATGCTGAAACAGCTGTTGGGCAGTTGTGTCGAGTACATAAACGACACGGGGTTGTTGCCCGGACAGGTGACGGAGCTGGTGGGGCCTCTCCACAGTTCGTTCCTCGTTGAGCGCGGTTTGCGAACATTCGAGTCGGACTTCAATGTGTTTTCGTTGCCGTCCAACAGCCCTGAGCTAGCTGACGCCTTTATCGAGGCCGGCTGCGAAAAGGCAAAGGACCTGATTGAAATTGTCTTCGAGCCCCCAGCCGAGGGCTACCAACAGCACGACCTGGAAGAAAAACTGACCCGGCGCTTGGCGGGTATTCAGTTTCATCGTTATGGCCAGGACGAGTTGGTCGCCAAGAGTCAAGCGTTGGCCGACTGCTACAACCGCGCATGGCAACGGAACTGGGGTTTCAGTCCTTCTACCGCCGGGCAATTTGAAGTGGCGGCTCGCAACATCAAGGACATGTCGGCACTGATTGCCGAACAGGACGGCGAAATCCTTGGCTTCACCATGTTTGCTCCGGCAATGAACGAGCAGGGGTTATATGGCCGCGCGTTCTTTACCGGGGTGGCTCCGGAATATCAGAAGAAAGGCCTGTCGGTTGCGCTGACATTGAAATTGTCCGCCATCGCCTTGCACCAGGTGGGCCGCAGCAAAATCAGTGTGTCCTGGATGCTCGAGGATAACGTCATGGTGCTTCGAACGATGCGCCACCTCACCCGCGATGGCATTTGCACCGAAAGGGTCTATCGCATTTTTAGATACACCGCATCGGTTAAGTGAGAGTTTTATGCGTATTGATGACGTCGCGTTCAAATCGAAAGAGTTGGGTTTCTACACGTACTTCCCTCAAGTGCGCTCGGCGTGCGGCCGGGACATGACGCTGTTGGATGGCCGGACGATGCTGAATTTTGCATCGTGCGATTACCTGGGGCTTTCCAATCACCCGCGCATGAAAGAGTCGGCCATTTCCGCCATCCAGAAGTACGGCTCGAACATTGGCGGACCCATGATTTTCAGCGGTTTCACCGAGTACCACGAGCGTTTGCAGCAGCGCTACAGCGAGCTGTATACCGGGCGCACCGCGTTGATGTTCACCACCTCTTACCAGGCGAACTTCGGCGTTATTCCGTTGGCGGCTGAGCGCGCCGACCTGATCCTGCTCGACAAGCTGTCCCACGTTTCCATCTGGGACGGAGTGAAGTTATCGGGCAGCCCCTTCAGGGCCTACAGTCATGCCAACATCGAAATGTTGGAGCAATTGGTCCTGCTGAACCTGGACAAGAAAATCCTGATCGTGACCGACGGGGTGTTCTCGGCGGACGGCGACGTCGCCAATCTCGAGAAAATCACCCGCTTGAAGCAACTCCATCCGGCGCTGGAAATCTACATCGACGACGCGCACGGCGTTGGCATGCTGGGCAACAGCGGCCAAGGTGCCTGCGAAGCGGCCGGGGTGCTCTCGGACATCGACTACATTGTCGGCACCATGAGCAAGGCGTTCGGCTCATCGGGCGGCTTCGTGGTGTTCAAGGACGAGGTGTTCGCGGAAAAAGTCAGGTTCCGATGCCCGACCTACAATGCTTCGCGCTCGGTTTCGCCAGGCGTTGCCTCGGCGTCCTGCACCGCGTTGGAGATCAATGCCACGGAAGGAAGCATGCGCCGGGCCGGGCTCGCTGAACTCACTCGCTACACCCATGAGCAAATCGACGCGCTCGGTGTCGACAAGCTTTATTCGAAAACAGCGGTGATTCCGGTGGTGTTCAAGGACCCGATGGAAGCTGCACGGGTCAACGCCGGGTTGGTTGGGAAAGGGATCATGGGGTCGTTGTTCGTGCCGCCGTTCGTGCCGAAACACCAGTCCAGGATCAGGTTGTGCCTGACTTACAACCACACCCAGAGCGATGTGGACTATTGCATCGATGCGCTGCGCCAGATCATTTGAACGGACGAAAAACGAAATGATTCAAGTGGGGTCGGCGCTGTTAAGTATCGTTCTTTTCTACTTCATGCTGTGCAAGGGATTGGGGCTGCTGGTCATCAACCGAGGGGTGCGTGTCAATTACACGAGGAAGGTCGGGCACTTTGCGATGTTCATGCTGCCCAGTCTGTTTTTTGCGTTGTTCAATATCCAGGACACCCATGAACGGCTGCTGCTCTCGGCGCTGTCCACCGCCATCCTGTTCTTTGCCATGTGTGGCTGGTCACGCCGTCGGTCGCTGACCGCGCAACAAATGTTCGCCAGTATTGACCGGCCAGAAGACGCACCGAACACGCTGTCCTGGTTGGTGAGCCAGACGGTCGCGGGCTTGTTGGTGTTGTGGGTGACGCAATATATCTGGCTGGCCATCGGCGTCCCGCTGGAACTGCTCTACATCACGATCCTGGCGACGACGTTTGGTGACGGCCTGGCGGAGCCTGTCGGTATCAGGTTTGGAAAACACGAATATACGACCAAAGGTTTTTTTGTCGACAAGACATTCAAAAGGACCCTGGAAGGCTCGGCCACCGTGTTTGTGATGTCGATGCTGTTTTGCGTGTTGTTCAAGGATTACTTCGCAGTGCATCAGTTCGTATTGCTGTGCGCCGTTTTTCCTCTCGCGCTGACCCTGACCGAAGCGAAGTCCCCTCACACGTGGGATACGCCGTTCTTGTTCATGGTCGGCAATGCCATTATCACTGGTGCCTATTTACTGTGATTTATCTGATACGCCACGCCACCCCCCTGATCGACTACGGACGCTGCGGTGCTGTCTCGGCCAAAGTGCTGCTGGATGAGTACAACCAGACTTCGTCGATCGACGAGACCGAAATTGCCGATTTCCTGAGTCGTGCGGAGTTGTCCGGGCCGTTGATGACGCCAGGGCTGAACATCATTTCATCGCCGATCAACCGAGCCTATGCCACGGCCTGCCGGCTGTTCGATGCCGGACGTATCCGGCAAGACAACCGATTGAAGGAATTCGACCTGCGGCTGGGTCGCGTGCCTTTGTTGAAGATGGGCTTGAGGCAATGGTTCGCCTTGCATCGCGTGCTCTGGCTGATGGGGATTTCGTTGGGGGCCGCATCCCGAAGATCGGAACACCTGCGTGCCGTGGAGGTGGCCGATGAGCTTTATACCGCCTGCACCAGGACCGGGGAGACCACGGTCGTGGTCTCCCACGGCATGTTCTTGAGGACCGTGCGCAAGACGCTGCAAAAACAGGGCATGCAGTTCCGTACGGTGTATCGCTCGGGCTGTTTTACGGTTGAGGCTTTAGCGCCTGGAAAAGGATGACTGACAGGTGAAGAAGGTACTGCTTTTAGGCGCCAGTGGTTTTATCGGGCAGGGTGTCTACGAAATCCTCAGGCAGGAACAAGACCTGCGGGTTACCCGCCATTCGCGTTCGCCAAAGGCGGGTTTTGCGGTGTGCGAGGTCGGCTCTGGGGCGTTTATCGAACTGGTCAAAGATCACGATTTCATTGTCAATTGCACGGGCATCGGCCTCAGTCGCCTGGGGCCGAGCCGTGCCAATAACGAGACACTGACCCAACAGATAATGGCGTCCATCCGAGTCGGCCCGCTCGATAAGAAAAACCTGTTCCACCTGAGCAGCGTCAAGGCCTATAACCCGGAGAAAAGGCGGGACGCGTACGCGGACGACAAATGGGCGGCCGAGCAGGTTATTCGTGCCAATGACCACAAAGTGCAGGGCGTGATCCTACGGGTGCCGACGGTACTGGGCCGCCACGATAAAAACCTGCTGCCGATGATTTCGATGTGCAAATTGAAGTTACTGCCATTGGTCACCAGCGAACTTCCAGCCTTGCACGTCATTGGCGTGGAGAGCATTGCCCGATCCATCCGCCAATGGCTCTCACGTCCTCCCGAACGGACTTTGCAAACCTGCTATCTGCTGAGCGACGACACAGTTACCTATAACGATCTGGTCGACGAGGTGTACCGCCGGCTCCAGGGCGCCGAAGGCCGGGCGAGGCTACGCACGGTAAAGGTGCGCACACTGTTCAGGATCTACAAGGTGCTGTCTTTCGTCGATGCCTTCAGGCGCCAGCGCAAGTTGTTTCCCTGGGCGCGCTTCAATGACTTGTTCGTATACCCCTGGCGGGTCGAAAAGGATGTGAGAGTGATCATGACTCGTTCAACGTTATCGGTATTGGTGGGGGCTTATTTTGAAAACGTTCAGGATTGATGTCGCCGCGAGTTTGCTGGTGCCGGTCGCATGCGCCTCTTGGGTGCTGCATGTCTGCACGGGGTTTGCGTTGTTCCAGTCAGTCGTCATGGCCGCCATCCTGCTCGCCGCAGAGTTTTATTTCCTGCGCGAAACCGACAGCGGCAGCCAATTCGACAAAGGCCTGAAAAGTGGCTTCATGGTGTCGTGCGCCATCGCGATCGTCATGCTGCTGCAGTTACTGACGCGCAGCGATGCG